>k87-325944_pt1 | contig 14439 bp, 11 predicted proteins | sample MGYA00084031_6733416 | MGnify analysis MGYA00084031
AAGAAGTACGGCGGTTCGACGCTCCTCGACAAGGTCTACCTGCACGCCACGGGCAAAGGCTTCCGCTTCCCGGACGATGCCACGGCGCAAAAGATGGTCGATACTTTCAAGGAACGGGAAAAGAGCATCAGGGCTCGCGCCTACCTCATCGACACTTTGGAGTCCTGTATCAATCAAACGTTCTCTTATGATGAGACAAGTGAATCTTATCGTAAAACAGCTTTGACGTCGGTGGCGGCCCTTCGACAACTTAATGATTCGGCGCTGCGATACACCCAGAACTACATCGAGAAGATTGAGGCGGCCAGAAAGCGGTACGCTCAGCAAGAGGAAGCGGCAGAGAACGACGCTCGTGGTATAGCGAGGTAGGTCTGTTGAGCGTTCGTGCACGGCATTGGTCAGTGGTCGCCCTGCTGGCGGTCGTATTCATCATGACCGCGTGCAGTGGCGAGGAGCGAGGTACTCCGCGTCCCGCGAACACGGCGTCTTCCGGGTCTGTGGCACCCGGGGGCTCGGAGTCGCTTGACTATCCGAAGGTGCAGACCCCGCTTGATCCCACTGCTTATCTGCAGAACCCCTGCGAGCTTGTCCCGGCGGCTGTTCTCGAGACGCTTGCGCAATTCGACCCAGGGGAGCCGGACGTCGACAGCCCCGCCGCCCAGAAGATGATCGGTCCGCGATGTACCTGGGTTTCCAGCGATGTGGGAGGGCCGACGATCGGCGTCAGTATCAATACAGTGCGCAGCGAACTCATCGCGGACGGCTCTGGGGGGCTGGAAGCTGAATATCGCTCCAAAGCCAATGGCAGGATCGATCATCTGGAGCCTGTGAGCTTGCCCGGACATCCCGGGAACCCGGCGGTCATCGCTGCTCAATCCAGTGAGCTCGACCGTGGGTCGTGTCCAGTGACGGTTGGCCTGAGTGATGAGTTGACTTTTACTGTTCGCATGATCCACTCGGCGGATCCGTCGGCTGCTTGTGACGGTGCTCAAAAGGTGGCGGCCGCAGTGCTCGACACATTGGCGGGGGGTAAGTGATGGAACTCACTGGTGAGAAAATCTATGAGATCTTCATGTCCGGAGACATCACCCCGCTCGAAGCTGCGCGCCAGGTCATCGAGGACCTGGTCGAAAAGTTCCGCGAGGAGGTCAAGGAGCTCGACGACTCGCGCAGGCAATTGCTGACGTATTGGGAGGGGGACAGTGCAGAAGCAGCCGGTCGCGGTGTCGAGCCGTTGATTCAAGCGCATTCCGAGAGTGCTCCGTTGATCGCCATGGCGAACGACTCGGTGTACCGGCAGGAGGAAGGCTACAAGTGGGGGAAGCGGTCGGTAGAGCCGGTTCCACCCGAGCCTGAAGAGCCGAGTCTGTTCGCTCGTGGGGTTGCGGCGATCGTGCCGGGTGTTCCGGACCCGGATGTCCCGTACCGCAAGGCATTGGCGGCGCATAATGCGGCCAGTGAGAACAACGTGCGGGTGATGGAGCAGTATCGCGACCTCACCGTGGACAACACCGACCTTCTGCCGAAGGACTACGGCATCATAGAGGACGATGGTGCTCCGATCTACATCGGTCGCACCGAGACGTCCAGCAGCGGCGGAAGTGCCACCATCAGCACCCCGACCCTCGGCCAGCCTGGTTACACCGGTTCGATGCCCGGTCCGGGGATCGGCTCGGTTGGTTCCGGCCCGAACCTGTCCGGAGGTGGTGGGTCGATCGGTGGGCCCGCGCCGAGCCCGGTGCCGCATCCGGCGACGCCCGGCCCGACCACCGGTATCGCTGCGCCCGTCACCGGTCCCGGCGGTGGCGGCCCCGGTGGCGGAGGAACCCCAGGTCCGCGACCGGGTGGTCCGGTTGTCGCGCCCGTCGGTCCGGCGGGCGGAGGTCAGTCGAACGATTCCCGCAGGCCGCCCCGTCCCGGTGCAAGGCCGCCGGCGGGCAGCTCGCGTGCGGGCGCGCGGATGACGACGGGTGGCTTGGGTCGTACCGCCGGCGGAGCGTCAGGGGGTGCACCTGGAGCGGGCAGGACGCCCACCATCCTCCGTGGTGGTGCGGCCGCCACGGCTCGGTTGACCGGCGGCACGGCCGGCTTGCAGGCGGGCAAGGGTGCGGGCGTCCTCGGTGGCGGCGGCCCCGGGTCTGGTGCGGGTGGTGCTGCGGCGGCCCGCGCTGCGGCGAGCGGCGTTGGCGCTCGCCCCGGCATGGGCGGCGTCGCCGGCGCGGCCGGCCAGCGTGGCAAGGGTGCCGAGGACTCCGAGCACAAGGACAAGTACGCGGTCAAGGAAGAGTTCGACGAAGGCCTGAAGGTCGAGTACGACGAGCTGGGCGCCAAGGCCATCGACGAGACGACGGGCCACACTGTCGTCAACCCGGTGATCGGTGCGGCGCCTGAAGCGCCGTCGTCGCGGCAAGTGAAGCCGCACACCCAGTACAAGGACAAGGACGCCTAGGACGTGTACGGTCCGATCCTGACCGCCTCGCCCCATGCCCTCGAGCTGGTCGCCGAGTGGGAACGAGCCGGCCGGCTCAACCCGGTCCTGCGGCCGGTGGCGGTGTTCTACGGTGACGGTGACGCACGCCCCGATCCGGCCAAGGAACTCGCCGACCGCGGTCTGCTGGAAAGCAAGAATCGGGCCGTGGATGCCGTCCTCGACGTGCTTCCTGCCCTGTGCGAGCCGTCGCTGGAGTACGTGGCGGACTTCCGGGTCGAGGACAGCAAGTACACCGCCCTGGCCGCCCGGAAGAACCGGAGCGGAGTGCTCGCGGTGCGGGAGCGCAACCAGAAGGCCGGCACGGACATCGTGCGCTTCCGTGAGGTCGACCCCGACGACCTCATCGGCGCTCTGCTCGACCTGCTCGAGCTGCAACCCGGCAGCGGCCCCCTGGTGAGCGTGAACCTGCACGACGTCAAGGAGGCGAACGAGCGCGGGGCCGTGGCGCCGGTGAGCTTCGAGCACCAGCAGCTGCGGTCCTTCATCCAGCGTCCCCAAGCCGGTCCCGCCATCGAGATCGTGGTGGGAGTCCGCGACGACAGCGGCAAGGTGATCCACACCGAGCGGCCGCTGCACATCGCCGCGCTGGACTGGGGTCACTTCCTCACCTACACCGTGGGCGAGGGACGGGACGAACGCTTCTACGGCGGCCCGGCCACCGCCGACCACGTCCGCAAAGCGCTTGCCGACCTGAAAGCCACCCTTACCCAGCCGGCGTTCTGAACCCAGCCCGAACGCTGACTGGCCACCCACGGGTGTGGGCGCGCGAGCACCGCGCTAGGCGAAGCCGACGGTCGCCTGGTCGAGCCCGCGGGCGCGTGCCGTCCGCGTCGCCTCGGCCTCCAGCTCGCTCACGTCCGGCCGGTGCCTGCCGGTCAACGGGCTGACCGTCACCTCCAGCCGCTGCCCGCGGGCCCGAGCGCGCCACGTGGCCACGATCTCGCCGTCGGCCACCACCACCCCCGGGTTGCCGAGGATCCGCCACACCTGCTTGTGATTCTCCTTCTCCGGCACCAGGACCGCCCGGTCCCGTGCCTGGAGCAACGGGTCGGCCGGAGGAAGCAGCCGCACGAACGAGGGCTCGGCGGGGCTCTCCAACGCCGGAAGCGCGTCCTCGGGCAAGTACGCGGTCTTCCCGTCGACGTCGACCGCGGCAAGCCCGTCGGGCCACATGCGCTTCGCCACCGACTGCGTCGTCCCCAGGAAGCCGGACGCTTCGGCCGGGGTCGCCGGGCCATGCACGCGCAGATACTCCTCGATGACCCGCCTGCCGGTCGCCGGATCGGGCTCCCTCGTGACGTCCTCCCACCCGTCGATCGGGGTCAAGGTGGCCGGTGAGACGTCCAGTTCGAGCCGGACACCCGCACGCAGCGTGGCCAGCCGCATCAGCTGCTCGTGGATGTGCGTGGCTTGACATCTCCGGCACCAGCGGACCAGTCCGGGTGGCAACACCTTGGTCACCGCCTCGCTGGCCGCGCCCTTGGTCATCGTGGCCCCAACGACCTCGCGCAGCCGCTCGGCCGCCGTCGTCAACGCTTCGGTGACCGGCATCCCGGCCTCAGCGACGTCCCGGCGCTGCCACGCCATTCTGGCCTGCGCGTCGCCGTCGTCCAACGGCACCAGCGACTGGGCCACCCACGGAAGATCGGCGGCATGGTGCAGATGCGGAGCACCACGGTGCGACCACGCCAGCGTCAGGTCGGCGGCCCGCAGCTCCTCGGCGAATCCCGCCCCGGCGAACCGTTCCGGGTCTCCCGCGAGCCGGGTGGCCAGCGCCAGGCGGGCAGCCACCTGCGAGGCATCCTGCACCCCCAACCGCAGCACGGCGAGCTTTCCCGGCTCGTCGTGCGGGCGATGCAACTCCTGAGCGGCGATACGGAACCCCAGAACCTGCTGGCGGTCGACGTGCAACACGGTGGCTCCCGGTGGACTCAGCCGAAAACGGGCTCGAAGGTGTAGTTCATCGTCTGCGACGACCCGGAGGTCGTGCCACTGCCGGTCATCCCGGTGAGCTCACCGGTGGCGGAACCAGGCACCACGGTGAACGTGCTGCTCACGTGGTGCGTGGCGGCCGAAATGCGGTATTCGTGGCGCACGATGAACGAGCCCTTCCTCCCCTCCACTGTGCCCTCGATCCGCTCCAAGGCGAACGACGTGCCGTCGCCGTCGTCACCGGTCTCGGCGTAGTAGAGCAGAGCGTCGGCGATCGACGCGCCCTCGATGAGCCCGGCGTACTCGTACGTGGCGTGGGCATGAGCGACTCGTGGCGTGCCCTTGCTGCCGCTGACGATGTGCTCGTCCCAGGTCTGCACGGTGAGGGTGTTGTCGGTCATGAGCTCATCGTCCGCTCATTTCCTGACAACTTCTGTCATGTTTTCTGGGAGAATTGCCGACATGCGCGCCAGCCGGCTGCTGTCGGTGCTCCTGTTGCTGCAGAACCGGGGCAGGCTCACCGCTGAGCAACTTGCCCAGGAACTCGAGGTGTCGGTGCGCACCGTGTATCGCGACATCGACGCCCTGTCAGCCGCGGGTGTCCCGGTCTACGCCGAGCGCGGACGCTCCGGTGGCATCCAGCTCGTCGGCGGTTTCCGCACCAGGCTGACCGGACTGACCGAAGCCGAGGCACAGGCGCTGGCCCTGTCCGGCCTGCCGGACGCCGCAGCCGAGCTGGGACTCGGCGCCACGCTCGCGGCCGCTCAGCTCAAACTCAGCGCGGCGCTGCCGCCGGAGCTCCGGGCGCGTGCGAACACCGTTGCCCAGCGTTTCCACCTCGACGTGCCCGGCTGGTTCCACGACGTGGAGAGCCCGCCGCACCTGGCCGCGGTAGCCGATGCGGTGTGGAACGAACGCGTACTGCGTATCCGGTACGTGAAGTGGGGCAGGCGAGAAGTCGAGCGGACGGTCGAACCGCTCGGGCTGGTCCTCAAGGCCGGCCAGTGGTATCTGGTGGCGCGGGTCGGCAACACGGCGACCACCTATCGTGTCGGGCGGATTCAGTCGGTGGACGTCCTCGGCCAGTTCGATCGCGACCGGGTGGCCGCCGGCTTCGACCTCGCGGAGTTCTGGTCGTCCTTCTCCGAACAGTTCGAGCAGCGGCTCTACCCACGCACCGCGCGCGTGCGGATGTCGAAGCTGGGGCGCGCGCTGGCACCGGTGTATCTCGGCGCGGTCGGGCAGAAGGCCGTGGAAGAGGCCGAGGCCGCAGGCGCCGATGTCGACGCCGAAGGCTGGCAGGAAGTGGAGCTCCCGGTCGAACAGGGCAGGTCGGCGATCGGCGAACTGCTGCGCTTCGGACCGGAGATCGAAGTGCTCGAGCCCGCCGACCTGCGTGCCGAGCTGGCCGAAGCCGTCCGCCGCATGGCGGCCGCCTACGACTCCGGCTCGGCGGGCAGCCAGCGATAAGTGCGCATGTCGACGCGCTGCCGGTCGGCCAGCACCCCCTCGGCGCGCAACCGCTCGAGCTGCTCGCGCCGCAGATGCGGGGCAGGGGTGCCGTCCGCCCGGAGCACCCGGTGCCACGGCAGGTCATGACCGTCTTCCCGCAGCACCCTGCCGACCAGCCGAGGCGTCGAAGCGCCCGCGACGGCCGCGACGTCGCCGTAGGTGCTCACCCGGCCAGGAGGAATGCTCGCCACGACGTGCCTGATGCGCTCGTGCAGCTCCTCGTCCACGAGCCGAGCCTACGGCCGGGCACCGACCTCGGACGTACCCGGAGTGTGCTCCGGACACCGTCGGCCCGGCATGGTTCCATCAACTCATGCCCGACCCCCACCTGCTCGCTGAGCCCGGCATGCCCAGCGCCACGGGTGGACCGGCGCCGACGCTCGTCAGAGCGGACCGGGCGCGGCCGGCCGGCTGGCAATGGGACGGCGAAGCCCAGCAGCTGCTCGACGGCCGCGAAGGGTTCGTACGCGTCGTCGGCGGCCCCGGCACGGGCAAGACGTCGCTGCTGGCCGAGGCGGCCGCTCGGCGCATGCTCGACGACGGGCCGGACCGTGTGCTGGTGCTGACCAGCACCAGAAAGGCCGCCGAGGCCCTTCGCTCGCAGATCGCCCGCCTGTTGACCCACCTGTCCGGAGAGCAAGCCTCCGCTCCGCGCGCGGTCCGGGAGCCGATGGTGCGCACCGTCCACTCCTACGCCTTCGGCGTGCTGCGTGCCCAGGCAGCCGAGGAGGGCTCGCCACCGCCGCGCCTGTTGTCCGGGCCGGAACAGGATGCCGTGGTCCGGGAACTGCTCGCGGGTGATCTGGCGGACGCCATGGACGGCCACGACAGCTACTGGCCCGAACGGCTCAGGCCGGCCCTGACCGTTCCCGGCTTCGCCGAGGAACTACGGGATCTGCTGATGCGGGCAGCCGAGCGGGGGCTGAGCCCGGAAGACCTGGTGCGCCTCGGGCGCCGGAAGAAGCGCGACGAATGGGTCGCCGCGGGGACGTTCTGGCAGCAGTACGAGCAGGTCACCCGTTTGCGCGCGGCCGGAGGCAGTGCGCTGGCGGTGCCGCCTGCCGCCGCGTACGACGCCGCGGAGCTGGTGACGGCGGCATTGCTGTCGCTGATGGACGACGACAAGCTGCTGGCTCGGGAGCGCGAGCGCATCCGGCATCTGTTCGTGGACGATGCGCAGCACCTCGCCCCGTTGCAGTGGCGGCTGATCCGGCTCATCGGCACCGGCGCGAAGCAGTTCGTCGTGGCGGGTGACGCCGATCAAACGGTGTTCTCCTTCCGCGGAGCCGAGCCGGTCGAGTTCGTCGAGGCCGACCCGGACGGCAAGCACACCGTGACGCTGCGGCAAGGCAGGCGGATGGCGCGTTCGGTGCGTGAGGCCGTCGCGCGCCTGGCCGAGGCGGCGCCGCGGCCGCACCGGGTGCCCGACGTCGCGCCGGATCAGCCGGACCTGGGTGTCGCGGTCCGCCTGTTCCGGTCCCCGGCCGCGGAAGCGGCATGGGTCGCCGACCAGCTCCGCCGGGCCCACCTCGTCGACGGCATTCCCTGGGACGAGATGGCCGTCGTCGTCCGGTCTCCCGGCCGGACCTTCCCGGTGTTGCAGCGGGCACTGCGATGGGCCGGAGTGCCCATCGCGTCGGCCGCCGATCACCTGCCGCTGGCGCGCAACCCCGCCGTCCGCCCGCTGCTCACCGCACTGCGCGTGGTCGCCCACCCCGAGCAGCTGACCCCCGAGCTGGCCGACGAGCTGTTGTCCTCACCGCTCGGCGGCGCGGACCCGCTCGCGCTGCGCAGGTTGCGGCGCGGCCTGCGCCGCCTCGAGCTGACCACCGGCGGCGACCGGTCCAGCGACGAGCTGCTGGTCCAGGCCATCCGCGACAACGACCCGCTCACCGCGCTGGCCGACAGCGAAGCGGGCCCGCTGCGCAGGCTGGCTGCGGTGCTGTCGGCAGGCCGTGCCGCGATCGACCGCAAGGCCGACGTCGAGCAGGTGCTCTGGGACATGTGGCAGGCCTCCGGGCTGCAGCAGCGGTGGCTGCGGCTGTCCGAGCGGGGCGGATCGCTCGGCCGCCAGGCGGACGCCGAGCTGGACGCCGTCGTCGCGCTGTTCCACGCCGCGGCGACGTATGCCGACCGTCTCCCGCAGGAAGGGGTGGACGGGTTCGCCGACTACCTGTTGTCGCAGCGGATCGCCGGGGACAGCCTGGCGCCGTCGGCGGTGACGTCGGCGGGGGTGGAGCTGACCACGGCGCACGGTGCGGCCGGGCGCGAGTGGACCGTCGTCGCGGTGCCGGCCGTGCAGGAAGGCAGCTGGCCCGATCTCCGCCCGCGCGGTTCGCTGCTCGGCGTCGAGCGGTTGGTCGACGTGCTGTCCGGGGTCGACGCCGACACGGTTTCCGCGATCGCGCCGGTGCTGGCCGAGGAACGGCGCCTGTTCCACGTGGCCTGCAGCCGGGCGCGCAGCCGGCTGCTGGTCAGCGCGTGTGCCGGAGACGACGAGCAGCCGTCCCGCTTCATCGACGAGCTGGGCGTCGAACCGGTGGAGGTGACCAGCAGTGCGGGGCAGGCCGTGCAGCGGCCGCTGGTGCTGTCCCGGCTGGTCGGCGAGCTCCGTGCCGCCGTCTGCGACGAGCAGGCCGATCCCGGGCGCCGCCGCAGGGCGGCGCGGCAGCTGGCCCGGCTGGCGGCCGCCCGCGTGCCCGGCGCGCACCCGGACAGCTGGTACGGGTTGGCCGAACCGTCCACCGACAGGCCGCTTGCCGGGCCGGACGAGCAGCTGACCGTGTCCCCGTCGACCGTCGATCTGCTGGATCGCTGCCCACTGCGGTGGCTGTTGGAGCGGCACGGCGGCACCGACCCCGCGCAGCTGGCCGCGGTGACCGGCTCGCTGGTGCACTGGCTGGCGCAGCGAGCAGCCGACGGAGCTACGGTCGAGCAGCTGCGCAAGGAGCTGGACACGGCGTGGCGCAAGCTGGACGTGGGCGCGCCCTGGTTCGCCAGGCGCGAGCGCGAGCGGGTGCACCACATGCTGGACGCCTTCCTGGAATGGTTGCGGCGCAGCCGCGACCAGCTGACCGAACTGGCCGTGGAGTTCGACATCACGGTCGAGTTGCCCCCGGCGGCCGACGGCGTGCAGCGGGTACGCATCCGCGGGCGGGTGGACCGGCTGGAGAAGGACGGTTCGGGGCGCCAGGTCGTCGTCGACATCAAGACGAGCAAGTCACCGGTCAGCGCCCAGGAGGCGGCCGAGCACACCCAACTGGCCACCTACCAGCTTGCGGTGTGGCTCAGCGGCGGTGAGCCCGGCGGCGGCCAGCTGCTGTATCTGGCCAAACCGGACAAGAAGACCGGTGCCGGGAAAGTCGTCAGCCAGCCGCCGCTGGACGAGCAAGGCAGGCAGGAGTGGCTGCATCGGGTTCGGTCCGCAGCCAGGGCAGGGGTCGGCCCGGTGTATGTCGCCAGGGCGAGCACGGACTGCGGCCGCTGCCCGGTCCGGGCCTGCTGCCCGCTCCAGCCCGAAGGCAGGCAGGTGCCGTCATGACCACGTCGACCACATCGCCGCGGCTCCGGGCACAGGCCAGCCCGGAGCGCATCGCGGAAGCCCTCGGCCTGCCGAGGCCGACCCCGGAGCAGGCCGCGGTCATCGCTGCTCCTGCCGAGCCTGCCCTGGTGGTGGCCGGTGCGGGTGCAGGCAAGACCGAGACCATGGCCGCACGGGTGGTGTGGCTGGTGGCCAACGGCTACGTCGCGCCGGAGCGGATCCTGGGCCTCACGTTCACCCGCAAGGCCGCACGTCAGCTCGGCGAGCGCGTGCGGGCCCGGCTGCGGCGGCTGGCCGGCTCCGGCCTGCTCGACGAGGTGGACCCGAGCGGCGGGATCAAAGCCGCACTGGTGGCGGGCGAGCCCACGGTGCTGACCTACCACGCCTACGCCGGACGGCTGCTGTCCGAGCACGGCCTGCGGATTCCGGTGCAGCCGGGCGTCCGGCTGTTGTCGGAGACGGCGTGCTGGCAGCTGGCGCACAAGGTCGTGGCTTCGTGGGACGAGGACCTGGAGACCGACTACGTCCCGCAGAGCATCACCGAGCAGGTTCTGCAGCTGGCCGGGGAACTCGGTGAGCACCTGGTGGACGTCGACCAGCTGCGCGCCTACACCGAGTGGCTGACCGACCTGATCCTGAACGCCCCGCGCGCCAAGGGACAGCGGGCGCAGCTGCGGTCCGACCTGCAGCGGATCGTCGACCAGCAGCGGCTGCGGCTCCGGCTGCTGCCGCTGGTGGAGGAATACCGGCGGCGCAAGTTCGCCGAAGGAGCGCTCGACTTCGCCGATCAGATGGCGCTGGCCGCGCGGCTGGCCGCCGAACACCCCGAGGTGGTGGAGATCGAACGACAGCGCTTCGGCGCGGTGCTGCTGGACGAGTACCAGGACACCGGGCACGCGCAGCGTGTCCTGCTCCGCGCACTGTTCGGCGCCCAGCCGGGGCGCACGCCGCAGCCGCCGCCGATGCCGGTGACCGCCGTCGGTGACCCGGTGCAGGCGATCTACGGCTGGCGCGGTGCCAGCGCGGCCAACCTGCCCCGATTCACCAGCGACTTCCCGCGCTCTGGCGGCCGCCCCGCGGCGAAGTACGGCCTGCTGACCTCGTTCCGCAACCCACCGCAGGTGCTGGCCCTGGCCAACGCGGTGTCGGCGCCGTTGCGGGCGAGCAGCGGCGCCGGGGAGTTGCGGCCGCTGCCGAGCGCCCCGCGCGCCGATGTCCGATGTGCTCTCCTGCCGAGCGTCGGCGCCGAACGCGCCTGGCTCGCCGAGGAGATCGCGGAGCGCTGGCACGCCGCCACCGCATCCGGATCGCCGCCGACCGCGGCGGTGCTGGTCCGCCGCAGGGCGGACATGGCGCCCATCGCCGCCGAGTTGCGAGCGCGCGGGGTTCCGGTCGAAGTCGTCGGCCTCGGCGGGTTGCTGGCCGAGCCCGAGGTGGCGGATCTCGTCGCGACGTTGCGGGTGCTTGCCGACCCGCTGGCCGGGAGTGCGGCCGCGCGATTGCTCACCGGTGCACGGTGGCGCATCGGCGCGGCCGATCTGGCCGCCCTGTGGCGCCGGGCCAGGGAGCTGGCCGCGGTGCCGGAGGGCAACGAGGACTCGGCGCTGGACGCGGCGGTGGCCGAGCGGGCGGAGCTGACCGGCCTGGTCGACGCCATCGACGACCCCGGCCCGGCCGAGCGCTACTCGGCGGAGGGCTACCGGCGCATCACCGCGCTGAGCCGCGAACTGGCCGGCCTGCGCTCGCGGCTGGACCAGACGTTGCCGGAGCTGGTCGCCGACATCGAGCGCACCATGCTGCTCGACGTGGAGGCGGCCGCCCGGCCGGGCAGCGTCGGCCGGGTTCACCTGGACGCGTTCGCGGACGTGGTCACCGAGTTCGCGGAATCGTCCTCGTCGCCGACGTTGTCGGCCTTCGTCGACTACTTGGCCGCGGCCGAGCACGCCGAGGACGGTCTGGAACCCGGCGAGGTCGTGGTCGCCACCGATCGGGTGCAGATCCTCACCGTGCACGCGGCCAAAGGCCTGGAATGGCAGCTGGTGGCGGTGCCGCATCTGGTCGAGGGGGTGTTCCCCGCGAAGCGGCGGGGTGGTTGCTGGCTGACCTCGGTGACCGAACTGCCCGCCGCGCTGCGCGGCGACCGGATCGACCTGCCGGAGCTGCGGCTGCACGGCGGCGAGGACCGCAAGCAGGTGGCCGAGGCCATTCAGCGCCACCAGGAAGATTTCGCCCAGCGGCACGCCGACGAGGAGCGCCGCCTGTGCTACGTCGCGCTGACCAGGTCCGAGCACACGTTGCTGCTGTCCGGGCACTGGTGGGGCGAGACCGCCAAGAAGCCGCTCGGGCCGTCGGTGTTCCTCACCGAGGTGGCCGACAAGCTGCGCGACGACCCGTCACGCGGCTCGGTGGTCGAGTGGGCGGAACGGCCGGACGAGGAGCAGAACCCGTACCTGGCGCAGACGCGCGAGGCGCACTGGCCGGCCGACCCGCTGGGGCAGCGGCGGGAAGCGGTGGCCACCGGGGCGGCGATGGTGCTGGAGGAACTGGCCCGGCTCGACGCCCAGGACGAGGCCGCCGATCAGGTCCCCGGTTCCGAACACGGCCCCGACGACGATCCGGAGAGCTGGGCCGCCGACACCGACGTGCTGCTGGCCGAGCGCGCTCGCGGTCAGCAGGAGACCACCCGGGTCGTGCTGCCCGACCACATGTCGGTCAGCCAGCTGGTCGACCTGGCCGCGGACCCCGGCGCGCTGGCCCGCCGGCTGCGCAGGCCGCTGCCGCAAGCGCCGAACACGGTGGCCAGGCGCGGCACCGCCTTCCATGCCTGGCTCGAGCGCCGGTTCGGCGTCGCCCGGCTGCTGGACTTCGACGACCTGCCCGGTGCCGCCGACACCGATGCGGAGGCCGATGCCGACGCCGAGGCGCTGCGGGAAGCCTTCGAGCGAAGCGAATGGGCCCATCGCACGCCGTACGACGTGGAGGTGCCGTTCGTCTGCGAGGTGGACGGAGTACTGCTTCGCGGGCGCATGGACGCCGTGTTCGCCGATCCGGACGGCGGGTGGACGGTGGTCGACTGGAAGACCGGGCAGATGCCACCGGAATCCCAGCAGCGGGCGCTGTCGGTGCAGCTGGCCGCCTACCGGGTGGCTTGGGCGTCGCTGAACCGGATACCGGTCGGCAAGGTCCGGGCCGCGTTCCACTACGTGCGGTCGAACCGCACCGTGCGCCCGGTGGACCTGCTGGACGCCGACGGGCTGCGCGACCTGCTCCGCTCGGTGCCCGCCGCCGGCGATGCGTGAGCGGCAACCGCCGCGGCCTGCGATGGTGAAGGTCGCGGCGAATGGGGGCTGAGAATCCGATGCCGATCTGGAACGATCGTGGCGTGCGATCGGGTGCGGGCGAGGTGAGCTCGATGTCGGCGACCGTGCGCGGTGTGCTGCTCGCAGCGGTTGTCGGCTTCGTCGTGCTGTTCGTCACCGGCTCGTACGGGCACGAGGTGTTCGCCGAGGAACCGGTCGCCGAGCGAGTGGTGCCCGCCAAGGTCGTCGAGTCCACGCCGTGCACCGAGCCCAACCCCACCGAGAAGGTCACCGTGACCCTGGGCGAGGAGCAGCGGGACGCGACGCTGTCCGCGTGCGGTCACGAGAAGGGGGAGAAGCTCAACGTCGTGGTGCCTGCGCAGGTTCCGCTCGGCGCGCTGACGGTGCGCAGCGCGCAGACCGTCACCGGGTTCGACAGCGTGCGGAGGTCGATCGGGCTGGGGTTGATGAGCCTGGCGTGCATGAGTGGCGGGCTCTACGCCTGGCTGGTCACCCGCAGGCGGCGCCGAGCCCGGTAGGCCGTCGCAGGCCGCGTGGGCCGTCGGCACACGGTCAGCTGACCTCGCTTGCCGGAGCCTTGAACGTGTTGCAGTCGGTCAGCCGGTTGTCCAGCGCGCCCTTGCGCCACCACTTCGCGTAGTTCTCGTTGCTGCCGTGGTCGTGGCCGCCGGACGTGTCGTCCCCGCGGGTCTCCTGGTCGTGCCAGGCCCGGTCGTACATCTGCCGGTCGATCGAGCCGCCCCGGTCCACGTGCGAGCCGAGGAACAGCCCGGAGAAGCACTGCGCCTGCAGCTCCTTGCGCCTGCTGATCTCCTGCGCGCGAGCCGTGCCCTCGCCCGCCTGGTAGATCTGCCGCCACGCCGCGTCCATGATCCCGGCCAGCTCCTGCACGTGGTGGCCGTACTCGTGGGCGATCAGCGCCAGGTACACGCCGGGGTTGTCCTGGTACTGGTCCAGCTGCAGCCCGGCGAACGGCAGGAACAGTTCGCCCTCGCAGTAGTAGGCCGCGGTCTGGATGCCGACCTCGATGGTGCCGCAATCGCTGGCGAAGCTCTGCCCCTCCGGGAAGTACAGCCGCGGTGGGGTGAACGGCAGGCCCAGTTCGCGCAGCACCGGCTCCCACGCCCGGTCCAGGCACCGGGTCGCGGCCCGGAAGAACCGCTTGGCGGTCGCCTGCGAGTTGTCCCACTCCGGCAACCGGCAGGCGTTGTTCGGCAACCCGAGGCCCGGCGTGGTCACCAGCGGGTGGTCGGCGAGCTTGATGATCTTGCGCGGCGGCTCGGCCTCCGGCCCGGCGGTCTGGTTCGACCCCGCCGCGCCCGCCCCGCCCGGCTCCCGCTTGCGGGCATGCTGCGCGGCCGGCGAGTGGTCGTCGGAGCCGAGCACGTCGACGAGCATGATGATCCCGCCCGCCAGTGCTGCGATGATGGCTGCGCAGACGGCGACGACGACCAGCCGATGGACACGGTCCGGCTTCCCGGTCAACTCGGATCCGTCAGGCTCCGGCATGGTGGTGGAGCATACGGCAGCGTCCCGACGCGTGACGTCCATGGGCACGCACCGGGGTGATCCAGGTACGTTGGCAGGTACATCGGCGCAGCGAGAAACCGCAAGATGCGAAGGAGAACCGTGGGGCAGATCGA
>k87-617714_pt1 | contig 14417 bp, 12 predicted proteins | sample MGYA00084031_6733416 | MGnify analysis MGYA00084031
AATCCGGCTGCTCCATGTGTCTTGCGATGAACCCGGACATTTTGCAAGACACATGGAGCAGCCGGATTCGCGCCATTCAAAGCCAGCTTCTTGAAAAATCAGGTGGAGTCCTTCTTGCTCGGCTGCCTGCTTGACGGCCTGGGAGCCGGGGACGACCATCGCGTGTACGTGGGAAGAGACTTTGCGGCCTTTTGCCACTTCAGCTGCACGGCGCAGGTCTTCAATACGGCCGTTCGTACAGGAACCGATAAAGACGCGGTCGATCTTGATCTCACTCATCGGAGTCCCAGGCGTCAGCCCCATGTAGGAGAGGGCGTCCTGAGCAGCCTTGCGCTGTGCTGCCGTCTCAAAAGAATCAGGATGCGGCACTGTGCTGGTGATGTCTGTACCCATTCCCGGGCTGGTTCCCCAAGTGACCTGCGGGGCGATTTGGCTCGCGTCGATTTCTACATAGTGGTCGTAAGTCGCTCCCGGATCTGTGCAGAGCTGTTTCCACTGTTCGACTGCAGCCAGGAAATCTTCTCCCTGCGGTACGTGGCGCTTGCCTTTCAGATAGGCAAAAGTGGTTTCGTCAGGAGCGATCAGACCAGCGCGGGCACCGGCCTCAATAGACATATTGCATACAGTCATGCGCTCTTCCATCGTCAGCTTGCGAATGGCATCGCCGGTGTATTCGATGACGTATCCGGTCGCGAAGTCTGTTCCGTATTTTGCGATGATGGCCAAAATTAAGTCTTTTGCGCTTACTCCATACGGCAGATCGCCCACTACACGGACTTCAAGCGTTTTCGGTTTGGACTGCTGCAGGCATTGCGTGGCCAGCACGTGCTCTACTTCGCTGGTGCCAATCCCGAAAGCGAGTGCGCCAAACGCGCCGTGCGTGGAGGTATGGCTGTCGCCGCACACGATCGTTTTTCCCGGGTGTGTCAGGCCAAGCTCGGGACCGATGACGTGCACAATCCCTTGATCAGGGCTGTTCAGGTCGGCGAGCGTAATTCCGAATTCTTTGCAGTTTGCGGTCAGCGTCTCCATTTGCTGACGAGAGATCGGATCTTTGACATTGAAGCGGTCCGCTGTCGGGACGTTGTGGTCCATCGTAGCGAATGTCAGATCCGGGCGGCGGACTTTTCGTCCGGCGAGGCGGAGACCCTCGAAAGCTTGGGGCGAAGTCACTTCGTGTACGAGGTGCAGGTCGATATACAGAAGACTTGGTTTGCCGGCTTCCTCATGGATTACATGAGAGTCCCAGATTTTCTCAAACATAGTGCGAGGTTTCATAAGGGTAATCCTCCTTCGTTCAAAACTCTTATCAAGGTTGTATCATGGCAATAGAAATAGTTCAAAGATATAATTATTATGAGATGGATAGTTTTTGCCTATTGGGAGGTCCTCATGGAGTTACGACAGATTCGTTATGTGCTCGCAGTCGCGGAAGAACGGAGCTTTTCACGCGCTGCCAGCCGTTTGCATTTGGCACAGCCTTCGCTTAGCCAGCAAATCGCCAAATTGGAAAAAATACTGGGAGTTCCCCTGTTTCACCGCCTGCCTCAGCACGTAGAGCTGACCGATGCCGGACAGAGGTTTGTCCAGGTTGCCCAAACATTGGTCGACATGGCGGAGGGCCTGGAGAGGGAAATGCGCTCCTATGCTGTAGGAGAGAGCGGGAAGCTGCTGGTCGGCAGCCTGCCGATTACGGGGGCGTATGTCTTGCCGAGAGTCATTCCCGATTTTACCCGCCAGTTTCCCGGCGTAGAGCTTCAATTGATTGAAGAAACCTCCAGCCATCTCGAGCATTTGCTCGTACGGGGAAAGATAGATATCAGTCTGCTGACGATGCCGATCACTGATCCTACACTGGAGACGATACCGGCGATTCACGAAGAGATATTTCTCGCCGTCCCGCCGCAGCATCCGATCGCAGGGCAAAAGGAAGTGGATCTGGCAGAGCTTGCGGGACAGCCGTTTATCCTGCTGAAGGAAGGTCAAGGTTTTCGCACGATTTCGCTCAGGCTTTGCGAAGAGGCGGGATTCCGCCCACGAATCGTCTTTGAAAGCACCAACATCCAGACGGTACAGTCGCTCGTAGCAGCGGGCATGGGACTTTCTTTTGCGCCACGGATGATTTCGCTCGCTCCCGGAACGACCGAGCATCCTGTTTACGTGCGGTTGGCGAGAAGGCCGTTTCGCACGCTCGTCGTGGCATACCGCAAGGACCGGCCGTTGTCCCGACCGGCGGAAGCCTTTGTGAAATGCCTGGTTGAACAAAAAAACCATTTTTAAACGACACTTCACGCTTCCAGAAAAAAGACAAACATGTTTAGCTGTGCTACACTATAGCCAGATAAAACCAGAGGAGGGCAAGTTCGATGAAAGAAATCAAGACAGAAGCTGAATTTCAAGAACAAATTGCTCAGGAAAAACCGGTTGTCGTGAAATTTTATACGGATTGGTGCCCGGATTGCCATCGAATCGATCCGTTCATGCCTGCTGTCGAAGAGGCGTATAAGGACAAGCTGGATATGGTAGCAATCAATCGGGATACATTGCCAGAGCTGTCACAGCAGCTGGAGGTGTTTGGCATCCCGAGCTTTATCGCGTTCTCCAAAGGAAAAGAACTCGTCAGATTCGTAAGCAAGCTCGGCAAGAGCCGCGAAGAGATCGAGCATTTCCTCGATCGGGCGATTCAGGTGAGCGAGACGCTGGAATAACCGAGACGAAGAGATCGGCTGTGGGGGATAACCTCTGATGATAGCAATGAAAAAACAAGGAGAATGGCTGATCGGGACGATCCCCGATGAAGTCGACGGACTTGGAATCGGCAGCTTGCTCCGGGAACAGTGGAAGTGGCCGAAAAAGCAGGTTCATCTGCTTTTTCAGCATAAAGAGGTTTGGCTGGAAGGAAATCCGGCTGCCCAACACGTCAAGGTAGCGGCCGGGCAGGAAATCAAGGTCAGGGCCTGTGCGCCGGAACCTTTTGGTCTGGACCCCTCGCCAGAAAAGCTGCAGGTACTGTATGAAGACGATCATCTGCTGATCGTAAACAAGCCGGCAGGGATGCTGCTGCACCCGACGGAGAAATTCCATAAAAAAACGTTGGATCATCTTGTCGCCGGCCATTTTGAACGGACTGGCGTCGCGGCGCGTGTCCGCCATGTTCATCGGCTTGATCAGGAGACGTCAGGGGTTGTGATGTACGCCAAGCATGCACTCGCCTCTGCTCTATTGGACGAACATCTGCGCGAGCGAAAAATCAAGCGGCACTACATTGCCTATGTTCACGGGAGGCTGTCAAAGGAAAGCGGCACGATCTCCGAGCCGATCGGTAAGGATCGCTTTTACTCCAACCGCAGGAGAGTGACTCCCACCGGGGATGCTGCAGTCACTCACTATCGGGTAACAGAGCGCTTCGAAACGGCGACAAAGCTGGAATGCGAGCTGGAGACGGGACGAACCCATCAGATACGGGTCCATCTCAGCTATGTGGGCTTTCCGTTGATCGGAGATACGCTCTATGGCGGAAAGGAAATGTTCGTGAAACGGCAGGCGCTGCATGCAGCAATTCTCAGGTTTTCCCATCCGTTCGGAATGGAGACGCTCGAAGTATCTGCAGCCCTGCCGCCCGACCTGCAGCAGCTGGAGTCCAGGCTTCGTCATTCGCCAATGCAAGGGTAGCTGAATAAACTGCCAGGGAAGGAAGCAGAAAGGGTGTTGAGATGAAACGACCCATTATTGGCATACTGACCTGGCGGGAGGGCAAGTCTTTTGCAGAACCGAGCTATTTTCGCAAAATGATTCGGGCAGGGGAGGAGCTCGGGTGTACCGTGTTTTTGTTCTCGCCCCCGGACGTATCGGCAAACGGAAAGCAAATTCGCGGATTCATCCCTGCGGCTCGCGGCTGGCAGGCGCGAATCTTTCCCCGACCGGATGCCGTGATCGACCGGTATCGCTACACGCCGACAGACGCTTTCAAACGGTATGTGGCATTCCGCCGAACAAGCGACCTGTTGTATACAAACAATCGGCTCGCGAACAAGTGGAAGGTTCACGAGGTACTGGTGAAAGACAGCCGGATGCACCGGTGGCTGCCGGAAACGGTTCTGTACAATCGGCTTAACTTGCAGAAAATGTTGGCGCGCCACCCGTTGCTCTATGTGAAGCCGGCAAATGGAACGGGCGGACGCAATATCCTCAGTGTCGAAAAGACCTCGCAGGGCTACCATCTGCTGGGAAGGGATAAGCAGCGGGCCAAGGTGTCCATGGTGATCAAGCAGCTGGAGTCTGTCCAAGCCAGAGTGAAAAGCTGGGCAACCCGCGACAAGTATATCGTACAGCAAGGGCTTTATCTTAATCTGGTACCCGGCAGGGCTGTCGACATGAGGCTTCTGATCCAGAAAAACGGAGAGGGCTTGTGGAGCATTACAGGCGCGGGGATGCGGGTCGGCGGAGCGAAGAGCGCCACCTCCAATCTCCACGGCGGCGGCAGGGCGGTTCCCGTAAAGTCGTTCCTTGTAGCTACATTTGGCGAGCAAAAGACGAATGAAATTATACGAGATTGTGAGCAGCTAGCGTACCAGACAGTCGAGACGCTGGAAAATCACTTTGGGCGCATGATGGAGATGGGATTGGACATCGGGATCGATGTCAAGGGACGCGCATGGTTGATTGAGGTAAATCCGAAGCCGGGAAGAGAAATCTTCCGCGAAATGGGCATGCTTGGCCAATACAAGGACGCAATCAAAAGACCGATCCAGTACGCCATGCATCTAGCAAAGACCCAGTCGGGAAAAAGAGCGGCAACCAACTGACAAAGCGGCGCGATCACAGCGCCGTTTTTCCATTGAATAGCGTCCCTGGCTATGAGGAGCGTCCTTGGGTATGAGAGCATCGGCAAAAGGGAGAACGACTGTCCGGTGCTTGCTTCTGTTTCTCGCAAAAAATGGGGCGTGGAATCGTATTTTTGTAACAAACAGGCCTCTTATTCGTAATTGATAACAGAACGTGCAGCTTAGATTCGCTTTTGACCAGCAAGCTTTCGAAAAGATGATTTAGCCGCGCTCCCTTTTGGACAGAATGGGAAAGAAGGAGTTGATCGACATGGAGCAGCTGATCCAATTGGCAACAGATTACTGGCCGATCGCGGTAGGCGCTGTACTGGTTATTGTGATCCTGCAAATGATTGTGAAGAGTTTGTTTCGGATCGTCTCAGTCGTGGTCGCGATCGGTGTCATACTCGTACTCGTTTTTGAGTTTTCCCCCGAACAGGTAATCAATATGGGGCGGTCTGCCGTTCAGACGACGCAGGGCGCCTTGGAGAAGACCGTCGTTCCGTTGCTGGAGAAGGAGCTGAAGGATGCGGCGATCACGTTCCACGAGGACGGCAGCTATGTAATGAAGACAAAGAGCATCCAGATTACGGGGAAAAAGGGAGATTCGAAGGCGACGATCCAATACGGTGACAACAGCTGGGAAGCGGATGTCAGCATTCTGGGGGAATTGTTCCAGGACAAGCTGAACAAGGCGGAATCCTCGCTAAAAACGATGTAGAACAGATAGGACTGTTCTTGTGAGTAACAAAACGGGGCTGGTTTGGACAGGGTCATAAGACCGTCCAGACAAGCCCTGTTTGTTTTTTAGGCAGTTGCTGGCTACCCTTGTAATTGAGGCGGAACCCGCAGCAAGCTCGCCTGTTCAAACGAGTACCCGATGCGGATCAGAAGAGGCTCGCTGTACGCTCTGCCCGTAAACATGATGCCGAATGGATTCCCTGATGGTTCATAGCCGGCAGGCAGGGAGATGGAGGGGTATCCGGCCTTGGCAGCGATATCCGCGCCAAAATCATGGGGGAAGAGCAGGCAGTCCAATTGGTGCTGGTCAAAAGCAGCGTCCAATCCTTCCGTGCGGGATTGCCTCAGATCCCGGAGGCGACTGTCCAAGTATTCCGCTTCAGTCAAGCTGCCGCCCGTTTGATCCGCTTTTTCCAGGATGTCTTGGCCGTAGCGCAAGGCTGCATCAGCGTTTTCCTTGTTCCATTCGATTATGTCGCCAAGCGTTCGTATGGAAAAAGAGGCGGGAAGTCGGGACAAATAAGCGTTTACGCCTGATTTAAACTCGTAGTAGAGAACACTAGAGTCCCATGTTTCCTGTTCGGAGGGAATGCGGATATTCTCGACCAATATTGCTCCCTGCTCCTGAAGAATGCGAAGGACCGCTTCAAATAATGGCCTTTGGTCATCTGTCATCACGTCGTCGGCAAAAGTACGGACGACGCCGATGCGAGCGCCGCGCAAGCCGCTTTTGTCCAAAAACGGGGTGTAGTCCGTATATGAGCGTCCCGCGCTTGCTCCCGTAGCAGGATCCTCGCTGTCTACTCCTGTCAATGCACCAAGCAGAATCGCTGCATCTTCAACGCAAAGGGCCATCGGTCCAGCCGTATCCTGGCTCGTGGCGATCGGGATGATTCCTGTTCGGCTGACAAGACCCAATGTTGGTTTGATTCCGACAAGCGAGTGGTTGGCAGATGGATTGAGGATCGAGCCTGACGTTTCTGTCCCGACTGCAGCGGCAGCAAAGCCTGCTGCGATGGCGGCTCCCGAACCGGAGCTGGAGCCTCCCGTGTCAAATCGACCGGGGCCGTATGGGTTGCGTACCTGTCCACCGCGCGAGCTGTAGCCGTTGGGCATGGCAGTCGAGATGAAATTGGCCCACTCGGTCATGTTTGTCTTGCCGAGAATAATCGCTCCGGCTGATCGCAACTGCTGCACGACGAATGCATCGCGTCCGGCGTAGGAGTCTGCGAGGGCAAGCGAGCCTGCTGACGTATGCATCTGATCGACTGTCGCAATATTGTCTTTGATCAAGACGGGAATGCCATGCAACGGGCTGCGTGGTCCGCGGATCAGCCGCTCTCTGTCCAAAGCGTCGGCGATATGCAAGGCATCGGGATTAAGCTCAGAAATGGCATTCAGGCCCGCTCCTCGTTTATCATGGGCTGCTATGCGCTCCAAATAGGCAAGAGTGAGTTCTCTGCTTGTCGTGAAGCCGCCGGCAAGCGCCTTTTGCAGTGTTCGAATACCGGCTTCCAGCAGATCATTCATTGGAACTCCCCCTTTCATAAGGTCATTTGTATTATGTAAATCTTCGGGACGGAAGGTCAGAAAACCTTTTTGAGAGAGAGGAAAGAGGGCAGGTCTGTAAAAAACGAAAAGGCTGATCATCTTTTCGACGATCAGCCTCACATATTTATTCCTTTGCGCCAGCCGCTTGCAGGTTGGCTTTTTCTTCTTCGACGTATCGGTTGCGCGGATGCTCGCGGCACTCGTCGGAGCAGGAGCGCTTGTATTTGACTTCACACTCGGTGCAGCAGAAGTGCTGCTTGTTGCAGAACGGGTTGGCACAGTTGACATAGCGGTCTTCCGGCTTCCCGCAGTAGTAGCAGGAACTGATCACGACATCTTCTTCTGTCTGGTTGATCTTGACGGAGATGCGCTCGTCGAATACGTAGCACTTGCCGTCCCACAGACGTCCCTTCACCTCAGGGTCTTTTCCGTAAGTGACAATGCCGCCATGAAGCTGGTACACCTCTTCAAAGCCTTCCTTCATCAGAACACCGGTCAATTTTTCACAGCGGATACCGCCTGTGCAGTAGGTGAGAACCTTTTTGTCCTTGAATTGGCTCATGTTCTCGCGAATCCACTCGGGAAACTCGCGGGAAGATTCGACTTTCGGACGAATCGCTCCGCGGAAGTGGCCAAGCTCGTATTCGTATTCATTGCGGCCGTCCAGTACGACGACGTCGTCACGCTGGAGCATTTCATAAAATTCTTTCGGGCTCAAGTATTTTCCGGTCAGTTCAGTCGGATGGAAATCATCCTTGAGACGCCAGGTTACCAATTCTTTTTTCGCACGAACGAACATCTTTTTGAAAGCGTGTCCGTCGGCTTCATCTATTTTAAACCAGATGTCCGCAAAACGCGGATCTTTTCGGACAAATTCCATGTAAGCGTCGGTTTGTTCCACGGTTCCGGAAACAGTTCCGTTCAATCCTTCAGGGGCAACGATGATGCGTCCCTTCAGGCCGAGTTCTTTGCAAAAAGCGAGATGCTCAGCTGCATACTCCTCGTAATTGTCGAGATGGACATACTTGTAGTAAAGCAAAACGCGATACGGTTTTTGTACTTGCAATGTACAATTCACCCTTTCCAGTCTATTTGATTTTAATGGTGCAACCGTGATTATAGCACAGGTAAAAAGATTTTGCTGAGAAAAAGGCTGGATGGAAATGATTTTTTTTTTGACAATCGACTCTGATTGTGAAAGTGGAGAGGAAAACTTGGCAGCATGTGGAAACGAAAAGGAGGGTGGCTTGCGTCTAAGCCTATGAAGGCAATTGCAAGCCATTGGAAAGCTTAGAAATATAAGCCGGCGATACTTTTTCGTACATGTGGGGGGATAGCGCACATGAAGTCAGACAAAAAGGAAAACACGGAAAATAAGAGAGGGAGACTTGGTCAGGATGAGCCGGAAGTAACGGCAAAGCGGCAGAGGACGATAAAGCCGATCCTCTATGCGCTCGCAATCATCGTCCTGCTGGCACTGGCGAATCTCGCTTTTTCATCGATCGCAAACAAGGAGGACGAAGCGCAAGCGACAAATGCTCCTCTAGCGGATGCTCCGACGTTTGCCGTCGACTTTCTCAACGCCAAAGGATACAAGATCGAAGCCAGCCAAGGCTTGGTCTCCTCGTACACCTTAACAAAGGATTATCTGGCTAATGACGGGAGCCACGCATGGGCTTATCAGGCAGTAAACCCCGATGATTATCTGGGAAAAGAAATCAGCCTGTACAGGTTCATCGTATCCAACCATCCGCTCGATCTGGAGCTTCCGAATGACGAATACGACAAGACAGTCATCGTCTTGATGACCAGCGGCACTGAAGTAATCGGCGGCACCTCTATGCCGGACTCAAAAGAACCATTGGCAGGCGGTCCCTACAGCCTCGACGGGAAGACGCTGGAGGAAGTGACCGGGCTTTCGTTCCCGGAGTGGAGGGAAAAGTGGACACAGAAATACGGATCGCGTAAGTATATCAGTGAGTAAATCGAACCCGCTTCTACATTTTTGGTAGAGGCGGTTTTATTGTCTGCTCCTGAAACGAAAGGGACATTCAAGCATAGCGATGACAAGTCAACCAGAAATGAGACTCTTGTCCTGTATCTTTTTTCTTCGTCTTGTGGTACATACACGCAGAGATGGATGTAATCAATATATAGTATTTGATTTGTCGAAAAATTTAATCCCTTGCTATATATAGTGGTCTCTTGTATACTGATAAAAGGTTTTGAGACTCAAAATCTACCAAATATTGATCCCGTCATTATACCCAATTCTACCAGAGAGAAAATTACGGGGGAGTAAGGAGTTGCGGCATGAACGCTGTTACCACCATTCAAATAGTGAAACGAAACGGAGAGCAGGAAGACCTGCGCATCGACAAGCTGAAAAAAGTGATCGGCTATGCTTGCAAGGACTATCCGGCATGCGATCCGCTTGAGCTGGAGATGGATGCTTGCATTCAATTTCGCGATGGGATGACCACCAAAGAGATTCAGCGGATCGTGATGCAGACCGCTGTGGAAAAGACCAGCGTGGAAACTCCGGAATGGCAATTCGTGGCAGCCAGACTGCTCGCTTACGATTTGTACAAGGACGCAGCGATCAATCGCGGATACCGCGGCCATTTTGGCTACGGCGACTTTACTGAGTTGGTACATACATTGACTGAAAAAGGACTGTACGGTTCGTATTTGCTGGAAACGTACAGTGATGAAGAGATTCAAGAGCTGCAGGCTTATCTAAAGCCGGAGAGGGACGAGCTGTTCAACTACGCCGGACTTCGCCTGCTGGCTGACCGCTATTTGATCAAAGACTACGACAAAGGGGTCATGGAGCTGCCCCAGGAGCGGTTCATGATCATTGCGATGCACCTGGCGATGAAGGAGCAGGACAAGCTGAAACACGCCAAGGACTTCTACGACATCTTGTCCAAGCTGGAGATCACCGTCGCCACGCCGACGCTCGCCAACGCGGGAACGCCACATCACCAGCTGTCGTCATGCTTCATCGACACGGTAGATGACTCTCTCTCAGGAATTATGAATACGGCCGGTGCGACCTCCATGGTCTCCAAATTCGGCGGCGGTGTCGGCATTTATCTGGGGAAAGTGCGCAGCCGCGGCTCGTCCATTCGCGGACACAAGGGAGCTTCCGGCGGCATTGTGCCGTGGACAAGGCTCTACAACCAGATTGCGATCAGCGTCGATCAGCTCGGTACACGGGCAGGAGCATTCGCTATCTACCTGGATGTATGGCATGCAGACATCCTCGACTTCCTCTTGCTTAAAACAAACAACGGAGACGACCGGATGAAAGCCCATGATATTTTCCCGGGCGTGTGCATTCCCGACCTGTTCATGGAGCGCGTAAAAGAGCGGGGCATGTGGTATTTGTTCGATCCGCATGAGGTTCGCGAGGTGATGGGTTTCTCTCTGGAGGACTCCTACGGTGAAGAGTTCGCCCGCCGCTACGAGCTGTGCGTCCAGGAAGAGAAGCTGACGATCAAGACGGAGATACCGGCCATTGAAATCATGAAGCGCATCATGGCCAGCGCTTTTGAAACGGGAACGCCGTTCATCTTTTTCCGCGATACGGTAAACAGAGCAAATCCAAACAAGCATGCAGGCATGGTGTACTCCTCCAACCTCTGCACGGAGATCATGCAGAACATGAGCCCGACCGTGTTCGTCAGCGAAGAGCTGGAGGACGGAGAGGTCGTATACCGTTACAGACCGGGCGATTTCGTCGTCTGCAACCTTTCCTCGCTGAATCTGGGACGCTTGCAATCAACAGAGGACATTGCCCGAATCGTCCCGATCCAGATGCGGATGCTGGACAATGTGATTGATTTGAACTACTATCCGGTAAAGCAGGCGGAAGCCACCAACCAGAAATACCGTGCGGTGGGTCTCGGAACGAGCGGCTACCATCAGTACCTGGCACAAAACGGAATCAAGTGGGAGAGCGAAGAGCACATAGAGGCGGCCGACAAGCTGTACGAGGAAATTGCTTATCAAGCGATTAAAACATCGATGGAGCTGGCACGCGAAAAGGGAACGTATCGCGTATTTGAAGGCAGCGAATGGCAGACCGGAGAGTACTTCGAACGGAGAGGCTACACGGATGAACGGTGGACTTCGTTGAAAGAGGATGTCGCCCGGTACGGCATGCGCAATGCCTGGACCTTTGCCGTGGCGCCGACGGGCACGACCAGCCTGATCGCTGGCTCCACAGCGTCTACCGATCCGGTTTACGCAAAGTTTTTCGTAGAGGAAAAGCGCAGCGGAAACATCCCGCAAACGGCGCCGAATCTGAATGAAAACACATTCTTTTACTACAAGGAGGCCCATCGCATCGATCAGCAGTGGTCGATCCGTGCAGCCGGAGCGAGACAGGTCCACATTGACCAGGCCCAATCGTTCAACCTGTACATCACGCCGCAAATCACAGCGCCCGAATTTCTCGACCTGTACATACAGGCGTGGGAAAACGGATTGAAGACGATTTACTACGTCCGCAATCAATCTGTTGAAGTAGAGGACTGTGTAAGCTGCTCGGCATAACAAACAAAATCAAAAGAGCAAACCTGACTCCCCGGTCCGACAGGCCGGGGACGTTACTTGCTCATAGGAGTGTGAACACGCATGCAACTGGAAAAAAAGCGTTTATTCAATGAAGAAGGCCAGCGCGGCACGCAGCGCATGATCGGCGGAAACACCACCAACCTAAGAGAGTGGAACCGGATCAAGTATCCGTGGGCTGCCAAGCTGTATCGGACGATGCTCAACAACTTCTGGATTCCGGAAGAGGTGCCGCTCGCAAACGACGCCAAGCAATTCGACTCGCTCTCTCCGGCCGAGCGAAGGGCTTTTGACAAGACGATCTCGTTCCTGAACTTTTTGGACTCGCTCCAATCGGTCAATTTGCCGAACATCTCCGACTATGTGACGGCGCCGGAGGTCTGCTCCCTATTGAATATCCAGACATTCCAGGAGGAGATTCACGCGCAGTCGTACAGCTACGTACTGGATTCGGTATGTTCCCCGCAAACGCGAGACAATATTTACGACGAATGGCGCAATGACGTTCACCTGATGGAGCGAAACAAGTTCATCGCCGATTTGTACCAGCAGTTCGTCGACAATCCGAATGACGTGAACTTCGTCAAAACCGTAATCGCCAACTACTTGCTGGAATCGCTCTATTTTTACTCCGGCTTCTCTTTCTTTTACACGCTGGCGCGTCAAGGAAAAATGACGGGAACCGCGACGATGATCAAATACATCCAGCGGGACGAGCTTACACACGTGGTGTTGTTCCAGAACATGTTCCGCGAGCTGCGGGCAGAGAACCCGGATATCTTTACGCCTGAATTGATCGAAGAGCTGCGCGGCATGTTCCATACGGCTGCCTCTCACGAAATCCGCTGGGGACAGTATGTGACCAACAATGAAATTCTCGGAATCAACAACGACATTTTGGAGCGCTATATCAAATATTTGGCCAACCAGCGTCTAAAAGGACTCGATTTGGAGATTCTGTACCCTGATCACCTGGAGCACCCGATGAAATGGGTAGACAGCTTCGCCAACCTGAATCAAACCAAGACCGACTTCTTCGAGCAAAAGGTGACCAATTATACTAAATCGAGCGGATTGAACCTGGGCGACCTCTAATCCGCACCAGTCAGCAAAGGAGAGACGAGAAATGACAAACACGTTTAAACGGCCTGTGGCTCCTGTGAAGATCAAACAACTGCATGCAGATGCCGTCATTCCGAAATACGCCCGTGCCTTCGACGCGGGATTTGATCTTGTAGCAGTCGAAGATGTGATTATTCTGCCAGGGGAGACAGCCAAAATTCCGACCGGGCTGGCCTTTGCCCTGCCCGATGGATATGAGCTGCAGGTTCGCCCGCGTTCCGGAATCAGCGCAAAGTCAAAGCTGCGGATCAGCAACGCTCCAGGTACTGTTGATGCCGGCTACCGCGGGGAAGTATGCGTCCTGATCGACAATATCCGCACACCGTCTGGCGAGAGCGGCAAAACGTGTATGGACGTCAGCGACAAGCCGGTTGAAGTAGATCGGGAAGTGGACCGCCACGCCTATCTCATCCGCAAGGGAGACCGGATCGCGCAGGGAGTGCTGGCGATTGTGCCGATAGCTGACTTCGAGGTAGTGGAGGAGCTGGACGAAACTGAACGCGGAGCGGGCGGCTTCGGCAGCAGCGGCGTACAGTAGGAGGAAAGAATAGATAGATGAAAAGACCCTGAAGACGGCAGGATGCCTATTGGACATCACTGCCTGCTCCAGGGTCTTTTTCTCCCTCGGGGTGTTGTTCTTTATACGTGCGAGGCAAGGTACTTCCGGATCTTCTCCATGTCCTCGTCCGTCAGAGAGGTGCCATCCGCTTTTACAAATACGCAGGGACCATACACCCAGTCGAGGAAACCGTCTGTCGTGACCGGAAAATTGTTCGCTGCCACTCCGCGCAAGTCCTCGTTTACGAGCAGAGATACTCCGTCCAGACGATCATCCGCAAGCACCTCGAAGTCGCCGCCGACGAGCCGGGTGACATCGTCGGTATCCTTGATTTGTATCGGGGCGACATCCTCGTGGGGATGTTTGATCAAAACGGTAATCACAACCAATCAACTCCTTCTTTCTATCATCATAAACGATGCGGCTGATGGAAGCGAGAGTGAGTAATTATCGGTAGATTCAGACAAAGGGCCCGAACCGTCATCTGTGGTACAATAATGAAAAAACTGGAAGGACGAGCGAGAGAGATGCAACTGGTATCCATCAATGTGGGCAAGCCGCAAACGGTCATGCATAATGGCAAAGAAGTAAGTACGGCAATTTGGAAATACCCCGTCACGGATCGCAGATTTCTGGATTGGGAACAGCTCGACGGGGACGGACAAGCCGATCGCCGCTTTCACGGCGGCAAGGACAAAGCATTGATGGTGTACAGCTACGATCATTATTCGTTCTGGGAGGAGAAGCTTGGTCAGGAGCTGGCTCCCGGTGCATTTGGTGAAAATGTGACAGTTCGCGGGTTGGACGAGTCCACCGTGTCTATCGGCGACATTTTTCAATTGGGTGAGGCAGTCGTGCAGGTAAGCCAGCCGAGGCAGCCCTGTTTCAAACTGGATGTACGGCTGCAGCGCAGCGACATGGTCTCGCTCATTCAACAGACAGGGTACAGCGGCTTTTATATGCGCGTGCTCGAGACGGGAATGATCGGCCAGGATATGGAGTTTCGTCTGCTGGAGAAAAGCAGTCATAATGTGACGGTC
>k87-1222990_pt1 | contig 14409 bp, 9 predicted proteins | sample MGYA00084031_6733416 | MGnify analysis MGYA00084031
CCAACGATAGCTGCTGAAATTCAGGAAATGATTGCTGCAGGTATTACTTCCTTCAAAATGTATATGGCTTATGATAATTTGCGAACCACAGATGCGGAAATTTTTGAAGCGATGAAGGAAATAAAAAAAGTTAATGGAATGTTAGGCGTTCATTGTGAAAATGGTGATTTAGTAGATGAATTAATCCAATCATATGTTTCTCAAGGAAAGCTAACCCCGCACTATCATCCGTTATCAAGACCGGCGGCTGTTGAAGCAGAAGCGGTAGCAAGATATTTGATGATAGCGGAAATGGCTGATTTGCCGGTTAATATTGTGCATTTAAGCACAAAACGATCGTTAGAAGCGGTGGAACGGGCTCGTCAAAGAGGACAATCAGTCTATGTAGAAACTTGCCCTCAATATCTTTTACTAGATGATCACTTGTATGATGCGCCTAATTTTGAAGCAGCAAAATATGTCTGCTCACCGCCACTACGCAAACGAGAGGATCAACAGGCTTTGTGGCAAGGGATTAAAGAGGGGGCAATCAATACAATATCGACAGATCACTGCAGCTTTAATTTTCACGGACAAAAAACAGTTGGCGAAGATGATTTTAGTAAAATTCCCAATGGGATGCCAGGTGTTGAAACGAGACCAGAATTAATTTACACGGAAGGTGTGGCGAAGGGCCGAATCACCTTGGAAAAAATGGTTGCTTTGCTTTCTGAAAATATTGCTAAACAATTCTCGATGTATCCACAAAAAGGTGTGGTGCAAGAAGGCAGTGATGCCGATTTAGTTGTTTGGGATTCTAGAACAACCGGCGTGATTGCTGCGAGAACGCAGTTACAAAATGTCGATTATACGCCGTATGAAGGATTTGAAACACAAGGACAGGCTCGAATGGTTTATTTAAGAGGTCAAAAAGTTGCTGAAGCTGGGCAAGTCATCTTGGCAAATCAAGGAAAATTTGTTTTTCGTAAAGCAACTTAAAAATAGAAGGAGGAGAAGTATTTTTGGAAAAAATTAAATGGACAGCAAATGAAATGCCGAAGACGGAGGATAAGTACTTACCTCTGATGTCTAAAGAAAAAATTGAGAAAGCTTTGGCTTTTCACAAAAGTTTTCCACAGTATTCAGAAACACCATTAGCAGAATTGAATCATATGGCCGCGTATCTGGGGTTAAATGATTTCTTTGTTAAAGATGAATCTTATCGCTTTGGTTTAAATGCTTTTAAAGTATTAGGTGGTTCATTTGCCATGGCTAACTATATTGCCGAAAAATTAAAGAAAGATGTTTCGGAACTAACATATGATGAATTAACTTCTGATCAATTACGATCAGCTTTTGGACAAGCTACATTTTTTACAGCAACTGATGGCAACCATGGACGAGGAGTCGCTTGGGCTGCGAATAAATTAGGCCAAAAATCAGTTGTACTCATGCCGAAGGGTTCAACACAGACGAGAAAAGAAAATATTGAAAAAGAAGGCGCAACCGTCACAATCGAAGAAGTTAATTACGATGAATGTGTACGAATGGCTAATAAAATGGCCGAAGAAACTGAAAACGGTGTCATGGTTCAAGACACCGCTTGGGACGGATATGAAAAAATTCCGACTTGGATTATGCAAGGATACGGAACGATGGCGTTAGAAGCCTCTCAACAATTAAGAAAATTTGGCTCTGAACGACCTAGTCATGTTTTTGTTCAAGCTGGTGTCGGCAGTTTAGCTGGGGCGGTGATTGGTTATTTTGCTAATGCTTTTCCAGAAAACCCACCGATTATGGTCGTAGTTGAGGCACAGGCGGCTGACTGTTTATATCAATCAGCAATTAAAAAAGACGGAGAAATTCGCTTTGTCGATGGTGATTTACAGACAATTATGGCTGGCTTAGCATGTGGAGAACCTAATACGATTTCTTTTGATATTCTAAAAAATCATACATCCTTCTTTGTTTCAGCACCAGATTGGGTTTCTGAAAAAGGAATGCGTATGCTGGGCGCGCCATTAAAAGGGGATCCGCAAGTTGTATCAGGCGAATCTGGGGCAGTAGCAATGGGCTTAGTAGCTACAGTGATGCAAGATCCCGACTATCAAGAATTACGTGAGGCATTGCAACTGGATGAGACGTCAAACGTTTTAATGTTTTCTACCGAAGGGGACACTGATCCAGACAATTATAAAAAAATTTTATGGAGGTAAAAGGAATGGATTTTAATGCAGTAAATGCAGCAGCAGAAGGTTACAGAGAAGATATGGTCAAATTTTTAAGAGACCTTATCAAAATTCCAGGAGAAAGTGCAGAAGAAGGCAATAAAATTGCGCGAGCAAAAGCCGAAATGGAAAAATTAGGTTTCGCTAAAATTGACATTGATCCTCAAGGAAATTTACTTGGTTATATGGGGTCTGGTGAAAAATTAATTGCTTTTGATGGGCACATGGATACTGTCGGAATTGGTGAAATGAGTAACTGGAAATTTGATCCTTACGATGGTTATGAAACAGAAACTGAGATCGGTGGTCGCGGTACATCTGACCAAGAAGGCGGGATTGTTTCGGCTATTTATGGCGCTAAAATCATGAAAGATTTAGGTCTATTATCAGAAAAATATACTGCTTTAGTAACAGTTACTGTCCAAGAAGAAGACTGTGACGGTTTATGCTGGCAGTACATTATCAAAGAAGACGGTATCCGTCCAGAATTTGTTGTTTCAACAGAGCCAACAGATGGTGGGATTTATCGTGGTCAACGAGGCCGAATGGAAATTAAAGTTGATGTCAAAGGCGTTTCGTGTCATGGCTCAGCACCAGAACGTGGAGATAATGCCATTTACAAAATGGCGGATATCTTACAAGATGTTCGTGCCTTAAACAACAATGGAGATACAGAAAGCACAGCGATTCGTGGTTTAGTTCGTATGTTAGATCCTAAGTACAATCCAGAGTGGCAAGAAGCCCGTTTCTTAGGTCGTGGTACGGTGACTGTTTCGCAAATTTTCCATTCTTCACCAAGTCGGTGTGCTGTTGCGGATGGCTGTACCGTTTCACTAGACCGTCGAATGACTGCTGGAGAAACTTGGGAAAGTTGTTTAGAAGAAATTCGCAATTTACCAGCTGTTAAAAAATATGGAGATGATGTGACGGTTTCAATGTACAACTATGATCGTCCTTCTTATACGGATTTAACTTATGAAATTGAATGTTATTTCCCAACGTGGGTCATTCCAGAAAATCATGATGTAACAAAAGCCTTGATGGAAACGCATAAAAATCTCTATGGAGAAACACGGAAAGGCTCTGTAGAAACAGTGGAAATGCGTGAAGAACGCCCATTGTTAGATAAGTGGACCTTCTCAACAAATGGCGTTTCAATTATGGGACGTAATGGCATTCCTTGTATTGGTTTCGGGCCAGGGGCCGAAGCACAAGCACATGCACCAAATGAAAAAACTTGGAAAGATGATTTGGTTCGTTGTGCAGCCGTTTATGCGGCATTACCATCGGTCTATTGTGGTTAAGTAAAGGATTATTAGACAAGAAAAAAGGAGCAGATGGAATGGAAACGTTTAAAGAATATATTGAGAAATTAGATAAATTAGAATTTGAAAAAATGTACGAAAATGACTTTTTCCTAACTTGGGAAAAAACAAGAGATGAATTAGAAGCTGTTTTCACAGTTGCCGATACATTACGCTATTTAAGAGAAAATAATATTTCAACTAAAATCTTTGATAGTGGCTTGGGGATTTCTTTATTCCGAGACAACTCTACAAGAACACGTTTTAGTTTCGCTTCAGCGTGTAATCTTTTGGGCTTAGAAGTTCAAGATTTAGACGAAGGAAAAAGTCAAATTTCTCACGGGGAAACTGTTCGTGAGACAGCAAACATGATTTCTTTTATGGCTGATATCATTGGTATTCGTGATGACATGTACATTGGTAAAGGCAATGCTTACATGCACGAAGTATCAGAATCTGTCCAAGAAGGATATAAAGATGGGGTATTAGAACAACGCCCAACGTTAGTGAATTTACAATGTGATATTGACCATCCGACGCAAGCAATGGCGGATGCGTTGCATTTAATTCATGAATTTGGTGGCATTGAAAACCTGAAAGGGAAAAAAGTTGCCATGACTTGGGCGTATTCACCATCTTATGGAAAACCATTATCTGTTCCTCAAGGAATTGTTGGTCTAATGACCCGTTTAGGAATGGATGTCGTCTTAGCACATCCAGAAGGTTATGAAATTATGCCAGAAGTAGAAGAAGTTGCGAAGAAAAATGCGGCAGAATTTGGTGGAAACTTTACTAAAACGAATAGTATGGCAGAAGCATTCAAAGATGCGGATGTTGTTTATCCGAAAAGCTGGGCACCTTTTGCGGCAATGGAAAAGCGAACTGAATTATATGGCAATGGTGACCAAGCAGGAATTGATCAATTAGAACAAGAATTACTTTCTCAAAATAAAAAGCACAAAGATTGGGAATGTACAGAAGAATTGATGAAAACAACAAAAGACGGCAAAGCTTTGTATATGCATTGTCTACCAGCTGATATTACTGGTGTAAGTTGTGAAGAAGGCGAAGTGGAAGCTTCTGTTTTCGATCGTTATCGGGTCGAACTTTACAAAGAAGCTAGCTACAAACCGTATGTTATTGCGGCTATGATTTTCTTAAGTAAAGTAAAAAATCCGCAAAAAACCTTAACAGACTTAGCGGATAAAGCGACACCAAGAGAAGTAAAATAATGAATTTGGCATGAAGACAGATGCTTTTTCTTTACACAATGAATCATTAGAAGTTGCCTCTTCAACATGAACAAATAAGACCTTCCCAAGTCTATTCATGAATGTGTGATTGTCTCGAGTCAAGAACGCTTAGTCATGTGCGTTGACTTCATGCAACGACAACAGACAGTTAATACGAAAACTCGTTGTGAAAAAGAAAAAGCATCGTCCTTTTTATAAAACAGAAAATGAGGTGAAGCAATGGGCAAACGCGTCGTAGTAGCTTTAGGTGGCAATGCTTTAGGAAATAATTTGACGGAGCAGATGACTGCCGTAAAACAGACCTCCAAAGCGATTGCAGATTTGATTGAAGCAGGATATGAAGTTATTTTATCTCATGGCAATGGTCCTCAAGTGGGGATGATTCAATTAGCTATGGAAGAATTTTCCTTTAATAATCCACAATATCCAGTTGTTCCGTTATCCATGTGCGTAGCCATGAGTCAAAGTTACATTGGCTATGATTTAGAGAATGCGCTACAAGAAGAGTTGCGTCAGCGAAATATAAGTAAAGCCGTCACCACCATAGTCACTCAAGTGGTCGTGGATGAAAATGATCCGGCGTTCAAAAAACCAACGAAACCAATTGGTCGCTTCATGACAAAAGAAGAAGCAGAACAATTAGTCAAAGAAAAAAATATACAAGTGATGGAAGATGCTGGCCGTGGTTATCGCCAAGTCGTCGCTTCTCCTAAACCAAAAAATATTGTCGAACTTCTCACGATTCAAACATTGGTTGATGCTGGCCAAACAGTCATTGCTGGCGGCGGTGGTGGCATCCCAGTCATTCAAGAAGGGAACCGACTGAAAGGTGTCAATGCAGTCATCGACAAAGATTTTTGTAGTGAACGACTGGCTGAACAAGTGGATGCTGATCTGCTCGTGATTTTAACAGCAGTTGAAAAAGTTTGTATTAATTTTGGTAAAGAAAATCAAGAAGCCTTAGGGAATGTTTCAACAGAAAAAATGAAACAATATGCGCAAGAAGGTCAGTTTGCTCCAGGTTCAATGTTACCAAAAGTTGAAGCAGCGATTAAGTTTGCTGAATCTAAGCCAGGTCGAAAAACATTGATTACGTTATTAGAAAAAGCCAAAGAAGGATTATCTGGAAAAACAGGGACTTTAATTGAAAATAAAGAATCATAGAATGGAGGAAAACGATGACAAACAAAATGATTAATTCTGCACAGGCACCAGCTGCTGTAGGACCTTATTCACATTCTGTCTTAGCGGGAAATACGTTGTACATTTCTGGACAACTAGGATTAGATCCGCAATCGGGTGAAATGAAGGCTACAGTGGAAGAACAAGCAAAACAAGCTTTTATCAATTTAGGTTCGATTTTAAAAGAGGTCGAGATGACCTATGATAATGTTGTGAAAACAACGGTGTTTTTACAACATATGTCTGATTTTAGCAAAATTAACGAAATCTATGGGAATTACTTTTCAGAAGTTTTGCCTGCACGTTCTTGTGTAGAAGTAGCCAAGTTGCCAAAAGATGGTTTATTTGAAATTGAAGCAGTTGCTGTCAAAGGATAATTTTTAAGATGTTTCTGAGGGAAAAAGGATTGCATTCTTTACTGATTAAGGGGAACAATCCTTTTAGAATAAAAAGAAGAAGGAAACGATCCTATGAATGAAAAAAAAGAGCAAGCATTATTTGAATATGATGCGAAACTATCAATTTCTGAAGCAATTCCGATGGGATTGCAACACGTTGTCGCAGCAGTAGTAGGGATTGTCACACCGGGAATTATGATTGCCAAAGTTTGCCAATTAAGTCCTAGTGATACGACTATTTTGATTCAAACATCATTGATTTTTTCAGCAGTTGCAACGTTAATTCAACTTTTCCCTATTTTTGGAAAAGTGGGGTCACGGTTACCAGTTATGATGGGTGCAAGTTTTGCGTATGTACCGATTTTGATGGCCATCGGAGCTGATTTTGGAATTGCAGCAATTTTTGGTTCCCAATTAGTTGGCAGTATTCTTGTTATTATTGTTGGTTTGTTCATTAAAAAAATCCGTGTGTTGTTTCCGCCTTTAGTAACAGGAACGGTTATTTTAAGCATTGGACTATCCTTGTTTCCAGTTGCGATTAAGTATATGGCAGGAGGAGCTGGTAGTGCTGATTTTGGTTCAGCCCGGAATTGGTTAGTTGCATTATTAACCTTTGCGATTGTCTTTTACTTCAATTATTTTGCAAAAGGATTTTTGAAGTTATCAGCAATTTTAAACGGAATGGTTATTGGTTATTTGATTTCTTTAGCTTTAGGGATGGTTAGTTTTGAGCCAGTTCAAAATGCTAAAATCGTTCAGGTAATTACCCCGTTTCATTTTGGACTGGATTTTCAATTGGTACCAATCTTTACGCTTGTGGTGATGTTTATTGTTGATGCTGTTCAAGCCATCGGTCAATTTACAGCAACAACGGTTGGAGCAATGGATCGAGATGCAACGGATGAAGAATTATCTGGCGGAATTATGGGGAGTGGATTCACTAACTTTATTGGCAGTTTATTTGGATCAATCCCAGTGGCAACTTTTGGACAAAATGTTGGTCTGGTTACGGTAACAAAAGTGATTAATAAATATGTTCTGGTTTTCGCTTCAGTTATATTATTAATTGCTGGTTTTGTTCCGAAAGTAGCTGCATTATTAACTACGATTCCTTACGCGGTAATTGGTGGCGCAACGATTTCAGTTTTTGCTTCTATTTCTATGACAGGTATTCGGATGATTGCTTCGCAGGAAATGACTCCTCGAAATACTGGGGTTGTCGGAACAGCTCTAGCATTTGGAATTGGTGTCACATTGTCTACTGGAAGCTTAGCTGGTTTTCCAACTTGGGTAACAACGATTTTCGGTAATTCGGAAGTTATCTTAACCACTTTGGTAGCAGTCCTTTTAAATGTCATTTTAAAACCAAAAAAGCGCGTAGCACTTGAGTGAAGATTGCTTTTTTTGATACGAAAGTGAGTAAGCTTTCGTATCCTTTTTCCCTTACGTTATCTATAAAAAAATGAACGAATAAAGGAGGAGAAGATGTTTACGTATTCCTTAAACTTAAAATTAAAAACAGATCGGAACTTTTTTGGTCCTGGCGTTGTCGAAGTTTTACAAAAAATTCAGCAAACTGGTTCACTAAACTTAGCGGCAAAAGAGATGAAAATGTCTTATAATAAGGCATGGCGGATTGTGCGGGTAGCTGAAGAAGAGCTATCTTTTCCATTAATTATCAAAAGTGTTGGTGGTTGTAATGGTGGCGGGTCAATTGTTACGGACCAAGGAAAAGAATTGATTGATCAATATCTTTTATTTGAGAAAAAAGTGTATCAACAGGTAGAGGCATGCTTTGAAGAAATCTTTAAAGAACAGGATGTAGTATCGGAGGAACTGAAATGAGAGAAGTATTTCAGCGTTTGAAACAGGCAATATTGGAAAAGCAAGACACGATGTTATTAACGATTGGTACAAGTTCAGGATCTACACCACGAAGTCAAGGGGCTAGAATGCTGGTTTCCGCCGAAGGTAGAATAGCCGGAACTGTTGGTGGTGGGGCGGTTGAATTTCAGGCTGAACAAGTGGCAAAAAAGCTACTTATTGAGAAAGAAAATGCACAACGTCAATTTATTTTAGCACCGAATAATATTGCTGATTTAGGCATGGTCTGTGGCGGAAATGTCACGATTTTTTTCCATTATCTTTCATGGGAAACGCCATTTTTAAAAGAGTTGTGTGAGTCCATAGAAACGCATTTTCAAAATAATCAACAAGGTTGGTTAATGACTGAACTAGATCAAAACAATTTAGGAAAAGTATCCTTTTATAGTGAAACAGGCGAATTGATTGGTTCCACTTCTTGGGAGGGGGAATTAAGTTTGCTACCTAAAGGTATCCATTGTGAGCAAAAAGAGGACATCATTTTTTTAACAGAAGCGATCCTCCAAGTAGGGAAAGTGTATATTTTTGGAAGTGGACATGTCGCACGCGCATTGGTACCTATTTTAAACTATTTATCGTTTTATTGCGTTGTAGTGGACGATCGTCCAGAATTTTTGACTGCACAAGCTTTTCCACAAGCTGAAGAACTACGGGTGATTCCTTTAGAAAATTTAGCTGCGTTTATTGAAATAACGGCGGACGATTATGGTATAGTGATTACCAGAGGACACAATTTTGATTTCATCGTTGCCAAACAGTTATTGGAAACACCAGCCAAATATATTGGTGTGATGGGGAGCAAACACAAAATTGCTTCACAAGTTCGACGGTTAAAAGAGGTCGGTTATACAATGACTGAAATTGAAAGAATTTTCATGCCAATTGGCTTAGACATTGCAGCCGAAACACCAGAAGAGTTAGCGATTAGCATCGCGGGAGAATTAATTCAACAGCGCTATCAATAATGAGGACCTTTAAGTTGGATAAAAAAGTTTTTTTGCTAAAAAATAATTTTTAGAACGGAGATTTGTGGTATAATCTAGGTGATTGAACACTAAACTATATCAGAAATCGAGGTGCAAGAAATGTATTCAATTATTGTAAATGGTCAAAGTGAAACCTGTGAAACAAACAAAAAATTAATGGACTTTTTGCGGGAGGATCTGGGCCTAACTGGAACAAAAGATGGCTGTAACCAAGGCTCTTGCGGTGCATGTACGGTGTTAGTAAATGGAAAGGCTTCCAAAGCATGTTTGTTTACTCTAGAAAAATTAGCTGGTAAAGAAGTCACGACAATCGAAGGTTTAAGCCAACGGCAAAAAGATGTCTATGCCTATGCGTTTGCAAAAACGGGTGCAGTTCAGTGCGGGTATTGCATCCCTGGGATGGTTATTTCGGCACAAGGATTATTGAACAAGAAACCCGAACCCACAAAAGAAGACATTCAAAAAGCTATACGAGGAAACATTTGTCGTTGTACAGGATATGTGAAAATAATAGAAGCCATTCAGTTAGCTGCTAAAATGTTTTGTGAAGAAGCGAGCATTCCAGAAGAACATTCAAATGGTAAATTAGGGGAAGACTTCCAACGGGTCGATGCAGTGGAGAAAACCTTAGGAACAGGGATTTATGTAGATGACATTGACATAGAAGGAATGCTTCATGCATCTGCTTTGCGGAGTGCCTATCCTCGCGCAAAAGTTCTATCAATCGATAGTACCCAAGCATTGGCGCATCCTGACTGTGTGGCTGTGTTCACAGCTAAAGACGTTCCAGGAAATAATAAAATTGGTCATTTAGAATTTATTTCCGATTGGGATGTAATGATTCCAGAAGGAGAAATAACACGGTATGTTGGGGATGCAGTGGCACTCGTTGTTTCAAAAAGAAAAAAAACCTTACCAGAGATAAAAAATTTAGTGGAAGTTGATTACGAAGAAATGATACCGCTTACTTCTTGTGAAGCTGCTTTAGCAGAAGGTGCACCAGCTATTCATGAAAAGGGCAATATCTTGTCTCATGAACACTTGGTACGTGGCAACGCAGATGAAGTATTAGCAAATTCTGCGTTTGTAGTGACAGAACATTATTCCGTACCAATTAACGAACATGCCTTTATGGAACCCGAGTGTGCGATTGCACAGCCTGAAGGTGAGGGCATTTTGCTCTTTAGTGCGGGTCAAAGTATCTATGATGAACAACGGGAAGTGGCTCGGATGCTAGGGCTAGACAAGGAAAAAATTCATGTTCAATCAAAACTTGTTGGTGGTGGTTTTGGTGGGAAAGAAGACATGAGTGTTCAGCATCATGCATCCTTAGCCGCTTGGTTATTGAAGAAACCAGTAAAAGTACTGCTAAGCCGTGAAGAAAGTTTGATGGTTCATCCCAAACGCCATGGCATGGAAATGGACTTTACGACCGGCTGTGATGAAGAAGGCAATTTAACTGCAATGAAAGCAGTGATTTATGCGGATACTGGGGCCTATGCTTCTTTAGGAGGACCAGTATTGCAACGGGCTTGTACACATGCGGCAGGTCCTTACAAGTATCAAACGATTGATGTGGAAGGGTTTGCTGTATATACTAATAATCCGCCAGCAGGTGCATTTCGTGGATTTGGTGTTTGCCAAACGGCTTTTGCAATTGAAAGTAATTTAAACTTGTTAGCAGAAAAAGTCGGACTATCACCATGGGAAATACGCTTTAAAAATGCCGTCGCCCCAGGAGATACTTTACCGAATGGACAATTGGTCTCGAAAAATGCGGCGTTAAAAGAAGCCTTGTTAGCGGTTAAAGACGTCTATGAACAAGCGGAAGTTGCTGGAATTTCTAGTTTCTTTAAAAATAGTGGCGTGGGTGTGGGGCTACCTGATACAGGGCGTTGTATTATTTCTGTTGAAGAAGGAAAAATACATGTCCGCACAAGTGCTGCTTGTATCGGTCAAGGGATGGCAACCGTTACGACGCAAATTGCCTGTGAAACATTAAATTTACCACCAGAAATGATTGTTGCGGAAGCACCTGATACGAGAAGAACGCCGAATTCAGGAACAACAACGGCTTCGAGGCAGTCACTCTTCACAGGAGAAGCTACTAGAAGAGCGGCAATGCAATTACGGTATGAGCTTGATATGGGACGTGCTTTAAGTGATTTGGAAGGCGAAGAATTTTATGGGGAATATTCAGCGAAAACGGATCCATTAATCAATGATAAAAAAAGTCCAGTTAGTCATGCTGGTTATGGTTATGCTGCTGAAGTAGCTATTCTAGATGACAAAGGAAAAGTAGCTAAATTTGTGGCTGCGTATGATATGGGGCAAGTGGTGAATCCACGAGCTGCTGAAGGTCAAATTGAAGGTGGGATTGCGATGGGCATGGGGTATGCTTTAACTGAAAAATTTGCCTTAGAAGAAGGCTATGTTAAAGCAAAATATGCAACGCTAGGATTAGTGAATGCCACTCAAGTACCACCAATCGAAACAATTTTGGTTCATGCTGACAATCTTCACGAAGGTTTAGCTTATGGAATTAAAGGCGTAGGTGAGTTAGCAACGATCCCTACCGCACCAGCTTTAGCAGGCGCATATTTTGCCTTGGATGGTCAGCTCCGACCAAGTCTGCCTTTAGAAAATACCCCTTATCAAAAGAAAAAAAGATAAAAGGAGACAACTCATGTCACTCGTTAGTGTCATTATTCTAGCATCGGGCAATTCACAACGGATGGGCCAAAATAAATTGTTCTTAAAATATCAAGGAAAAACATTTTTGGAGCACACGTTAACCTTAGTGAATCAATTAGACGTATTAGAACGGATTTTAGTTGTTTCGCCTGAGAATCAGCCAGCGTTTCCTTTACCTAAGAACATTCAGTTGATTCTCAATCATCAATGGCAAGAAGGGCAAAGTAGCAGTATTCGTTTAGGAACTGAACAAGCTCGGGGAGCTGGCTATTTATACTTACCTAGTGATCAACCATTGTTAACACCTAAAATGCTACAACCCGTGTTAGATAAATGTCAGAGAAATAAAATTATAGTGCCATTACAAAAAGATGGTTGTCCTAGTAGTCCAGTATTATTCGGTAATCAATTTCGACAAGAACTATTAACATTGACTGGTGAAACAGGCGGACGCATGATTTATGAACGCTTTCCAGAAGCAGTTCAGATGTTGAGAATAGCGACTCCTGGCCGTTTAAAAGATATCGACACGCCAGAAGAGTACCAAAAATTAATTCAAGAAACCAATAGTTAGAGAGGAAAAACGTATGAAGGACTTGGTTTATTTAAATTATGCAGCGACTTCCTATAAAAAATTTCCAGCAACCATTGAGGCTTTGACTGCCTATTTAGCAGAAAATCAGTTCATGAATTACGGAAGAAATGCCCCTTTGCTTAGAGAGGGGCTTCCTCTTTTAGAGACACGTCAATTGTTAGCAGACTTTTTTCAGGCACCCAGTGCGGCTCAGATTACGTTTACGAATAACGCAACAACTTCCTTAAATCTTGCATTAGCGGGGATTTTACAACCTGGCGATCATGTGATTACGACCATGTTAGAACATCATGCAGTAGCTAGACCGCTTCACTTACTTGAGAAAGAACGAGGCATTTCAGTGACGTATGTTGCTTGTCAAAAAACTGGCCTGTTAGATGTAGAAGATATTCAGCGAGCCTGGCGAACGAATACAAAAGCCTTGGTGATGACACACGCATCCAATGTCTTAGGCACCATTTTACCCATTGAAGAATGTTTTCAATGGGCCCAACAGAAAGGATTATTAACCGTTTTGGATGCAGCTCAAACGGCGGGATTTTTACCAATAAAAATGACCCAGATGGCCATTGATGTGTTAGCCTTTACTGGACATAAAAGCTTATATGGATTAGCAGGTATTGGTGGGTTAGCTTTTAGTGAGCGAGGGGCTGAAGCGGTTAAGCCACTGATAACGGGCGGCACTGGTAGCCATTCTAATTCCTTTGATCAACCCTCTTTTTTACCAGATAAATTTGAAGCTGGTACGTTAAACAGTTTAGGTATTCTAAGCTTAAATAGTTCTGTTAAAGAGTTGAATAAAATTGGTTTAGCAGCGATTCAAAAGCACGAACGAACCTTAATGCAGAATTTTTTAAATGGTTTATCAGGGTTACCTGTCACAATTTTAGGAACCAAGGACGTGGCACAAACTGTCCCTGTTGTTTCTATCACACTGTGGAATCAGGAAGAAACAGTGGTGGCACAGCAACTAGCAGAACAATATGGCATTATGACGCGCGCAGGTTTGCATTGTGCACCATTAGCCCATGAAACAGCTGGGACTTTAGCAACTGGCACCTTACGTTTTAGCTTTGGCTGGCAGACAACGCCTGAAGAAATTACTTGGACAATTCACGCTTTACAAGAACTACTAATTTGAGAAGGAGCGGACAGCATGGATTTTTTATCACAATGTACATCAGGTGGTTGCGGGGCAAAAATTGAATCCCGTGTACTGAACCAATTGTTGCAACACTTACCCGAAACACCGGCAAATGAGCGGCTACTCGTCGGGTTTGAACATGCCGACGACGCCGCGGTTTACCAAATAACGTCTGAAAAAGCTTTGATTTCAACGGTTGATTTTTTTTCACCAATGGTCAATGATCCGTTATCATTTGGAAAAATTGCGGTCGCTAATGCTTTAAGTGATGTCTATGCCATGGGCGGAACAGTCCTTTATGCGTTAAATCTTGTTTGTTTTCCACAAAAGATGTCAAAAGAATGGTTGGAACAAATGCTCTTGGGTGGCAGTTTAAAATTAAAGGAAGCGGGTGCTTTACTGGCGGGAGGCCATTCGATTTATGACCATGAACCCAAGTATGGTCTAGCGGTAACCGGAGAAGTTCATCCAGAAAATTTGTGGCATAATAATACGCCGCAGGTGGGGGATGTCTTGATTTTAACTAAAGCATTAGGTGTAGGAATTATTCAAGCGGCTGTTCGGGGGCAATTGGCGAAGCAGACGGAACAAAAAATCGCACAAGATTCGATGGAACGTTTAAATAAATATGCCGCTGCGAATGCTCGATCCTACGCAGTACATGCTTGTACTGACGTGACTGGGTTTGGTCTATTAATTCATGCAAAAGAAATGGCTGATAATCAGGTAACATTACTGATTGATACAGAAGCATTACCAACC
>k87-332136_pt1 | contig 14401 bp, 14 predicted proteins | sample MGYA00084031_6733416 | MGnify analysis MGYA00084031
GAGCACCGCGGCATCGGGGGTGCGTCCGGCGCGGCGGATCACCTCGCGGGTCAGACGGGCGGAGGTCTTGACGGGACCGTCGATGATCGAGGCGAAGGTGTCCTGGGAGAGCAGCAGCAGACCGCCCTCGCCGGGTTCGCACACCACATGGGTGGTGGACAGTTGTTCCTTGGCGGCGCGGCAGCGTTCGGTGAGGGCGAGTTTCGTTGCCGTGTCGGCGGGTTCGGTGAAGCGGTTCAGCTCGAGGTGATGGTCGTAGATCAGCCGGTCGACGAGATCGCCGCTGATCCGGTCCGTCCGCGCCGAATCGAGGATGGTGCCGGTGGGGCGGTCGACGACGGTGACCGTGAGTCCGGAGCTGCCGAGGTCGTAGAACAGCAACGTCTCGTGATCGCCCAGAACACCGGACATTTCGAGCATTTCGAGTGCGGCGGTCACTTCGGGCACCAGCCGGAAGTGATCGATGTCCAGGCGGGTCATCGCCGTGCGGATGGCTCCGGCCTGCGCCTCGTCGCGGTAGGCGACGCCGATGGCCTGCACCTGCTCGATCTCGCCGGTGTCGGCGAGCACCGTTTGGAGGGAGTCGGCGGCGAGATCCGCCGGTCGGTCGAGCAGTGCCGTCATGGGCCGGGTGTGGAAGACGGGGTCGTCGACGTTCTCGCCGTCGCGGCGCGCGAAGCGCACAGCGCTGGCGCCGACCGATACACCGAGAACTGAACTCATGGCCCCGACTATAACGGTTTGATTACGACGCGTCCGGGTGGGGGCGGTTCCCGCCGTGGATCGACGGCGACCGGCAGTGGACGCCCTGTGCGCGGCCTCGGTGGGTGGGTGCCCGTCTAGCTTCCGAGTTTCGTTGCCAGGGAAGACAAGTGGTCGCGAGTGACGGCGGCGGTCGCCTCGTCCCGGCGTGCGATGGCGTCGTAGATACGTTCGTGGACGGCGTCGTCCCCGAACGTCTCGCGGGTACGGAGCATCTCGATCATGTCCTGTTCGAGCTCGACGAGGGGGAACGAGCGTCCGAGTCCGCGTTCGAGGCTGAGCCGGGTAAGCCGGCAGTATTCGGGGGCGCGGATGCGGATGTAGCCGCCTTCGTCGGAGACTTCGACCGCGGTGTCCGGATTGTCGGCGATGATCGCGTCCGCGACGGCTTCGGCGAGGTCCATGTGGCGCAGGACGATGGGCTGCACACGCGGCGTGTGCAGGACGCATGAGAAGGGGGACAACATCGTTGTCCCCTGGTGATATTCGTTCGCGGAGGTGTCTATCCGGCGCTGCGGCGCAGGGTTTCGGAGGGTGGCTCGCCGAACTTGTGGCGATAGGCCGCCGAGAAGCGACCGAGGTGCGTGAATCCCCAGCGGAACGCGCTGTCGGAGACCGAGGTGTGGACCTCGGGGTCGGTGAGTTCGGCGTGGACGCGCTGCAGGCGGATCTCGCGCAGGTAGACGGTGGGGGACACGCCGACGTAGCGCTGGAAGCCGGACTGCAGGGTGCGGGCGCTGACGCCGACGGCGCGGGAGAGCTCCGCGATCGGCCAGGCTTCGTCGGGTCGCTGTTCCATCAGGTCGATGGCCTGTTTCACCGATCGGGGCCGTGCGGGTCCGTGCGTGGTGAGCAGCTGCTCGGAATAGTTGTGGGGCTGGCCGACCAGCAGGCCGGTCATCACCAGTTCTTCGATGCGGGCGACGAGCAGTGGCGCGTGGCCGGTCTGCGTGTCGCGTTCCATCTCCGCCTGCAGCAACCTGATGCTGTCGACCCAGGTGGTCAGTGCCGGGGTGGTCAGGTCCATGCTGAAGTCGAAGCACAGCGGCGCTTTGATCTCGTGGCCGAGCAGGCCTTCGAGCTGGCGTTCGAGGGCGTGGCGCTCGATCCGGACGAAGAACATGCTGTAGTCCGGGCTCAGCGTGATCATCGAGTGGTCGTCGGTGCGATAGGCCACGCCCCGCGAGGGCATCGACGGGGCGGTTTCGTGGCGGCCCCGGCGGGCTTCGGCCCGTCCGGACAACGGCAGGGTGAAGAAGTAGCGCGACTCGGTGGTGGGTGCCTCGAGGGTGATGCGGGATTCGTAGCGCAGATAGGCCAGGGTGATGTCGCCGAGCTTGGCGGCGTTCATGCGGGCGTCGGGGGACACCGAGCCCTTGGCTTCGACCTTGTGCGGAACCAGCAGGCGTGCCCCGACGTCCCGGATCACATCGAGATCGCCGGTGCGGAACTGTGAGCATTGTGCAAGCGGTTCTCGCGACATCGACACACCTTTACCTCTGTGGTGCCCCGCGTGAGTGCCGTGTCGGTGACGCAGGGCGCCCATTACGCGGACGTCCTGTGATCCGCGTCACGGCAGTGTACGCCAGCGGGGTGCGGTGTACCAATTCGCGTGGGTGGTCGCGGTGTCGGCCCTGGCGCCGGGGGTCGGAGGTACGGGTCCTCAGCCGGGCTGTCGAGGGTCCTGTGCCCGGGCCGCGCCGATCTCGCGGCGGATGGCCTCGACCGCGTCCCGGTGGGCGGCGTCGGTCTCGGGGGTGAGCCCGCCCGCGGTGGCCTGGAGCAGCAGGCCGCGGTGCACCGCGAGGATGCGATGGGCCAGCGACACCGCGTCCGCCACGCCGACCTCCTCGAGGGCTTGGGCCATGGGGGTGACCCACTCGGAGATCATCGGTGCGACGAACCGGTCGTGCAGGCGCGGATCGCGGGCCGCGGCGGCCTGGATCTCGAAGAACATCGCCATGCGGGTCCGCCCCTCCGGGCTCGTGCCCTGGGTCCATGCGAGGTCGAGTCCGCCCGCGATCACGTCCGCGACCGCGCCGGGGGACAGGTTCGGGGCGTCGGCGCCCTGCGCGCGGATGCGGGACAGCAGTGCGCGTGAGGCCTCGAGTTGCCCGGCGAGGACCTCGTCGACGATGCGGTCGATCAGCTCCTCCCGGCTGCCGAAATGGTGCAGCAGGTTGCGGGTCGAGGTGCCGAGTTCGTCGGCGAGAGGCCGCAACGTCAGGCCGAACAGGCCGTGCTGCTGGGTATAGCGGACCGCGGCAGTGAGCAGTTCTTTCCGGCGTGCGTCGTCTCTGGGGCGTCCCATGCACCCCAGTTTATACTACGATCGTGTCATAAACTGAGGAGGAGCGGTGCAACAGCCGACGAGACACGAGATCACGGCCGCGATGGTCAACAGCTCACGCAGCAGGATCAAAGCGATGACCTTCCCGGAAGGCTTCGACGACACACCCTGGGACGACCTGGACTTCTACGGATGGATCGACCCCCGCGCACCGCAACGCGCCTATCTCGTCACCGACTACCGGGACCGGCTCGTCGGCGTCGAGTTTCGCGTCGCCCACGCCGACCCCACCCGCTCACGCGGGGTGATGTGCACTCTGTGCCGCTCCTCGCGCCGCAACGCGGACGCGACCCTGTTCACCGCCGGCAAGGCCGGAGCGGCGGGCAAGGCCGGCAACAGCGTCGGCACCTACCTGTGCGCCGACTTCGCCTGCTCGCTGTACGTCCGCAACCTGAAGACGCTCCCGGACCCCCAGCCGGAACGGTCCCTGCCCACCGAGGTCCGCATCGAGAACCTGCGCGGGCGACTCGACGGCTTCCTCGCCCGCGTCCTCGGTGATGCCCCGAGCCGCGGGTGACGACCTCCGCTTGCCCGGGCGCATCCCTCTCCGTCCGACGGTCTCGCGGGCGGTGAGGCCACGAACTCGGCACGCCGTGGCCTCACCGCCGACGCCTATCGGCCGTCGCGCCGCCACGACTCCGGCACGGACAGCGCATCCGGCACCCGGGTGCGCGCGTTGCCGTGGGCCGAATACAGTTGCGGTCGCGTCAGATACAGGGCACGAGCCAGGTCGGCGTCCTCGAGTCGGGCGTCGCGCAGGTCGACGCCGAGCAGATCCACCCCGGCGAGATCACATCCGCGCAGGTCGACGCCGATGAGCACCGCGCCGCGCAGATCCGCACCGCACAACCGGTGACCACGTAGATCCTCGCCTGCCAGATCCGCGCCCGGTGCCAGACGACGATCCACGAAACCTCCGTCCGCGAAATAGGATTCACGCACCTGCGCACTGACGCTGATCAGTACCTGCCGTACCGCAGCGTGCAGCGTGTCCGTCTCGATCGCGAGCACCTCGTCGAGGGGTACGTTCAGCGACGAGGTGATCCGCGCGACGAGGGCGTCGATCTCGTCCTCGAGGTCGAGATCGTAGGTTCGGTCGCGGGCTTCGTCGAGGTACCACAGCATCTCGTGCATCTGCTTGAAGATCCGGAACGCGGAGAACATGCGATCGCGGGTCTCCGGGCGCTCGCGCCAGCTCACGCCGGAGAACAGGCGCTGCGAGACGGCTTGGCCGGCGCCGAAACAGTCGAACACCGTGCACCCACGAAAACCCCGTGTGGGAAGTGCGTCGTGGATGCTGCACGCGAACATCGAGTCGAGATGCCGGCAGGGTGTGCCCGCCGGTTTGTCCTCGGCGAAATCCACTGATCGTGCAAATCCGAATGCTGTGCAGCACAACGCGAAACAGCGACCGCAGTCACCGCGAAGATCTGTCCGGCGAAACGCCGTCGACACCGGTCGCGTGCTTTCGGCACGGACGTCCGACGGGGAGGGCAGGGGTGAAGACATGGATGTGGTGATCATGTGAGCTCCAGGAGACGAGTCCGATGCGTGGAGGAGCGAGGGGACCCTGGTCCGGGTCCCCTTCCCGGGCACACGGAATCACCGCCACACGACGGCGTGATCCGCCGAGAACGTGAAGCGTTCGGGTCAAAGCTGCATCATGTCGGTCACTGCGCATCACCATACCAGAAAGAAACGAATTCTCCTCCGCTGGTGCACAAGTCGCCAGTGGGAACTATCCGACTGTGACCGTCAGTGGCCGCGCCACCGAAGCGGATGCTCCCGGTACTCCTCGGCGGCATGTGCCACCCAGCCGGCGGCGCGGGCCAGCGCGAACAGCGCCGTCCCGGCATCGGAGCGAAGCCGCCCGGCATGACACAGCACCGCCAAGGCGGCATCGATGTTCGGTTTCGCCCGCTCCCCGAGAACCCCCAGCACGGCATCGAGCGCCTCCAGCGCGTCGGCCGCCTCCGGCACCGCCCGTAGTCCGTCGAGCAGGTCCGCAGCGCGCGGGTCCCCCTCCGGATACTGCGGAGAGCCGAAGGCGACGAACACCCCGGCGGAGTGCTCGAGATACTGCGCGATCGCCCATTCGAGGTCGGCGCCGTCGAGAACGCGCCCGATCAGGGTGTGCACGTGGCTCGACGCGGCACCGTGCAGAGGCCCGCTCAGGGCCGCGAGCCCACTGAGCACGACCGCATAGGGATCGGCCCTCGTGGACGCGGCGACCCGCGCGGCCACCGTCGAGGTCGCCAGACCGTGATCGAGCAACAGCACCAGTGCACGGTCGACGAGAGCGACGACCCCCTCGGCAGGGTCGGGCCGACCCGGGCCGGCGAGGACACGAGCACACGCCCGGGCGGTGTGCGCCTCGGTGTCGGAGGACGGCGCACCGAGCCCGACGAGCATCGCCGCGGTCATCCGGGCGGACGAGCGCGCCAGCCCGCTCGGGCTCAGGTCGCTCCGGAGGCGATCGTGCGACCCGCCGACGGCGACCGCGACCTGCAGTCGCAGCAGCAGATCGTCGCCGGTTCGGCTGGTGGCGGCACGGATGTCCTCGCACACCTCGGTGGACAGCTCCCACGGCCGGTGCGTGAAGTCCCCGGTCAGCAGCCACTGGGCGACGGCGTCGAAGGTGTGGGTGCGGCCGAGTTCGACGGCGGGCTCGCCGCGGTAGAACAACTCCCCGTCCTCGATGCTCGACACGTGGCTGCTCACCCCCTTGAAGGCGAAGGTGCGCTTGCTCGGTGCATTGCGCGGCGGGTTGCGGCGCGCGAACTCCTCGATGTCGGCCAGATCGAACCAGGTGCCGGGCAGGCCGGGGCGGCGATGGGAGACCAGCTGCCCCCGGCTGACATAGGCGTACAGCGACTGCCGTTTCACGCCGAGCCGGTCGGCGGCCTCGGCCGAAGAGATCCAGAAGGTCGATGAGGCGGTCACGAACGCGGTTCTTCCTGCTCCGAGATGGATCGAATCAACATTGACTGTAATCAACATCCCGATCACTCTGCAGGTGTGAGCACACAACCAGACGCCCGCCTCCACCAGGACGCGACTTCGACACCGGGTGCTGCAACCTCCGCTCTCGCGGCCCAGGCATGGGCCGCGCTGCAGGCACCGGCCCACCACCTCGGGGCCCTCGACCACCCGGCACACGGACCCGGCTTCACCTCCACGCTGCCCGTCGACACCCTGGCCATGGACAGCGTCGCGGTGGCCTGCCTGGCCGTGAACTCCGCCGCGGCGGCCCGCGCCGGACACCACGAACTCGAGCCCGTCCGCCTCGACCCGCGCCGCGTGGCCACCAGCTTCGCCAGCGACCGCCACTTCCGCCTCGACGGAGAGCCGATCCGCGCCTGGGACGAACTGTCCGGATTCCATCGCGCCGCCGACGGCTGGGTTCGCGTGCACGCCAACTACCCCCACCACGCCGCTCGGCTGCGCGGGATACTGGACCTCGCTCCCGGCGCCGACGCCGACCAGGTGCGCGCGGCGCTCGCCGCCGTTCCGGCCGCCGAACTCGAGGACCGCGCGGCGGCAGCCGGGGCGGTGCTGGTGGCGGTGCGGTCGCAGGACCGGTGGTCGGCCCACCCGCAGGCCCACGCCACCGCCGCGGCCCCACTGATCTCCTACGACCGCATCGCCGACGCGTCGCCGCGCGCATGGTCCCCGCGGTCCGGGAACGGTGGTCCGCTCGACGGAATCCGGGTGCTCGATCTGACCCGCGTGATCGCCGGTCCGGTCGCCTGCCGGATGCTCGCGCACGCCGGTGCCACGGTGTTGCGGGTCGACTCACCGCGCCTGCCGGAATGGGAGTGGGTGCACTTCGATACCGGTGCGGGAAAACGTTCGACCCGGCTCGACCTCGATACCCCGCACGGGCGAGAACGGTTCCGGTCGCTGTTGGGTGAGGCGGATGTGCTCGTCACCGGGTACCGGCCCGGCGCGCTCGAGGGTCTCGGGCTTTCCGACGAGCAGCTCGCCGCCGCTCATCCGGGGCTGGTGATCGGCCGTATCGCAGCGTGGAACGAGGACGGTCCCTGGGGGACGCGCCGGGGTTTCGACAGTATCGTGCAGGCCGCGACCGGCATCGCCGTGTACGAGGGCAGCGCGGAGCGTCCGGGAGCGTTGCCGGTGCAGGCGCTCGACCATTCGGCCGGCTACCTGCTGGCGGCGGGCCTCGTGCGCGCCCTGGTGGACCAGCGCACCGAGGGTGGTACCTATCGCGTGAAGGTGACGTTGGATCGCATGGCCACCGAGCTGGTGCGGCGCCGTGGTGCGCCTGCATGGCCCGCCCCGCCGGCGGCGAGCGCCCCGTCGGTGGTGTGCGGCCGGATCGGGGGCCACGACGTGCAGTGCGCTGCGCCGGCTGCGTCGTTCAGCGGGTCGGGGGAGAGGTGGCCGCGCCTGGCGGTGCCGTGGGGTTCGGATTCGCCGACCTGGGAGTGACGACGAACGCCTCCACCCGGGGTGGGTGGAGGCGTTCGGGGGAACTCGACGGTGCGGTCAGCCGTAGTGGCAGACGTAGCTGACGGTGTCGGTGACCTCGATGTCGAACGAGGAATCGCCGGGCACCGAGAAGGTGTCACCGGCTCCGTAGGAGACCCACTCCTCGCTGCCGGCGAGCCGGACGCGGCAGGCGCCGCTGTGCAGTTCCATGACCTCGGGGGCGGCAGTGCCGAAGTTCAGTGTCGCAGGCAGGATCACGCCGGCCGACTTGCGGGTGCCGTCGGCGAGGAAGAACGTGTGGCTCACGCACTTACCGTCGAAGTAGACGTTGGCGCGCGGGTCCAGCGTGACGTTGGTGTAGGTCGGCTCGGTCATGGGTGGGAGCCTAGCGAGCGGGTCGGCGCCGTCGGCCGGAGGGTCCGTCGAGTTCCGGTCGGGTGATGTGCCCCGAGCTTCGGAGCACGGGATCGCTGTCCCCGAACCGGTCCTTGCTTCCGTAGCGCTGTCGCACGTCCTGGCCGGTGTGGCCCGGTTGGTCGTTGCGATGGGTGGGGTCGTCAGAGGAGTTTTCCGGGGTTGAGGAGTCCGTGGGGGTCGAACACTTTCCGGATTCCTTGCATGAGACGGCTCTGGGTGTCGCCGACCTGTGCGGTGACGAACGGGGATTTCAGCGACCCGGTGCCGTGTTCGCCGGAGGCGGTTCCTCCGAGTGCGAGTGCTGCGTCGACGATGCCGTGGAATGCTGCGTCGGCTCGGTGCAGGGCAGCGGCGTCGGCGGGGTCGACGACGATGGTGGGATGGAGGTTGCCGTCGGCGGCGTGGCCGAAAGTGCCGATGAGTAGCCGGTGTTCGTCGGCGATCCTGTCGATGCTGCTCTGCATGTCGGCGAGTCGGCTCACCGGCACGCACACGTCGTCGAGGATGACTGTGCCCAGTCGTTCGAGTGCGGGAAGTGCTGCGCGACGTGCCTGCATGAACATCGCGCCTTCGTCGGGGTCGCCGGTCCAGTAGGTTTCGGTCGCGCCGTGGCGCTCTGCGGCGGTGACGCAGTCGCGGATGCGTGTGGCGGCGTCGGCGTCGTCGAGTTGGATGATCAGGGTGGCGCCGGCGTTCTCGTCGAGACCCATGGAGGTCATCTCGTTGATCGCTCGGACGGTGACGCGGTCCATCAGTTCCGCGGCGGCCGGTTGCCGAAGTTCCGAGACGAATTCGACGGCGTCGCGGATGTCCGCGAAGGTTGCCACGGCGGTGGCGCATGCGGGTGGGACGGGGGTCAGGCGCACCGTGGCTTCGGTGATGATGCACAAGGTCCCTTCGGACCCGACGATCAGGGGCACGAGGGACAGTCCGATCGCGTCCTTTCTGGTGCGCGTTCCGATGGTGGTGACTTCACCGGAGGCCAGGACCACGGTCAGGGTGACTGCGTGATCGCGAGTGACTCCGTATTTGGCACAACACATTCCACCGGCGTTGGTCGCGAGGTTGCCGCCGATGGAGGAGAGGGTGCGGCTTCCCGGGTCCGGTGCGTAGAACAGGCCGTGTCGGCGGGCGGCGGCATCGAGGTCGGCGTTGACGACTCCGGCCTCGACGGTGGCGAGTTTGTCGATCGGGTCGATGTCGAGGATCCGGTTCATGGCGGCGAGCGAGACGACGATGCATCCGTCGATCGCGTTCGCGCCGCCGGCCAGCCCGGTGCCTGCACCTCGGGTCACGACGGGAGTGCCGAAGTGGTTGGCGACGCGCATGACGGCCTGGACGTCCTGTGTCGACTGTGCCAGGACCACGGCTGCGGGGGTGCCGTGCTCGGCGATCATGCAGTGGTCGCGCGAATATGCGGCCGTGATGTCCGGGTCAGTGAGGACGCGACCGGTCACCCGCCGGGTCAGTTCGTCGGCGAGATCGGTTGTGGGACTGGTCGACATGCTGTGGGTGGTTTCCTGTTCGTTGTCCGGTGCGGTGGATGGCCGAAGGCGGGGTGGTGGTTCACAGGTGTGCGCTGGCTTCTATGGCGACGACTCCGACCGCGATGAGGGCGATGCCGCCGATCATCCGGGGCGTGAGGGCGTCCTTGAAGATCAGCCTGCCGACGAGAGCGGTGAGGGAGACGCCGCAGGCCACCCAGATCCCGTAGACGACGCCGACGGGTGTTCCGCGTGCGAGAACACCTGCGATGAGGGCGAAGGCCAGCACATAGCACACGACGGTGGCGCTCACCCATCTCCACCGGGTCATGCCGTCGGACAGTTTCAGGCACAGCGTTCCGACCACTTCCGTGACGATCGCTGCGGTGAGGATCAGCCAGGTCATCGGACTGTCTCTTTGTCGGCGGTGACGTCGTCGGACGGGTGGGAGCCGAGTTCGACGAGAACCACTCCGGCGATGACGAGCAGCATCCCGGCGGCCATGAGGGGGGTGAGCGCCTCGCCGAACACCAGTGCAGCGATGACGGTGGTGAGCAGGATGCCGGCTGCACCCCAGATCGCGTAGGCGACACCGATCGGCATCACCCGCAGGGTGCGGCCCAGGAAGACGAACGATGCGCAGTATCCGAGTACGACGAGGACGTACCAGCGCGCATCGTCGGTTGCTGCCCGTAGCGAGAGCGTGGCGGTGACTTCGCACGCGATCGCTCCGGTCAGGAGGTTCCACCTCGTCCCGGTCACATATCTCCCCTTCGTTGCATCTGGCCCTCCCGTTTCGACCTTCACCGGAGAGACTACGCATGAGTGGGGAACAACTCGAAATCGTTGCGCATTGCGTAAGAAAAAACGGCTTGAATCTTGACTTTGCGTAATGTGATGCGCATGCTGTACACACCATCTTGTGACGCGCATTACAAGCGCTGATTCCATGGAAGGACTTCCCTGTGACACTTCACCTGGACGACGTGCGCGAACGGTACGGACTGCCGTCGACCGACCAGCTGCTCGCCGACCTCGACGCCGGCCGCACCCTTCCCGCGCCCTTCTACTACGCGCCCGAGATCCACCAGCTCGAACAGGAGAAGATCTTCTCCAAGTCCTGGCAGTACGCATGCCACGAATCCGCCGTCGCCCGGCCTGGCGACTACGCCGTCACCCGGGCCGGCGCGATCCCGATCATCGTCACCCACGGCAAGGACGGTGAACTGCGCGGTTTCGTCAACATCTGCCGCCACCGCCTGCACTCGATCGCGGAGGAGAACGGCAACAAGCCCCTGCTCCAGTGTCCCTATCATGGATGGACCTACGGACTCGACGGCAAACTCAAGACCGCACCACGCTCCCAACGCGAACCGAACTTCGACTGCTCGACCATCTCGCTCGAGCCGGTCTCGGTCGCGCGCTGGGACCAGTGGATCTTCGTCAATCCCGACCCCGACGCGGCCCCCCTCGACACCGTGACCGCCGATATCCGCTCACGCACCGACGAACTCAACGCCGATCTGCGCGAATTCGAGTTCCAGGTCCGCTACGAGTACGACATGGACTGCAACTGGAAACTGTGGGCGGAGAACGCCGTCGAGTGCTACCACTGCCCCACACTCCACAACACCAGCTTCGGCAAGACCTACCACACCTCACCCGACGACTACACGATCGATTCGAGCGACCACACCATCTGGCATGCCAGCCCGATCAAGTGGCTCCCCACCTCGGTGGACCCCGAAGGACTCGAGGGTTTCCGCTTCGCCTTCACGTTCCCGTCCTCGTTCTTCGCACTCGACGACTACGTCGGGTTCGTCGGCAGCATCCAACCGGTCGCACCTCAGAAGTCCTGGGCTTTCGTCGACATGTACGCCAAGCCTGGTGCCGATCCGGTGGTGGTCAAGGAATGGCTCGACATGTGGGATCGCACCCTCATCGAAGACAAGCGAGCCACCGACATCCAGCAGATCGGCTACAACTCCGGCCGCGTGCGCTCCGGACACCTGTTCCTCGACAGCGAAAGTCCGCTGCAGGCGTTCATGCGTACCGCCGTCACGGCGCTGTCGTCCTGACCGCACCCACGGACGAAAGTCGAAACGATGACGAAAATCCATGTCGATCTCACCCAATGCCAGGGCTACGCGAACTGCGTCGTGTCCGCCCCCGACGTGTTCGACCTCGACGACAACGGCAAGGTCGACGTACTGCGGGCCACCGTCGACGACGCCCACCTGACCGAGGTCCGTGAAGCCGTCCGCTCGTGCCCGGCCGCCGCACTCACCCTCGAGGAGACGACACCATGACGCACGTGGTCATCGTGGGCGCATCCCTCACCGGCTTCCGGGTCGCCGAAGGACTGCGCGCCGAATCGTTCACCGGCGACATCACCTTGCTCGGCGACGAACCCCATCTTCCCTACGACCGCCCTCCACTGTCGAAAAACGTGCTCACAGAAGAGCATCCCGAATCGACTGCCTTCCGCGACCGATCGTGGTTCGCCGAGCAGGGGATCGGCCTGCGTCTGAACGAGCCCGCGCACGCTCTCGACACCGCCACCCGCACCATCCGGACCGCCTCCGGGTCCGTGCGCTACGACGAACTCGTGATCGCCACCGGAGCACATGCGCGCAATCCGTTCCCCGATCCCCCCGCCGGGGTGTTCACCCTACGTACCGTCGACGACGCGAACAACATTCGTACGGCACTGCGCACAGGGGCACACCTCGTCATCGTCGGCGCCGGGTTCATCGGCCTCGAAGTCGCCTCTTCCGCACGCCGCCTGGGCGTCGACGTCACCGTCGTCGAACTCGAACCCGTGCCCTTGGCCCGCAGCGTCGGCACCGACGCCGCACGGATCCTCGCCGATATCGCCCGCGCCGCCGGAGTCCGCCTGCTGTGCGGCCGCACGGTGACCGAAGTGTGCGGTGAGACCGAAGTGACCGCCGTGCAGCTGGACGACGGGACCACGCTCGCGTGCGATGTCCTCGTCGTCGGCATCGGGGCGAGTCCGGCAACGGACTGGCTCGCGGGCAGCGATGTGACCGTCACCCGGGCCGGCGTGATCTGCGATGAGACCGGGCGAGCCGGAGACCACATCTGGGCGGCCGGCGATGTCGCAGCCTGGACCGACGACACCGGCCGCCCCCATCGTCACGAGCACTGGACCTCCGCGACCGAGCAGGCCAAGGTCGTCGCCCACAACCTCGCCTGCGACGACAAACGGACCGTGACCGCCACCCCCTACGTGTGGTCGGATCAGTTCGGTCGACGCATCGACATCATCGGCGACACCACCGGTCACGACGCACTGTGCGTGCTCTCGCGTGAACCGGACACGCTCGCGTATCTGTATGCCCGCGACGGCAGGTTGACCGGAGCATGCCTGATCGGCCAACCCCGACTCATGATCAGCTGCCGACGCTGGATCGGCCGACGTACCCCCCTCACCGACGTCGACGTCTGGGACGACTGCTCGCACTGATCACCGCCCCTCCACCTCCTCAGGCAGCTCGAAAGGGACCACCCAATGAGTTCGCTCGACACCCCCGCCTCACCCCCGCCACCCGACCACATGGTCCGTACCCTCACCTGGCGTGACGGCATGGTCTTCGCACTGAACATGCCCATCGGGCTGTTCCTCACGCTCGGCTACACCGTAGGTGCCATCGGCGGCTGGACCGCCATCAGCATCTGGGCCGTCGCATGCTTCTTCGCCTTCCTGCAAAGCCATCTGTTCTCCGAGATGGCCGCGATGTTCCCCGACCGTTCGGGCGGCATCTCCGTCTACGCCTACGAAGGCTGGAAACGCCATTTCGCACCGCTGGGCGCGATCGCTGCGTTCGGCTACTGGATGGGCTGGTCGCTGTCGTTGTCCGTCGAAGGCGTCGTCCTCGGCACTCTCATCGAACAGGCCTTCTTCCCCGACAACTCCATCGCCGTCCGCCTGCCCATCGGACACGAGCTCGGCCTGCCCTATCTCATCGCGATCGGTGCGATCGTCTCCGCGTGGGCGCTGAACTACTTCGGCGTCAAGATCGCCGCCGGCGTCGCCCGCATCACCGGCGCCCTGCTGCTCATCGGATTGGCCGTCCTGGTCATCGGCCCGTTCCTGTCGTCGGGCGCCGACTTCGACATCACCCGTCTGAGTTGGTCCGGTACGAGCTCACCGTTCGACTGGAAGGTCATCGTCGTCTGGTTCTACATCACCGCCTGGACGACCTACGGCACCGAGGTGTGCGCAAGCTTCGCCGCCGAATACAAGGACCCCGTCAAGGACACATCCCGCGCACTACGGCGCTCGGCTCTGATGATCATGGGTCTGTACATCCTGGTGCCCTACGTCGTCGTCGGCGCACTCGGGGAGGACACCGTCGGCGCCAATCCGGTCAACTACATCGGAATCGCGTTCGAGCGCATCCTCGGTTCATACGCCTGGCTGGGCCAGGTTCCGGTCATGGCTGCCTTCGTCATCGCCATGATGACGGCCACCGCCGACGGCGGCCGCTCCCTGTACGGCATCGCCAGATCCGGTGGCACCATCCGCCAGCTCGGCGAACTCAACCGCTACGGCGTTCCGGGGCGGGCCCTGACCACCGACATGCTGATCAACGTCATCATCCTGGTCGTCCTCGGCGAACCCATCGCCATCCTGCTCGCAAGCAACCTCGGCTATCTCACCGCCGTGACCCTCGCAGTCGGAGCCTTCGTGCTGCTGCGCCGCGACCGACCCGACCTTCCCCGCCCCATCCGCCTCGCCAAGCACTGGGTTCCCATCGCCTGCACGCTGTTCGCGATCAACACCTTCGCCATCATCGTGGGGATTCTCAACCCCGGCTTGACCGGATACGGCGGCTTGAGCGAAACCGTCACCGGCATCGGCATTCTCCTGATCGCCTGCGTGCTCTGGTACTACCGCCAGCGGGTCCAGGAC
>k87-180017_pt1 | contig 14398 bp, 9 predicted proteins | sample MGYA00084031_6733416 | MGnify analysis MGYA00084031
CCTCCAGCAGGGCCGCGGTGGGGTCGCCTCGGTAATCGGCGCCGAGCTTGTCCACCTCGTCCAGCAGCACGACCGGATTCATGCTGCCGGCCTCGCGGATGGCGCGGACGATGCGGCCGGGCAGGGCACCGACGTAGGTGCGGCGGTGGCCGCGGATCTCGGCCTCGTCGCGGACGCCGCCGAGCGCGACCCGGACGAACTTGCGTCCCATGGCCCGCGCCACGGACTCGCCGAGCGAGGTCTTGCCGACGCCGGGCGGGCCGGCCAGGGCCAGCACCGCGCCGCTGCGGCGCCCGCCGACCACGCCGAGCCCGCGCTCGTCCCGGCGCTTGCGGACCGCGAGGTACTCGATGATGCGGTCCTTGACGTCGGTCAGGCCGGTGTGATCGGCGTCGAGCACCTGCCGCGCGGCGGCGATGTCGTAGGCGTCCTCGGTCCGGACGTTCCACGGCATGTCCAAGATCGTGTCCAGCCAGGTGCGGATCCACCCGGCTTCGGGCGACTGGTCGGAGGCCCGTTCCAGCTTGGCGACCTCCTTGAGCGCGGCCTCGCGGACCTTGTCCGGCAGATCGGCCGCCTCGATCTTGGCGCGGTAGTCGTCCTCCTCGTCGATCGGCTCGCCGTTCAGCTCGGCCAGCTCCTTGCGGACCGCGGCCAGCTGCTGGCGGAGCAGGAACTCCCGCTGCTGCTTCTCCATGCCCTCCTGGACGTCCTTGCGGATCGTCTCTGCGACGTCCAGCTCGGCGAGGTGCTCCCGGGCCAGCTCGATCAGCCTGGCCAGCCGCTCGGCCGGGTCGGGCTGCTCCAGCAGCTCGACCTTCTGCGCCGTGGTCAGCCACGGCGCGTAGCCGGAGCTGTCGGCGAGGACGGCCGGGTCGTCGATCTGGTTGATGGCGTCGACGACCTGCCAGGCTCCGCGTTTCTGCATGATGGTGGTCGCCAGCGCCTTGTACTCGACCGCCAGCTCCCTGGCGCGCGGGCCCGGCGGAACGCGCTCCATCAGCGTGGCCTCCACCCATAGCGCCGCGCCGGGACCGGTGGTGCCGGCGCCGACCCGGACCCGGTCCAGGCCGCGCACCACCGCGGCGGGCTCGCCGCCGGGCAGCCGGCCGATCTGCTCGACGAGGGCGCGCACGCCCACCGCTCCGTACGCGCCGTCGATCCTGGGGACCAGCAGCACGTGAGGGCGCCCGCCGCGGGCCTGCGCCGCATCGATGGCCGCGCGCACCTCGGCCTCGGACAGGTCGACCGGAACCACCATGCCGGGCAGCACGACGGCGTCGTCCAGGGGAAGGACCGGGAGGGTCAGGCTCTCACTCATGTCTCACTCCGCTCGCGTGGTCGTGGTCTCTCCGCCTCGGGCTCCGCGGTCCGCGACACCCCCGGGACCGAGAACTCAAGGTTGAGTTACCTCGACTCAATTAACAAGAGCCTGTCCGTGTTCCCGAATCTGAGCGCGTTCGCTGACAGCGATCGTAATCGTGTAAGCATCCGGGATGCGCTTACGAAGCGCCGCCGCCGGACGTCACGGAGACCGCTGTCCCGGCCGGTCCCGGTGAGCACCGCGCCCGGCCGCCGGCGGGGACGCCTCCGCCGTCGACCGGGCGACGTGCACGGCGCGCGGGCCCGCGCCGCCGGGGACGGCGGCGCGCAGGCCATCGGCCTCACCGCCGGAGAGCACCGGAAGGCGCGTGCGGAGGGTGCGTGAACGGCCAGTCGTGCGGGATGCGTTCGAGCACCCCGCGCCGGAACACGTCGTACAGGCCCAGCGGCTCCAGGTGCACGTACCCGATGTGGCAATCGCAGGTCGCCGCCGGGCACGGCCGGGGCCGCAGGGCCGCGCGGAACGACCCGTCGTAGATGTTGCCCAGCCGCGTGGGCACGAAGTGGCAGCGCCGCACCTCGCCGTCCCCGTCGACCGAGATCACGCTGTCTCCCGTACGGCAGGCCAGCCCGGCGCTGGCGTGCGGACGGCGGCTGTAGCCGAACAGCGGGTCGATCGCGGTCCACGCGGCGGCCTCCGCATCGGTGTAGACGTGGCCCTCGGCCGCGTTGACCCACAGGTAGACCTGTCGCGGCAGGGCGGCACGCAGCCGGCGGGCCGCTTCCAGGTGTTCGGGCAGGCCGACGACGCCCACGCTGAACCGCACGCCGAGCTCCAGCAACTCGCCGCACCGGGCGAGGAACCGCTCGGCGCTCACCTGCCCGGGGTGGTAGGTCACCCATAGCGCCAGCGTGTCCAGGTCGGCGTCGGCGAGCCAGCCGGTGCGGGTGCTCATGTTGGTCTGGATCGCCACCCTGGACACGTGCGGCAGGTGGCTGAGCCGGACCATCGCCCGCCGGTACCACGACCGCACCAGCCCTTCACCCCAGGGGGTGAACAGCACCGACACCGGGTGCTCCTGCGCGGCCACCCAGTCGGTGAACCGCTCCAGCGCCGCCCGATCCGCGCGCAGTTCCGCCGTCCCGTCGCGCCGCTTGGCGAAGGGGCAGTAGGGGCAGTCGTAGTCGCAGCTCGCCAGCGGCCCCCGATAGAGGATCGTCAGATGTCCGTTCACCGTGCCTCCCGCTCGCCCGTCCCGCGCGCGGTCCCCCGTCTCGGCGGGGCCGTGCGCCCGTCCGGGGATCCGCTCCGGTCCGGAGGCACCGTGCGCGCCGTCCCGCACCGGACTATCTCCCGCCATCCGCTCACCGCGCCCGGTATCCGGCCATCAGGCCGCGGACGCGTTCGGAGAACAGCGCCGGGCCGACCGCGTCGGAGTGGGCGAGCCCTTCGGGGGTGAGGCGCAGCCCGTCCAGCCACCCCCGCCGTTCGAAGGCGGCCAATTCGGCGGCGAAGTCCTCGCGCACGTCGGTGCCGAACCGTTCCCGGTAGAAGGCGGGGTCCACCCCCTCGGCCTGCAGCAGCGACTGGATCAGGTGACGGCGGCGCAGGTCCTCCTCGTCCAGCCGGTAGCCGACCCGGGCGGCGGTGAAGGCGGCAGGCGGCAGCCGTATGTACTCGTCGATGATCGAGCGGACGTGCCGGGCCGTGACGGCGTACTCGAAGGAGTAGTGCAGCCGTTCGGTGTAGGAGCGGGCGCCGCAGCCGAGGCCGACCATGCCGTCGCTCTGGCAGCGGTAGACGGTCCGATACGCGGCCTGCGGGAGGCGGAACATCCGCATCGACACCTGCTCGTACCCCGCCTCCAGCAGGCGGTCGCGGCCTTGGCGGTACAGCGCCAGGCGGTGGTCGTCGAAGGAGCGGGCGCGCCGGGCCAGGCCGGTGAGCGGCCGGACGTACAGCGGGTAGAGGTAGATCTCCTCCGGCCGCCAGGCCAGCGCGGCGTCGAGCGAGTACCGCCAGGTGGCGGCGGTCTGGCCGTCGATGCCGTAGATGAGGTCGATGTTGAGCACGGCGAACCCGGTGTCGCGGATGGCGCCGAGCGCGGCCTCGACCTGGGCGCGCCGCTGCGGGCGGACGGCCGCGCGCGCCTCGGCGTCCACGAAGCTCTGCACGCCGATGGAGATCCTGGTGGTGCCGCGCTCGGCGAGCACCGCCAGCCGGTCGGGGGTCGCGGTCGCGGGCGAGGTCTCCACCGACAGCGGGGCGTTGCGCAGCCCCATGACCCCCTCGGCCAGGTCGAACAGCGTGTTCAGCTCGTCGGGGGACAGGTAGGTGGGGGTACCGCCGCCGATCGCGGCGGCGGTGAAGACCGGCTCGGCGTCCGGCCGGGACAGCGCCTCCCGCACCGCGTGCGCCTCCCGGCGCAACGCGTCCAGGTAGGCGGCGACGAGCTCGCCGGGGGCGCCGGCGCGGGCGAACAGGTTGCAGAATCCGCAGCGCATCTCGCAGAAGGGGATGTGCAGGTAGAGGAACAGCGAGTCGAGCCGTTCCCGCGCCCACGCCTCGCGCAGCGGCGGGCGCGGGTCGAGCGGCCGGTAGGCCGTCTTGTGCGGGTAGGCGTACACGTACCCCTGGTACGGACTCGCGGACGAGACGTTCACCGCCACTCCCCCTTCTCCAGCACGAACTCCCCGTACGGCACGGTCCACACGACCTCGTGGCCGAGCCGGTGCCCGGTGTAGCCGTCCTCGCCGTAGGCGGTGCCGTGGTCGGAGCAGACGATCACGAAGGCGGGCCGGCGCGCGCACGCCAGCGCGAACAGCCGTCCGATGTGCCGGTCGACGTACGCCAGGGCGGCGGCGTGGCTGTCGCGGGTGTCACCGCGTTCGGCGGTCGCCCCCGGCAGGTAGAACCAGTTGGGCTGGTGCAACGCCGACACGTTGACGAACAGGAACACCGGCCTGCCGGTGCCGGCGACCGCCCGCGCGGCGCGGTCGATCTGCCGTTCGAAGGAGTCGGGCGCGGTGACGCCGAACCCGGGCTCCCAGTGGCTCTCGGCGAACAGGCCGGGCAGCGCGGAGCCCAGCGGGGTGAGCTTGTTGAAGAAGCCCACGCCGCCGATGCAGATCGTGTGGTACCCGGCGGCGGCCAGGCCGGTGGGCAGGTCGGGAGCGTCGAACACCCACGTGCCGGGGGCGGTGGTCTCGCTGCCGGGGAAACGGGCGGCGAACAGGCGTGGGTGCGGGCCGGGCGCGGCGGGGGTGGGCAGGAATCCGGCGAGGATCGCCGCGTGCGCGGCGTAGGTGAAGTTCCCCGGGGCGTGCCGCCGCTCCCAGCGGCCGTCCGGCAGTGCCCGCGTCAGGTTCGGCAGCCGCCCGTCCTCGGCCATCTCGGCCGCGACGTCGTAGCGGAGCGTGTCGAGGGTGACCAGCAGGATGTCGTGCGTGCCGACGATCCGGTTCATGTCACGCATGCGCCCTCCCGGCGCGGGCGTGTCGCGGGCGGGCGGCTCCGGCGCCGCCGCCCGCGGGGACCGGGGCGCGCCACGGCCGGTTCGGAGGCGGTGCGGCGAAACGGGCGGCGAGCTGGGCGGCGTAGGTGTCCATGCCCTCCGCGCCGCCGCCGGGCAGGCCGGTCAGGCCGGGGAGCAGGTCGCCGAAGGCGTTGACCTCCGCGACGGCGAACTCGCGCCAGCCCGTGCCGATCATGAGGTCCACCCCGGCCATCGGGCTGCGGGGGAAGCACGCGGCGGTCTTCGCGCACACCTCCATCGCCCGCCGCCACCCGTTCTCGCCCAGGCGGTCCCGGACCGCGTCCAGGTCGCCGCGCTCCCCGCCCAGGTGCAGGTTGGTCATGGGTGTACGGCTGGCCCGCACGACGGCGTGCGTCGGCCGCCCGGCCACGACGACCACCCGCAGATCGATCGCCCGGCCGTCCAGCACCGCCTTGGGGAACCATCGTTCGACGTGCAGCCCGGCGGGGGCGAGCGCGTCCACGATGGCCGCCACAACCGGCTCGTCGCGGTAGGTCCGCACGCGCAGCGAGTTGTACAGCCCTCCTTCGTCGTCCACGGCGACGGAGGTGATCGCCTGGACGCGGTCGCGGGCGGCGTGCAGAGCGATCACGCCGGAGGCGGAGGAGCCGTGCGCGGGTTTGACGAAGACCCTGGACCATCCGGCCTCGCGCATGCGGCGGCGCAGCGTCGCGTACCCGTCCACCGGGCCGGGGAGCGCGGGCGGCACCGGTACGCCCGCGGCGTCCAGGCGGGCGTGGCAGCGGCGTTTGTCGAACATGACCGCGATGTCGTCGGGATCATTCCACAGCGCGCAGCCGGGGGTGTCCGCGACGGCCCGCCGTATCCGCTCCAGGGCGGTGAGGAGACGGCGGTACCTCAGGTCGCCGCCGCCGACGCGGGCCGGATCGCCGGGGCCGCGCAGCAGCGCGTCGGTCTCGGGGTCCGCGCCCGGGGAGTCGATCCGCACCAGGGCTCCGGGCGGGAGCCGCACCTCCGCGCCGCTCAGCACGTCCCGCCAGGCGATCACGTCCGGGGTGCCGAGTCCCGCGGCCCGCGCGGCGGCCGCGAAGAGCGTGACCCGCCGGTCTCCGGGCGTGCCGATCACCGCCAGGCGGGGCCGCTCCTCCGGCCGGGGGCCGCCCGCCGCGCGTGGGACGTCCCGGGCTCCGTGCGCCGGACGGGTCACTCGCCCACCTCGACGAAGCGCCAATCGCCGTCGTCGGCCGTCTGCCGGTCGGACAGGTCCACCTCGACGCCGGTGCCGGCGAAGGCGTCCCGCACCCGCTCCGCCATCGGCTCGGACAGGTAGTGGTGGCGCAGGTTGAGGCGGCGCAGGTGGGTGAGGGGCTGACCGGACAGCAGCGCCTCGGCTCCCGCGTCGCTCAGCGACCCCATGGACAGGTCGAGCGTCTCCAGGCGGGGCACGATCGGCGCGCTCGCCACGGCCGCGGCGATCTCGTCTTGGATCTCGCTGTTCTTGATGCCGAGGTGGCGCAGGGCGGGCAACCGCTCGCCGGACAGGATGCCGGCCAGGTCGGCGGCCGTGCCGGACCAGCCGTAGTCGCCGCTGCCGAGCCACAGCTCCAGGTACTCCAGGGCGGGCAGGTCGCTCTCGGCCACGGCCCGCGCCACCCGGCCGGGCAGGCCGCCGCATTCGACGCGCAGGATCCGCAGCCGCTCGTGGCGCAGCGGGTCGAGCCCCAGCCGCTCGCCGCCCCGCACCTCCAGCCGCTCCAGCCGGGGGAACGCCCGAAGCAGCGGCGTGAGGTCGTCCTGGACGATCCAGGAGATCTCGCTGAACTCGTAGGTGACGGCGCCGATGAACAGGGAGCGCAGGGCGGTCAGCCGCGGCGCGTGCTCGACGAGCAGCCGGGTGAACTCGTACGGGCCGTCGGAGCTGTCCTGCGCCCACTCGCCGATGATGATCGCCTTCACCCGGGTGAGGTCGACGGTCTCGGCGAACCGGGCGAACAGCGCGGCCTCGTCGGGGATGTCCGCGCGCCACCCCGCGCAGGACAGCCGCCACGCGGCTGCGTCCGCCGGTGGAAACCTGTTCCCCGGCTTGCGGTCGAACTCCATGCCGAACTCCACGATGGGCAGGCCCGCGTACCTGCCCTTGTCGAGACGGCTGACCCCCGGGGCGAAGGTGTAGGTGATGTGCGGCTCGGCCGGCTGGTTCATCCGAAGCTCCCCGTATAGGCGCGGCGCCGGAACGGAGTCCGTCCGGTCTGCGGTCGGTGCGTCATGCGATGCGTTTCGGTGGCACGCCCACCGAAGATCAAACGCGATATTTCCTACCAGACCGCGCCGACAGGGGCGCCGGTTTCCGGGCGACCGGTCCCCCGGCCTCGCGCGCTGGGCGCGGCGGGCCGCGGGCCGGGGGACATGGCTGGCCGGAAAACCGGAAAAGGGGTCGAGCCGCGGGACGGATCGAAGGTCAGAACGTGATCCCCTGGAAGCGCACGCTGTTGTCGAAGTTGGACAGCAGCAGCTCCGGCTCGCCCACGGCGCGGATGCCGGGCAGCCGGGTGAACAGCTCACGGAACATCGTCTTGATCTCCTGCCGGGCGAGGTTGGCGCCGAGGCAGAAGTGCGGGCCGGGGCCGCCGAACCCGACGTGCGGGTTGGGGTCACGGGTGATGTCGAAGCGATCGGGGTCGGGGAACACCGACTCGTCGCGGTTGGCCGAGCCGTAGAACAGCACGACCTTGTCGCCGGGTTTGAGATGCAGGCCGCGCAGGTCGTAGTCCTGGGTGACGGTGCGCCGGAACTGCATGATCGGCGACACGTAACGGACCATCTCCTCGATGGCGCCGCCGATGTACTTGTCGAAGTCCGACAGCAGCAGCTCGCGCTGCTCGGGGTTGTCGGTGAGCAGCTTGATGCCGTGCGCCATCGTGTTGCGCGCGGTCTCGTTGCCGGCCACGAGCAGCAGGGCGAAGAACGAACCCAGCTCGCGCCAGGACAGCCGCTCGCCGTCGATGTTCGCCGTGACCAGCTTGGAGACCAGGTCGTCACCTGGGGCGGCGGAGCGTTCCCGGCCCAGGCGGATGACCATCCGCTGCAGGGAGAACAGGGCGAGCACGTTCTCGCCCGCCATGCGGAGCATGCGCGGCAGGCTGGGCCGGATCCCGGTGTAGGCGGTGGAGACGTCGACGTGCTTGTGCACCTTCTCCCGCAGCTCCTGAGGGATGCCCATCATGTCGCAGATGACGGTGATGGGCAGGCGGGCGGCGACCTGGGAGACGAAGTCGCGCGGGCCTTCCGCGATGAGGTCGTCCACGATCCGCTTCGCGGCCGCCTCGATGTCGCCCTGCAGGTTGCTCAGCATCTTCGGGCTGAACGCGCGGGAGACGATGCGCCGCAGCCGGGCGTGGCGCGGGTCGTCCATGTTGACCATCGACTCGCCGAAGACGTGTTTCACCCAGCCGGGCGGCTCGGGGTTGGTGACGGCCGGCTCACTGGAGAACACCTTGGGATTGCGACTGGCCTCGACCACGTCGGCGTGCCGTACCAGCGCGTAGAAGCCCTTACCGGAGCGCAACAGGGGCACCTTGCGCTCGGGGAAGAACACGGGATGCTCCAGCTGCCGCAGGCGGGCGAAGGCCTCGTACCGCTCGCGCAGCGGCCGGCGCCAGAAGTCGAGGTCCGCCAGATCGATAGAGGGATCAACCGCTGTCGTCACCGTCTTATGGTGACACGCCACCCCCTCGCTTCCGCGTCCACCGCGCGAATACGGAGAGTCGTCCGGCGCAGGTCACGAGGATTTCATCATCATGTGAGGCGAGTGTCCGATTCATCGGGGACGATCCGGCCATGAGCATCCCGCGAGCCGCCCTTCTCGCCGCCGCACTCATCACGGCTCCCCTGCCGCCCTCCGCCGCCTTCACGGCGTCGGCCGCGGAGCACCGGGCGGGCGAAGGCGGCGGCGTCGACTTCGACTGCGACGGGCGCGCCGACCTGGCCGTGGCCGCGCCGTACGCCGACGCGGGAGGCGCGGCCCGCTCGGGAGCGGTGCGCGTCCTGTACGGCATGCGGCAGGTCCGCGAACTGACCCAGGACACCCCCGGCGTGCCGGACGCCGCGGAGCTGGGCGACGCCTTCGGCGCCGCGCTCGCCGCCGGCGACTTCGACGGCGACGGCTGCCACGACCTGGCGGTGGGGGCGTCGGAGGAGTTCGCCGGCGAACGCCGCCCCGGGCGGGACGGCGACGGCGTCGTCCACCTGTTCCACGGCTCCCGTGCGGGCCTGCGCCCCGGCACGACCGTCGATGCCACGGATTTCGGCGCCCGGCCGCTCGGGGACCGGTTCGGCGCCGCGCTGGCAGCGGGCGACCTGGACGGCGACGGCGACGACGAACTGGTGATCGGCGCGCCGGGGCACGGCAGGGGCGGCGCGGTCGGCGTGTACGGGCAGCGGGGGCGCAAGCCGTACCTGCTGACGCAGCGCACGAGGTGGATCGGCCAGAAGGCGGCGGTCACCGACCGGTTCGGCGCCGCGCTGGCGGCCGGCGACTTCGACGGCGACGGCCGGGCGGAGATCGCGGTGGGCGCGCCGGGCGACACGGTGCGCAGGAAGGGGCAGGGGTCGGTGACCGTGCTCGACCCGCGGCGGCGGCGCGCGCTGCTGATCACCCAGTCCAGTCCGGGGATCGCGGGGGCGGACGAGAACTGGGACGAGGTCGGCGCCGCGCTGGCGGCCGGCGACTTCGACGGCGACGGCCGCGACGACCTGGCGATCGGCGCGCCCGGTGAGGGCCTGACCGGTGATCAGCGCGCGATGGACCACGGCGACGGCATGATCCACGTCGTGTACGGCACGCCCGGCGGCCTGCGCACCGCCGACGCCGAGTCGTGGTCGCAGAACACGCTCAAGGGCCGCCCGCGCTATTTCGACCGGTTCGGCTCGGCGCTGGCCGCCGGGGACCTGGACGGCGACGGGTGCGCCGAGCTGGCCGTGGGGGCGCCCGGGGAGAACGCGGCGCACATCCTGCGCGGCACCCGCGGCGGCGGGCTGACCCGGGCCGGGAACCTGCTGCTGACCGGTAAGGGCGGCGGCTTCGGCGCCGCCCTCGCGATCGTGCCCGCCGAAGATCGCGGGGCGGGTCTGGTCGTCGCGGCGCCCCGCGCGGGCCGGCTGGTGCTGTTCCGTCCCGACGGCGGGCGCGCCGGCGTCGCCCTTCCCACGGGCCCGGACGCCTCCCTGTACGGCTACGCGATGGCCCCTTGAGCATCGGGCCGCGGGGAGCGTCTCGTCGAGACCGGAAAGCGGCCCCCTCCCGCCGGGGAGGGGGCCGCCCGCGTCCGCGGACGCGTCGGGTGCGGACCTGGCGGGCGACGGCGGCGGAGTTCGGTGTCCGCGGACGGGTCAGACGGCGTTGAGGGTGTGCTCGCCCGCCGGGACGGTGAACCGGGCCGAGGAGCGGGCCGGGGCGCCGCGGCGGGAGACGCGCTCGAGGGTGCGGAAGTCCGCCTCCAGCGCGTCCGCCGACAGGCGGCACAGGATGTAGCCGCGCCGCTGGTCCACGTATGCCATGTGCGGGTTCTCCGCCATGATGTCGGCGATCATGCCCTCGTCGCGGTAGCCGTCCCCGTCGCTGGCGATCGAGGAGGTGACCAGCTCCACGCCGACGCTCGGCGAGTCGGGGTCGTCGAAGTCGGGCCGCAGGTCGGCGGCGTGGTGGATGTGCGCGTCCCCGGTGAGCACGACCGGATTGGCCGCGCCCGAGTCGCGTATGCCGGTCAGCAGACGGGTCCGTTCGCCCGCGTAACCGTCCCAGGAGTCGAGGTTGACCGCGCGCCCCGGGCCGACCGCCATGTCGCGCTGGGCCATGATGATCTGCTGGCCGATGAGGTTCCACCGGGCCGGAGAGCGGCGCAGCCCGTCCAGCAGCCAGTCCCGCTGGTCGGCGCCGAGGAGGGTGCGCCCGGCCGAGTGCCGGGCGTCGCAGCCGTGCCGCAGGCCGTCCCCGCACGCCTGGTCGTCGCGGAACTGCCGGGTGTCGAGCAGGTGGAAGCGGGCCAGCGTCCCCCACTCCACCCGCCGGTGCACCCGCATCGCCGCCCCGCGCGGCACGCTCGACCGGCGCAGCGGCATGTTCTCGTAGTAGGCGCGGAAGGCCGCCGCCTTGCGGCGGGCGAAGCCGGGATGGCCGGTGGAGGAGGTGTCGCCCGCCCAGTTGTTCTCCAGCTCGTGGTCGTCGAAGGCGACCAGCCACGGCGCGGCGGCGTGCGCCGCCTGCAGGTCGGGGTCGCTTTTGTACTGGGCGTGCCGCAGCCGGTAGTCGGCCAGCGTGACGCATGCGCCTCCGGCGTGCTCGCGCACCCGCCCCGTCGGGGCGCGGTAGCCGCGGGGGCCGTACTCGTATATGTAGTCGCCCAGGTGCACGACCAGGTCGGGGTGGTGTTCGGCGATGCGGCGGTAGGCGGTGTAGTAGCCGTGCTCGTAGTGGGCGCACGCGGCGACGGCGAAGGTGAGCGGGGCGAGCCCTTCGGGGGCGGTCCGGGTGCGGCCGACCGGCGAGCGGTGCCCTTCGGCGCGGAAGCGGTAGAAGTACTCCCGCCCCGGCTCCAGTCCTTCCAGTTCGACGTGCACGCTGTGGGCGTCGTGCGGGCGGGCGGTCACGGTGCCGGAGCTGACCACGCGGGAGAACCGCTCGTCGGTGGCGACCTGCCAGTCCACCTCGACGTCGCGGGAGGGCATGCCGCCGCGGCCGTCGCCGCCGAGCGGGTCGACGGCCAGGCGGGTCCACAGGACGAATCCGTCCCTGGCCGGGTCGCCGGAGGCGACGCCGAGGGAGAAGGGGTCGCGGGCCAGGGTCCGCGACCGCATGCGCGGTGCGGCGAGGGCGACGCCGCCGGGGAGGAGCGCGCCGCCGACGACCGCCGCGGCGGCGGTCAGGAACGTTCTGCGTGACGGTTCGGACTCCACGCCGCCAGTGCACCCGTCCCGGTTGGCCCTTCCGTGGCCCCCGCCTCACGGGAGGGTGAACGCCCGTTGCACATGCCGGTCGGCCGATGTCGTCCCGGCGATCGCCGCGGCAAGGGCTGACCGCGGTCAGCCGAGGTTGTTCATGGCGATCGCGGTCGAGTAGGGCCGCAGCGGCGGGTTGACCCGTACCGGTCCGTGCACCAGCCCGGGGCGGTTCGGCGTCATGCCCTCGGGGTGGGTGCGGACGTACTTCACGTCAACCTTGATCACGAAGTTGCGGGTGCAGCCGTTGCCGGTGTGCACGGGGATGCCGTCGATCCGCCGGTTGAGCTTCAGGTGATGGACCACGCCGGGGATCGACACCCGGTTCGTCACGGTCGTCGGGGTCACGCACGAGCGGCCGTTCTCGTTGAGCTGCATCACGACGAACTCGACGTCGGCGACGAACGGGTCCCTGCCGCCGGAGCTGGAGCTGAACTGGGTGCCGTGGAAGACGTCGATGCTGCGCGCCTCGGGGTGGGCGGTCCACTGCTTGCGCAGCACGGTGGCCGTCGGGGTGCCGCACTCCTCGGCCTGGGAGGGCTTCTCGCACAGGTAGACGTCCTTGGTCTGGTACCACTCGGCGGCGCCGATCTCGTCCTGGTTCGTGACGCGCAGGACGGTGGAGGGGGCGCCCTCGACGACGTCCAGCCACCGCTTGGGGGATTTGATCATGCCGCCGCCCAGCCCCCACAGCACGCAGCTATAGGTGCCGTCGGCGGGCGGCGTGAACAGCCACAGCACCGAGACGGCCCGCTTGGTGCCCTTGCCTCCCTCGTGGTTGCGGCTGGACAGGGCCGACCGGTTGGGGTACGCCTGGGTGGCCTTCGGCTCGCCGGTGGAACAGGTGATCCACGTCTCCTGCAGCATGTCGACGCGGTCACCCTCCTTGACCTTCTCGCCGAACCCCTTGGTCGCGGTGAAGATGCCGTAGACGAGCCGGGAACGCCCCTTGCGCAGCTTGAGCCCGTCCAGCCGGAGCAGCGCGAACGCCTTGCTGTCGGTGTGCAGGCGCTTGTGCAGCACCTTGGTCGTCTGCGTGTACGGCGCGCCCGCCGCCGATTCGGCGGAGGCCGGCGCCGCCGGCAGGGCCACCGCCGCCAGGGACGCCGCCAGCGCCGCCGCCGCGACCGCGGACACCGCGCGCCGCGCACGGACGATCTTCGTCGAATTCCAGATTCGGCCGGTCCGGGCGGGTATCGTCGTTGCTCCGCGACGGAACGACCTCGGGGAGTGACCGCGACCGGCCGAAGCGAAGGACATGAGTCGGCGCATCGAGAACTCCAAACAGATGTGATTACCGGGACGACTTTTGCACGACGTGCGTTATGACGGCGTACATGAGGCGTACATCGGGGGAGGCCGTGGACGCCCCTCCGCTGCGCTTGAACGTGCTCGGCCCGCTGACGCTGGAGGTCGGCGGCGAGCCGGTCTCCCTGCCCTCGGGCGTGCGGCGGCGGCTGCTGGGGGTGCTGGCGTGCCAGGCCGACCGGGCGGTGCCGGTGGACCGGCTGGTGGAGACCCTGTGGGAGGAGCCTCCCGCGTCCGCCAGGGAGAACCTGCGCCAATACGTGTTCCACCTGCGCCGGGCGCTCGGCGACCCCCGGCGGCTGCCGCGTGACCACCGGGGATACCGCCTCGTCCTGCACGAGGAGGAGCTGGACGCGTGGCGGTTCGAGAGCCTGGTCGCCGCGGCCGATCCGCCGCTGGCCGCCGGTGACACGCGCACCGCCGAGGAACTGCTGCGGCGGGCGCTCGGCCTGTGGCGGGGCGACGCCTACGAGGGGCTGGCCCATCTCGAACCGGTCCGGCGAAGCGCGGTGCGCCTGGAGGAGGCCCGCCTGCTGGCGACGGAACGCGTGATCGAGATCGGGCTCGCCCGCGGCGAGCATGAACGCCTCGTCCCGCAGCTGGCCGCGCTGGTCACCCGGCATCCCTTCCGCGAGCGGCTGCGCGGCCAGTACATGCTCGCGCTGTACCGCGCGGGACGGCAGGCCGAGGCCCTGGAGACGTACCGGCAGTGCCGCAACCTTCTGGCCGCCGACCTGGGGCTGACCCCGGGCGCCGAGCTGCGGCGCCTGGAGCAGGCCATCCTCGCCCGCGACCCGTCGCTGGACGCGCCGGTCCGCGACGCCGTCGCGCTCGGGCCCGCCGTGCCCGCCGAGCTGCCCGCCGACGTGACGGTGTTCACCGGACGCGCGGCAGAGGTCGAGCTGCTGTGCGGCCTGCTCACCCGCGAGGACCGGGACACGGTGCCCATCGCGGCGATCTCCGGGCCCGGCGGCGTCGGCAAGTCCGCCCTGGCCACGCACGTCGGGCACCGGGTCGCCGCGCACTATCCCGACGGCCAGATCCATCTGGACCTGCACGGCGCCTCACCGGACCGCAACCCGCTGGACGCGGCGACCGCGCTGTCCCGGCTGCTGCGCTCGCTCGGCGTGCCCGGGGATCGCGTGCCCGCCCACGTGGAGGAGGCGGCGGCGCGGTTCCGCTCGCTGACCCGGGGCAGGCGGCTGCTCATCGTCCTGGACAACGCCCGCGACGCGGCGCAGGTGCGCCCGCTGCTCCCGGCGAGCCCCACCTGCGGC
>k87-2150311_pt1 | contig 14398 bp, 11 predicted proteins | sample MGYA00084031_6733416 | MGnify analysis MGYA00084031
GTTGCCGAAGCGTTAAATGCTTCGTCTGAAGGAATCTCATCTCCTACGTAAGCCGTGACATCTTGAGCAGTGATATTTTGTTGGTTTTCTTTGACTATGACTTCATCAGATACACTTGATTGTTTATCTTTGCAATTAGGTTGATGCCCAATCACTATTGCTGTAACTTGTTGTTTTGCTTGTAATGGTTTATTCAACTGGACATTTATTGTTTTTTCATTTTCTATTCGTTCTACTGTCGTCGCTACCTTGTCATCAATTAATATTTCTACAGAGTACGTACGATTATAATTAGTGTCTTCTTTTGGAATATCAACTGAAATTTTTTCATCTCCAACAAACAATCCATCCCTAACCATCGGCGCTTTTATAGTCCATCCATCATAATCTGAGTCATCTTTTACTATTTCCTGTACTTCTGAAGATTGTTTAACTGGATTTCCTTCTTGATGACCTTCAATAATTGATTTAATCACATCACCATGTTTAAAAGGTATAATACTACCATCATCGTCAATATTTGATATTGAATACATGCTACCCAAAGTTGTAATCTGTCTCGAATCAATTAATCGTTCATTCACATAAGTTTTTAAAACATAAGAACGATTTAAGTATGGATCTTGATCAGGGGTTTGGATTGATACATTGGCTTCTCCAACTTTAGCTTCTGTCAATTGAGGAGCATTTACAACCCATGAATCAAACGGATGATCACTATTCCCCACAACAATCTTATCTACTACTTCACTATTTTTATCTTCTTTGTCAGGTTCATGTCCTACAATATATGCTGATACTTTGTGTCCTTTGACTAATGATAATTTAGTAAATGATACACCAAGTTCACTTTGTTGCCCGTCATAATACCCTTTAACAGTTTGATCATCTGCTGTTACCACATATTCATAGGTACGATTTTTTTCAAGGTTTTGTTTTGGTAAATCAATCGTAACTGAAGTATCACCTTCTTCTGGCTGAACAATTCTTGGGGAATTGACATTCCATTTATCATAAGGTATTCCTTCTCCTATTGTTTTTTCAGTCCACACAGAATAATTTTTTATTCCCGTTGGATTGACATGACCTACACGTGCCTCTAAGACATCCCCTTCTTTTAGATTCAGTTTAGCCCCATCAAAAGTCCAACTTCCATTTCCATCTAAAGAAATATTATTTGTTATTAATTCTCCGTTTACAGCAAGTTCGACAAAGTAATTGCTGTAAACGGTATTTTCTGATTGCTTCGCATTGCCTGAAATTTTATATTGTTCATCATAATTTAGAGAGGTTGGTTGAATATCACCTTCGACCCAATCCCAATCTTGTTCAGGATAATAGTTAAAATACGTGGAGGCAGGTGCTCCACCGATAGTGATACTCCAATCCTTAAGCCCCGTTTGACATTGGAATTCATATTGATGTTCTTGCTTAACTAATTTATCTGGATAATCTTTGTGAAATTTATTCATATCAAAGGTAATATGCCAATCAACATGTGTTTCGAAACCTAAATCTAAATCATATTTTTTTGTTCTTAATGTTAATCTATGACTATTTGCATCATATTTAATCCATTGATAATTTTCGTTTTTAGTTCCTCTTTCAATCAATTGTTGAATGTCTTGAACACCGTCATACCAATCACTGTAAGGAAATTCAACCTCCCCAACCAAATAGTCTTTCCAATTCGGCACGCTAAATAGCTGTTCTGCGATATATGGATCTACCGTCAATTCACTATCAAATATGGCGCCTATTCCTCCACCAACTAATCTAGTTGTTTCAATATCCATACTCAAATTTTCATATTGATCTACGCTAGTGGCTACAAATTTCGTTTCAAAACCCGTAGACAGACTAGCCTTGACTGAATTTGATTCTAGTTGTGTTTTGTTTGTAACTAACATTGCACTACTATCTGTTTGTTTAGCATTTATTGCAGCACTCGGTGCAACCTCACTATCTCGTACTGTTGCATCAATATTTTTAACTGTACTAAAAATACTTGTAGAAACTAACAAACCACTTAATGCTGTCATGATAAACAACTTCTTACTCCTCTTTTTCAACTTCATTGTCCCTCCATTAAATTACCAAGTTATTCTATTCAATACTTTATTTATAATAATTCCAATTATTGATATTTACATCTCTTTTGATGACGTATTTTTCACGTTTCGTGTATTTTTATAATCATCTATTTTTCAACACAATTGTTTTTCCTTCTATTGCTACAAACAACATTTATTTTTATAAAAAAAAGCAGAAGTTATAATAAACTTCTGCTCCTAACTGTTTATTTTCAATTTAACGTAAATTAAGCATTTGCTTTCGTATATTTTTGTTGTTGAATATTTTCTCAAGATGAAATAATTTTTACCATTACTCTAAACGTGCCTTTACTTCTATCGATAATAAAATTAAAATTAGGGTATCTGTCGGCTATTTTAGCCAGATAGCTAAGTCCTAATCCATTATGCCCAGATTTGGTTGTGATACCTTTTTTTAATATTTTTTCTAAAGAAAAATCATTATTTTCACTATAGATGTTTTCAATTTCAACAAGTAATTCTTTATTATTTTGTATAAATTTTATTGTAATAGCTGGTTGAATTACTTCCTGACTACTTTCAATGGCATTATCAATTAGTATTGACAATATACGAACAAAGTCTAACAGATTTATTCCAATCTCCTTGATTTCACCGATTACACATAATTGAATATCTATTTTTTTATTTATACTGTCTTGTATTTTTGTAAATAGAATACTTTTAACAGGCAAAATGTAGATGTGTTTTAGATCTTTCAGAACATTATCTTCAATTATACTATCCGAGTAAGAAGTTATTTCTTCAAGTAGATGAAATGCTTCATCCGTTTTATTCGATTTTAAAGAAATAGTTAACGTTAGTAGTAGATTTTTATAATCATGCCTGAATTCTTTCATATCGTCTAGTTTCTCAATTTCTTGACTATATGCTATATTTAACTGATTTATTTCATGAAAATATCGTGTTATTTGGGTTATTGAGTAGATCCCACCTATAAACATAAGGAACAATAACAATAAAATGACATTATAAAACCAATAAATCATATGATTCAAATTTGTTTGTATTGCCTGCAATAGGGCAACTGAACTAAAAATAACACAGAATATTGCTATAATCACTCGTAATGGATTGGAAAGTTTATTAAGTAAAAAATAGATTTGAAAATGCGCATCTAATCTATACAATACATATAGAAAAGCTAAAAAAAATATAATGTCTAAAATACTTCCCCAAAAAAGAATATTCGTTGATATAATATAACTATTATATATGTAAAGTACATCGAAAGAAAATATCATACTTATTTGGATTAACATATAATTTAACATTACCGTTAAAATAGTATAAGAACCACTACGACTACCATAATAAATAAATAGAAAACTACTTATATACGTAAGAGGAATTAAACTATTCATAGTGCCGCCATGGTTACTTAAGTTCATAGAGCGTAGAACAACTAATAAAAAAGTTACCAAGCTATTCAACAATTTATTATTAAAAGAACAGGTTTTACGTAATATAACCCAATTAAAAAGTAAGTGTTCAATTAAAGCAATATATAAAATGAACGCTATTGAAAATTGCAAAACGGTCATCCTTTCTTTATGAAATACATGTCCATATTTTTATTATTCCTCAAAATCATAATAATAGATATCAAATAGCTAAGTTTCTACTCATCAAACCATCTACTATAAACCTATAAGCATCCCCTATATTTATACTAGATCCATATCACTTTATGACTGCATATATTTCTCTTATTTTTTAATAAAAGACACTTTAGTATATAATTGCTTTTTTCTTTACACAATACTAAAATGATGATTACTCAATAAAAATTAATTTACTTGATATACGAAAAGTTTTATACTCATAATAATTTTTGGAGGAGTAGATGATGACTAATATCTACCTTATAGAAGATAACCTAGCACACTTAACCTATATAAAAAAAACGGTTGAGAAGCATAAGCAAAAAAATGGTATTTCTTACCATATCCATGAGGTAATCGATATTGTTAATTTTAATAAAAAAATAGTTCGTACGACCATTCTAGATAGTGATGTTTTCTTTATTGATATAAAGTTAAGTCAATATTTTAATGGAGTTGATTTAGCTGAAAAGATTAGGTTAAATAATTCAAAATGTTTGATTATCTTTATAACTAGTGAAGAAAATAGGACATTGGAAGTAATTAATAAAAATATTTCTCCATTCGGTTATATCATAAAATCTGCTAGCAATATTGATTCGATTGATACACAATTAGTTAAGATATTAGATAAAATCCGTCTCATACAAACTGAAAAAAATGATATTCTTCGTTTTAAAAGTCTCAATGATGACTTATTAATTTCTTTATCTGAAATTAATTATCTTACCACTATCAAGGGAAATAGATTTCATACCTATCTCCAAACAGTTGAAGGAGAACATATTATTAATCATTCTTTTGCCAATGTTAAAAAAATGCCTTTTCCAGACTATTTTATAGTTTCACTTAAATCTTATATTATCAATACACACCAACTAAAAAGTCTCAATAGAAAATCTGGTGAAATAACTTTTAAAAATGATTATAAACTCTATTTAAGCCCTTTATTAGTCTCTAAATTAACCAAATTAGTTGATTTCTCAATTTTCATTTAAATTGTTTTCGCATTATAAATAGTTAGTGATAATTAGACCTATGAAATAATATTCTATAATTCCAACGAGTTATTTTTACTAAAAAACTATTTTAGCAAAAAATATTTTCTCTGTGATTTAAAATAAATAAGGATTACATGTCATATTCAACAAGAATACAACATGTAATCCTTATTTGTTCTTGAAATCACTTGATTTTTACCTATAAATCCCCCTGTCAGCGCTGAATAAACGTATAAGGTATTTTCACTTTATCCTTTTTTTCTGTAAGAAACAATTGAAAAGCCATTTCTCCGCAAGCTTCCAGATGGTGATCGATCGTTGGAAAGCCAAGAAGCTCGCTGATCAGCAAATTATCGCGTCCAATCACCACTGGTGTCTTATCTTGCAGATAGCTTTGCAAGATGCCTGCTGCGACCATATCCGAATTTGTAAAGACCCCATCAACTCTATGGTCTTTAAAAAAGATACCTGCTTGTTTTCCTTTCTCTGCATCTATGCAATCCCAAAAAACAAGTGACTCATCAAAAAACGGAAAAAGTCGACGACATAGTTGCAAAGTGATCTTTGAATTATAACTCAGCCTGCCACTTCGCCCCAATGTGATGCCCAATCGTTTTACCCCTTGCTGCTTCAAATAAGAAAGACCTTCTGTAATCGATTGTTCTCGATCAATAAAGACGCAACTTGCCTGTTTTTCCTTGATTTCTTCACAAAAAACTAGAGGACCATATTTTTGATAATCTAGCAAATCTTCTAGTGTATTGGCACGAGATGTGATGATCAATCCATCGAACGCTTTAGCTGCAAATTCTTCAAGATAGCTTCGCTCTTTTTCTTTCTGATAACCCGTCGGTAAAAGCGTCACTTTGTAATCATAGTCAAACGCCTCTTCAATGATTCCACTGATCAGCTGATCAAAGTACGGATGGTTGGTATAAGGCAAGATTACTCCGATACTTTTCGTTTTTCCATAACTCAACTGTCTGGCTTTTGCATTAGGGATATAATCGACTTCTTTCATGACCGCAAGTATTTCTTTCCTTTTTTCCTCATCTACATATGGATGTCCATTGATTACACGTGAAATAGTAGAAACTGAATAACCTGTGAGCTTTGCGATATCTCGAATGTTTGCCACTGCTGCTTCGCCACCTATACAAAAAGATTTTCTTGTAAATAGTCTACCACAGCTGGACCGCATTCAAAAAACTGATACATTTTTCCATCATGAGAAAAACTGATCCGCTGTCCACCCCAATATATATCTTTTGTCAACGTTTCGATTTCATTCATCGGTATTTCTTTTACTATATTCTTATTCAGCCCTTGAAAACTGTACAACGTTAATATGGACCCCTTAAACTCGACAAACGCATAAAAATATTTGTTCGTTGTGCCATCTGTTATCTCTACATAGGTATTCATTGCAAGCCCTCCTTTTGATACTTTGAGTATAGTGTATGAAACGCGTCTCATATCAAGGAGTTTGTTTTGCAATAGAAACGTTCTATTCCTCTGGTTCACCTAAATTTGGATCTAAGCGGTTTGCTGCTAAAATAAATGGCGCCCAGATCAAAGCAGCTACTATTAAATTAACGATTGTTAAAACGATGGCTCGCCAATCTCCCGCAGTAGCTAAAAATCCACTGATGATCGTTGGCATGACCCAAATCACATTTACTACAACTGGACGAACAAGCCCAGCCATCGTGGCAAAATAGGCGATCGTTGCAGTCGCAAGAGGTGCCAAGATGAACGGAATCATCAACAGCGGATTCAACACAACAGGAAGACCAAACATCACTGGTTCATTGATATTGAAGATTCCTGGTGCAATCCCCAACTTTCCTACCGTTTTATAATCTGCCCGTTTAGATAAAAATAAAATCATAACTATCAACACCAGCGTGACTCCAGCTCCTCCCGGCCAGACAAAAGCTTCAAAAGAACCTGCCACCCATTTGAAAGGGATGGGCTCATTATTTTGAAAGGCATTCGTGTTTTCGACCATCGCGGTACCATATAAGGTCTGCAAAACAGGTGACATGATATTTGTGCCGTGAAGACCAAAAAACCAAAGAACATGCACAAGAAGAACAATGATAAAGACCGCTCCATAACCTTGTGATAAGTTCATCAAAGGAGATTGGATGGCTTCAGAAATCCAGTCAATCAGCGGCTCGCCAGCTGTTTGTCTAAAGATATAATTAATCACACCAACGACGTATAAAGAAACTAATGCAGGAATAATCGCCGCAAAAGCTCTTGCTACAGCAGGTGGCACAGAATCCGGCATCCGTATGATGATCTTTTTCTTGATCAGAATCGCAAAAATAATGACAGAAATAAATCCAAAGATCATAGCAGTGAATAAACCAGACCCACCCATATATTTACCAAAATTAAAATAGCCCCATGCGCCTACTGATAACGTTTGTCCTCCGTCTGGCGTTCCAGCAATCACACCACCTGCAGAAGTAATCAAATCTGCTGCGTCTTGCGAAAGCTTCTCGGGCAATGTCAACACCGCTGTTGCTGCATCGGGTAAGCCAATAATAAAAGCAACCAGAGAAACAATACTTCCTGAGACAGGATCGACCTCATAGGCTTTCGCTAGATTCGCTCCTAGTGATAAGGCAAAGACCACTGCCATAATAGCTAAAGTACCATTCCAGATCAATCCATTTACGCCAATGACTGGGGTAAAAAATGTCGTGATTGCATTCCCTTCACCTAGATACGTATTCGGAAAATCCCGCATAAATGCGTTCAGTAAAACAGCAATTGCTCCTGCCATCGTAGCTGGCATCGTACCAATAAAAGCATCCCTCAATGCAACCAAGTGTTTCTCCGACCCGATTTTCGTTGCAACTGGCAAAATATACTTCTCCATCCAACTCATTAATCCATTCATTTTTTCTCCTCCTGTTTTTATTGTTACCGAAGCTCCGTTTTGAATACGCATACATTATAATGATATTATAAATATAGCATAGTTATTCCTATCTGGCTATCTGTTTTTAGCAGATAAAATAAATAACTATGCGAATTCAAAAAACATGCATAATCCTTTATAAATAGTATAGTTTCCAACTACTCGCAAAAGCAAATGATACCATTTAAATTACACTTATTATGAATAAGTATACAAAAAAAGTAGAAAAGGAAGTATTTCGCTTCCTTTTCTACTTTTTATCTATCTTTCTCAAATAATGGGCTACGCTGGATAAGCAAGGTGCTTTTCTTACATCATACCGCCCATCATTGATGGATCCATTGCAGGAGCTGCTGGTGCTGCTGGTTCTGGTTTATCTGCAACGACTGCTTCTGTTGTTAATAACAAGGCAGAAACGGAAGCGGCATTTTGCAAGGCAGAACGTGTTACTTTAGTTGGGTCTACGATACCTGCTTCAACCATGTTTACCCATTCTCCAGTAGCAGCGTTGAAACCAGTACCTAGTTCTACGTTCTTCAATTTATCAACAATCACTGATCCTTCATAACCAGCGTTTTCAGCGATTTGACGAATTGGTTCTTCTAAGGCACGAACAACGATCTTGATACCTGTTGCCACGTCTCCTTCTGCTTCTACAGCAGAAACTTTGCTGATAACGTTCACTAGAGCTGTACCACCACCTGAGACCATTCCTTCTTCTACTGCGGCACGCGTAGCATTCAATGCATCTTCAATGCGTAATTTCAATTCTTTCAATTCTGTTTCAGTAGCTGCACCGACTTTAACAACAGCTACACCGCCTGCTAATTTAGCTAAGCGTTCTTGTAATTTTTCGCGGTCAAAATCAGAAGTTGTTTCAGCAATTTGGTTTTTGATCAATTGCACACGCGCTTCGATGGCTTCTTTTTCTCCTGAACCTTCTACGATCGTTGTATTGTCTTTATCTACAACAACTTTAGACGCATTTCCTAAGTTTTCGATTGTTGCATCTTTTAATTCTAGACCTAGATCGTCAGTAATTACTGTACCACCTGTCAAAATAGCAATATCTTCAAGCATTGCTTTACGACGATCACCGAAACCAGGAGCTTTTACGGCTACTACATTAAATGTTCCGCGAATCTTGTTCAATACAAGAGTTGGTAATGCTTCGCCATCTACATCGTCAGCAATGATCAATAATGGACGTGATTGTTGCAAGATTTGTTCTAACAATGGCAGAATGTCTTGGATGTTAGAGATTTTTTTGTCTGTAATCAAGATATATGGGTTTTCTAGAACAGCTTCCATTTTGTCGTTATCTGTTACCATATATTGTGATAAGTAACCACGATCAAATTGCATACCTTCTACAACATCTAGTTCTGTTTCGATTCCTTTTGATTCTTCAATTGTGATGACACCGTCGTTTCCAACTTTTTCCATTGCATCAGCAATCAAATGTCCAACTTTATCAGAGCCTGAAGAAACAGCTGCTACTTGTGCAATGGCTTCTTTTGAATCAACAACTGTTGAGATATTATGCAACTCTTCCACTGCGGCTTTTGTTGCCAATTCGATCCCGCGGCGAATGCCTAGAGGATTAGCACCTGCAGTTACGTTTTTTAAACCTTCGCGAACGATTGCTTGTGTCAAAACAGTGGCTGTCGTTGTTCCGTCACCGGCAATATCATTTGTTTTTGATGCTACTTCTGATACAAGTTTTGCACCCATGTTTTCAAAATGATCTTCTAACTCGATTTCTTTTGCGATCGTCACACCATCATTTGTGATCAATGGAGAGCCGTAAGATTTTTCTAGTACGACATTTCGGCCTTTAGGTCCTAATGTTACTTTCACTGTATCTGCTAATTTATCTACCCCGCGTAACATAGCTGCGCGTGCGTCTTCTGCAAATTTCAATTCTTTTGCCATGATTGATTCACCTCATCGATTATTTTTGATTATTTTTTCTATCTTCAAAATTTACTCAACAATCGCCATGATATCTTTTCCTGCGACGATCAGATATTCTTTTCCTTCGTATTTTACTTCTGTACCGGCGTATTTTTCGAACATAACTTGGTCGCCTGCTTTCACAGCGGCAGGAACTTTTTCACCGTTTTCCAACAAACGGCCCTCACCGACTGCAACAACTGTCCCAGTTTGGGGTTTCTCTTTAGCTGCAGAAGCTAAAACGATTCCTCCGACAGTTTTTTCTTCTTCTTTTGCGACTTCGATAATGACGCGATCACCTAATGGTTTTAACACGATAAATCCCTCCGATAACTCTTTTTTTAATCCGTTAGCACTCTTAACCTTCGAGTGCTAACCTACATTTTTAATAATACTCATTCTCCCTCTTTTTTGCAAGCTTTTAAATCAAAGAAAAGAAATTTTATTCTGACAGTTGCTTATTGAAATTATGATATAATTGAAATCAATCGATAAAAGCTTGCCTTGCATGCTTGTTATCCCTTACATGCTTGTTATCCCTTAAAGGAGGAATTACATGTCTTTAAAAAAATATAGTTTCCTCAGCATTTTTTGCTATGGTCTAATTTTTATCTCACCCTTAATCCTAGCTTCGATAGGACTTGTAAAATCTACGTCTGAATTGATCACAGCAACTGCAGTCATGTATATACTGGGCGCGGTTGTCCTAGCTATTTTTTATTTTAAGCAACGTGAACCGTTAGCAATCGAATCAGCAGTAAAAAAAGCTTCTGTTCCAAAGATCGTTATTTATGGATTAGTTGGAATCTTTGTCGCATTGATTCTGCAAAGCATCGCTGTCATGCTGGAATCTGTATTGTTTGGCGAAGCAACCCCTTCTGAGAATACACAAAATATCATCCAGATGATCATGGAAGCACCTGCTTTTATTTTGGCGACAACTGTTGCCGGACCAATCATGGAAGAGTTCGTATTTCGTCGCAGCATACTGGGGATCATCAGTCGGTATTCAAATTTTTGGGTCGGGGCAGTGATCAGCTCTTTGCTGTTTGCGTTTGCTCATAATGATGGTCATTTGCTGATTTACTTTTTCCTAGGTTTCTTCTTCAGCCTAGAGTACAAAGCTACTGGTCGGATCTGGACATCGATGATCACACACGTAGGAATGAACACATTAGTTGTTCTTGTTCAATTAGCTGTCCAAAAAGGACTGGTATAAACATGATTAGAAATACTCCTGTCATCCTAGATTGGTGATTTTTCCAATCTAAAGCGACAGGAGTATTTTTGTTTTTTTAGTCGATGATCTTTTCTGCTGTTCCATCATTTTTTGTCTGTCTTTCCTTTTTGAAGTTTGCAGAATCTATTTTTTTCAAAAATGGGAAATAAATGAAAAAACTAATTGCCAGCACGATACCTTGTAAAATCGCTGCAGGCACTCCGCCTACTAAAAAACCCGAGAGGATCGGCGGTGTTGTCCAAGGAACTTGGACCGCTGTAAATAAAGGAACGAATCCAAAATATAAAGCGGAATAGGTAATCAATCCTGAGAGGATCGGCGCGAAAATAAAAGGAACAGCCATCATCGGGTTCATCACAATTGGTGTGGAAAAAATAATCGATTCATTGATATTGAAAAAGGCTGGTAAAAGAGAAAGTTTTCCTAATTCTCGGTATTTCCTCGATTTCGCAAAAAACATCATAAAAAATACAGCTCCTAACGTCAAACCTGCTCCGGTAACAGTCATGAATTGATCAAGAAATTGCTGAGTAACGATATGCCCGCCATTTGCCACAGTCAAGTCTTTTCCAGAGGCTAAGATTTCTGCATTTGCTAATGAGTTTGCTTGTAAGATCGGACTAACCAACCCATTGACCATCGCAGATCCATGAAGACCAAATAGCCATAAAAACGGGACAAAAAAACCTAATAAAAGCACACCGAATAACGTGTCTATCAACGATTGGATCGGAAGCTGGACGTACGTCCATATTCCTTGAATGACAGTCATCCCGAACAACTGTTGAAAAACCGCTGAACCTATAAGCGTAAAAGTAACTATAGCAAGTATTGGGATCAATGAAGTAAAAGACTGCCAAACATTTTCAGGAATCTTCCCATTTTGCCTCCATCCTTTCGCAAATCTTGCTAAACGTGCATAGCCCCATCCAATGAGGAGCCCGGTTGCAACTGCTCCTAGTATCCCTTCACCGCCTGTCCAGATATTATCTATCTCTACCTGAACATTAAGTGGCTGAATAAGTAGTAGATAAGCAGACAAGGCTGTCATGCCGACTGGCAAGCGATCGATGTTTTCTTCTTTTGCATAAGCATACGCAATAGCAAAAACGATCCAAAAGGCTATCACGTCAAATGTAGCCTGGTATACTTGTGTAAAATACATAGAAAATCCTGTTTTATCTATCCACTGAGCGATGTAATCTACAGGAAAATGAGCAAATAAGAAAAACAGCGAGCCAACTATAATTATCGGGATCGTATAAGTCATTCCATTACGCAAAGCAGTTAAGGGTCTAAGATTCACAACAGATGTTACCATTGGTAAAAAGGCACGATCTAACCACTCTTTCATTTCTTATCTCCTTCATCTTCTATTTGATCAACTAGTTTTCTTAATTTAACTATACCCAATGATCACGAACCATGAAAGGAATGCGCACTAAGCTTTTCAAAAAACGGATTCTTTGACGAATATCCAGTAACTGCTTACAATGGACAGGAATAAAAAAGGAGGCTTTTTTTATGAAAATCGCAATCATTGGCGCTACTGGTCATGCAGGTTCATTTATTTTAGACGAAGCATTGTCCAGAGATTTAGACGTGACGGCAATCGTGCGTCATCCAGAAAAATTGCCATCAGATGTTCCGTTTATACAAAAGGATTTATTTGAGTTGACAACTACTGATCTTACATCTTTTGATGTTGTCGTTGATGCTTTCAACGCTCCTAAAGGAAAAGAAGAAATGCATCAAACTTCTTTGTCCCATTTGATTGAGATACTTGAAGGAACCGATACACGCTTAATTGTCGTTGGGGGCGCCTCTTCGTTATTCTTAGATACAGAAAAGACGACTCGTATGATTGACCAAGTGCCTAAAAATGCACCCTTCTATCCAACAGCTTTCAATATGTACGAAGGATTGCTAAAATTGAAACAATCTAAAAATCTACAGTGGACTTATATCAGTCCAGCTTCTTTATTTGATCCACACGGCAAGCGTACAGGCACTTATTTATTAAGTGATGATTATTTACAAAGAAACGCTGTTGGCGACAGTACGATTAGCATGGCAGATTACGCGATTGCATTAGTAGATGAGATACTGGATAAACAACATGAAAAACAGCATATCAGTGTAGTCAGCCGATAATACGGTTATTTTGTCAATGATCTGAAAAAAATAAAAACAGAAGATAAAACCAACACTGATTGATTTTATCTTCTGTTTTTATTTTTTATTGACTACACTGTTTAAATCGAAAATAGCTCAGTTGCTTCATCTGGATCTGTATCATAGATTTCAAAATCATGTCCAACGCCAAAATCTTTTTCTTTCAAAACATTTTCCATCGTTAAATGAGCAAGTTCTTTCATATTGTTTTCCTTGCTAAGATGACCAAGATAGATTCGTTTGGTCCGATTACCGATCACATCAGTCATGACAAGTGCACCATCTTCGTTGGAAAGATGCCCTCTATCTCCTAAAATACGCTGTTTTAGATTCCACGGATAAGGTCCCATGCGTAACATCTCAAGATCATGGTTACTTTCCATCAAATAACCATCGGCATTTTCAATGACACCTCGCATGTAATCACTGCAGTATCCGGTATCCGTCAACATGACGAATGAACGGTTTTCTTTATGGAAACGATAAAATTGCGGAGCTGCTGCGTCATGGGAGACGCCGAAACTCTCAATATCGATATCGCCGAATGTTCTTACTTTTCCCATCTCAAATAGATGTTTTTGTTCCACTGGTACATTCCCAATCAGCGGCTCCATCGCTTCCCAAGTCTGCTGATTGGCAAAAACATCCAAATGATACTTACGAGCCAAGACACCCACACCATGTATATGGTCTCGATGTTCATGCGTCACAAGTATTCCATCTAATTGGTCCGGTGTCCGATCAATTTGAGCCATCAAGGAAGTGATTTTTTTACCGCTAAGTCCTGCATCGACCAAAAGCCGTTTTTTTTCACTTTCGATATAAAGTGAATTACCCGAACTTCCACTTGCTAGGATACTGATTTTAAAAGCTGGTTTTTCTTCAGCCATTTGACTCCTACTTCCCTTCTTACTTTGTAAACTTTTTTCATTATACTCGCTTTTTTATTGATCTTCCACTTTTGGTACAGTATTGTTTGTCACGATCGTATTGCTGAAAGCGTTGACGCTCTCGATTTGGACCACTTTATCGCTTGTTTCGATTGCTACATGCCAAACAGGAACATACACATTTTTTTCCCGGACTTTCAGAATACAGGAATAAGCTAGTTGACGCCATAAAATTTTTGATCCTCTTGGTATTTTGTTATTGATGTACAATGTATTGATTGCTTCCTCTTCCGTATACAGTTCCGTCTTTTCGCGCAGCTGCTCGATATCAGATAAATGCGTCTGCATGTATTTCGTGATGCTATAATCATTATCGTTTTTTTCTAAAGAAAGAACGATTTTTGCTGTATCATCATTGAATGGGATGCCTTCATACTCTTGGCTTGCTTGGATTTCTAGTGGTTCTTCTTCTAAATGAGAAAA
>k87-1001840_pt1 | contig 14397 bp, 16 predicted proteins | sample MGYA00084031_6733416 | MGnify analysis MGYA00084031
GAGCGTTCGCGTGGTCATTGAGGAGGTCGTTCCGGTCGTAAACGCGCTTTTGCAGTCTGCAAACAAGTAAAGTCGAGCTGTGTCCGGGTTGCATCACGGAAGTTGCCGTTCGACGATCCTGCAGGGAGAACTTACCGGTCGGATGGGGGGACTGGAGGGACACAGACTATGACCGGGGAGGGGAGAGCCGATATGGGCGAGGACTACGATGCCAAGCGCTCAAACGCGGCAAACGACCCGGCCGAGAGCGCGGGGCCTTACGAACCAGTCGACTGCACGATGCACGATCAGCTCGTCGAGCGGGCCGCGTTTCGCCTGCCCACGAAAGTGACCTATCGCAACGAGCGTGGAGAGCTCGTCGTGGCACAGGATTTGATTCAGGACGTATTCTCGAGGGAAGGCGCCGAGTACGTGCGGCTGGCGTCCGGCACCGAGATTCGCCTTGACCAGATCGTGGATTTTGGCGGTACCGGCTCGACGGATCCGTCTTACGGCGACCGGTGACACGGGCGGTAACATGGTCCGGAACAACACTGCTTCGCGCCCATTCCCTTTACACGAAGGCGGCGATAATTATCCCGCCCATCACCATGACCAGCACCACGGTCCAAGATGGTATCTTCCAGAACTTCAGCAACCCGAAACCGGCCAACGCGAGACTGAAATCAGCGGGTGTATGAATCGCCTTGGTCCAGATCGGATCGTAGAGGGCTGCGAGCAGGATACCGACGACGACGGCGTTAATCCCGTTTAGCGCCGCTCGGAAGGATGCCCGTCTCCGGATGGTATCCCAAAAAGGCAGCATGCCGGTAACCAGGAGAAACGAGGGGGCAAAGACGCCCACGAGCGCTACGGTGCTCAGAAACCAGCCTTGCATGGCCGCTCCGACATAGGAAGCAAATGTGAATAGAGGCCCGGGCACCGCTTGGGCTGCTCCGTATCCCGCGAGGAACTGTTCTTCTGTGATCCATCCCGCTGCGACGACTTCGCTCGCCAAGAGAGGCAGCACCACATGGCCGCCGCCGAAGACAAGGCTGCCGACCCGGTAAAAGCTGTCGAGCACCGCGATCCATTCCGCCGGATAAATTTGCCGCACGAAGGGGAGTCCGAGAAGCAGTCCAAAGAACAGCACCCACGCCGTAACGGCGGCCTTACGACTTAGCGGGAAAGAGGCGACATAATCCTCATCCGAAGTCTGCACGTTCCGCAAGAACAACCAGCCGATAAAGCCGCCTAGCACAATCAGAAGGACCTGGATCGATGCCGTAGGCGCCATAAGGGTGATAATCGCCGCCAAAATGGCGATGCTCACCCGCTCCCGGTCGGGTGTCAGCTGGGCAGCCATGCCCCACACGGCATGAGCGACGACAGCGACGGCGACGATCAGCAGGCCCCGCAGCCAGCCTGCGTCGGTAACGTCGTAGCCTTGGAGGAACATGGCGAATAAAGATAAGGCGAGTGCTGACGGAATGGTGAATCCAATCCACGCGAGGATTCCGCCCAGGAAGCCCCCGCGCAACATTCCAATGGAGATCCCGACCTGACTGCTTGCGGGTCCCGGTAAGAACTGGCAAAGCGCCACGATATCCGCGTAGGTTTTGTCATCAAGCCATTTGCGACGTTGGACGTACTCTTCTCGGAAGTACCCGAGGTGCGCGATGGGGCCGCCGAAAGAGGTAAATCCAAGGCGTAAGGCCACCAACAGAATCTCCATGAGTGTGTTCATAGTGACACGGCCAGCTCCGTTCCCATGATCTGTAGTCTCTTCCTGCGCGGTCGGATCGCGTTGGGGAAACGCTTCGTTCACCAGCTCGGCGACCTCCACTTCGTTCTCCTTACCCCCCGCCGGTCAACAACCTCCGCACAAAACGGCTGATCACGGCGTCGTTGCGGTCGGCCGTGCGGTAGACCAGCCAGATGTCGTTTTGAACGACCCGAGAAGGCGTCCAAAGCCGCCTGATCAGTCCCGCTTGGACGCGCCTTTCCACCAGATACGACGGCAAGACACTGATGCCCGCGCCCCGCTCCACCAACGCGGCGATGGCATGCAATTTTATGATTTGTTTTATGGATCGTTCGCCCTTATGATAATCCCGAAACACCTTATCGCAAAGGGGCGTTTACCATGGCACACCGGCGGGTTCTCATGGTTGTCACAAGCCACGGTCAGATTGCGCCGCAGCACCCAACCGGCGTTTGGCTTTCGGAGTTTGCCGAGCCTTACCTCCTTTTTAGAGAGGAAGGCTGCGACGTCGCGGTGTCGAGCCTACGCGGGGGAGCCGCTCCCGTCGATCCCCGCAGTCTCGAAGAGCCCGTCGAGGGCTCCGTCGCCGCGGCGATGAAGCAGCTTGAGGCGACGGTTCCTCTGCGGGAGGTCGACATGAGCGGGTTCGACGCCGTCTTTTTGCCCGGCGGCCACGGTACGATGTACGACCTGCCCGCGAGCGAGGAGCTGGCCCGTGTTCTCGTCTCGTTTTACGAGTCCGGCCGCGTTATCGCCGCCGTTTGCCACGGCCCCGCAGGGCTTTTGGGAGCCACCCTGGCGGACGGTTCACCCCTCGTCAAAGGGAAGCGAGTGACCGGGTTTACGAACGAAGAAGAGCGGGCCGCGGGGTTTGACAAACTGATGCCGTTCTTGCTGGAGGACCGGCTGCGGGAGCTGGGCGCCCTCTTTGTCGGTGCGCCGGTGTGGTCTGATCACATCGAGCAGGACGGGCGCCTCATCACCGGGCAAAACCCGCAGTCGAGCGTGAGCGCCGCGAAAGCGGTCATCGAGGCGCTGAAGTGAGCAGCTCCAGGGCTTGGGGCCTGTTCGGCCTGTACGTGCGAGCCCTGGCGAAACAACACTTCTCGGGCCACAAAGCGAGCGCCACGTGGGGCCTCGAGCGCGTGGACGCCGCGGATCCGGGGTTTCGGTTCTTGGAGACGGCGCAGGAGCTTATCGCTCAGGGGCCCGCGGGGTTGACATTCACACTAGCGTGAACGTTTACAATGACCCCAAACACTCATCAAAGGCGGGATCCACGTGACCGAAGTGACGAGCGCAACGGGAGCGGGAAGTGCCGTGGGCAGCGATCGGATGCGGGTGACCGTCGCCGGATTGGGGAATATGGGGGCGGCTTTGGCCCGGGCGCTGGTGAGAGGACGCTGCCGGGTCGCCGTATGGAACCGCACCTTCAGCAAGGCGGAAAAACTCGGCGCAGAAGGGGCCGTACCTGTCGCTGACCTTCGTGAAGCAGTGAGGGCAAGCGACGTCGTGGTGGCGTGCGTTTCGACCTGCGAGACCGTCGCTGCCTTGTTTAAGCCGCTTCGGCGCGAGCTGGCGGGCCGAATCTTCGTCAACCTTACGACGGGCACACCCGGCGAGGTGCGGAGCATTGCCGCGTGGGCGGCTCAAAACGGCATCGCGTACCTATCCGGGACGATCATGGCGACGCCGTCGTTGATCGGCCGGCCCGAGACGCTTATCTTCTACGGGGGCGATCAAGGTGCATTCAACGCCTGCCGGAGGATTCTCGCGTCGTTTGGGGGTAGGGCGGAGTATTTGGGAGCGGACCCGGGCCTTGCTTCCTTATATGACCTGGCTCTGCTCACCATGCTTTACGGCGCTTGGTACGGCCATCTCCACGCGCACGCCCTACTGCAGAAGGCCGGCGTCAGTGCAATGGAGGTCTTGCCGTTCGTCAAGGAATGGGTGGAGTTCGTCGTCGCTCCGAATTTGACCGATCCCGCGGAGGCGGCTGCTCTCGACCGTCGGGATTATCGCACCGAGGAGTCCAACCTCGCCGTGAATGAGTGGGCGATTGAACTGATCATCAGGGCGAGCCGCGAAGCGGGCGTCTCTGCGGAGTGGCTCGTGCCGATTCACCGGCTGGCGTCCGCTAAGCTCCAAGAGGGCTATGGCGCCGACTCGTTCACCCGGGTTTTCGACGGGATCCTCGAGCAGCCGGTCAGGTAAGGGGAAGGCCAGGAACGCTCACTCGGCTGCGGCGTCTTCGGCAGGCCTTTTTGCGACGGTCAGGCGGATTTGTCTTTCGAGCATTCTCTTGAGGTGGAGCAGGGCTTCGATCTGCTCGTTCACCCGCTCCAGCTTCTGCTGGTACAGTGCGAGCATCTCTTCGCAAAAGGCGTAATCGTCAGGGGGAGCCACTTCGCCTTCAAATAAGTCTCGAATTTCATCGGTGGTCAGGCCGAGCTTCAAGTACAACTGAATCGCCTTGACTCGCGCCACGGCAGACTCGTCGAACTCGCGGTAATTGTTGTCGAGCCGGGTCGCCTGCAGGAGGCCCTTCTCTTCGTAGTGGCGGATCGCCCGGGGACTTACGCCCGTAAGACGTGCAAGCTCGCTGATTCTCACCACGGGTCCCCTCCGTACCGACCGGCATTGGACAGGTAAGAGTATCGTCCGCTCCAATGGGTCCATCCAGCGTCGTTTCGTTTTCGGGGGCCGTGCGGCCACCTCCTCGCCTGCCTAGCGTGATTGTAACCAGCGCCAACGTGGGCATGGGGTGGCGCGCCGATCGCCCAGGCCCGGCAGGATATAGGAAGACGTGGAGCGTACTCTGGATTGCAAAGGATAAACAGCAACATTTGACTTATTAAGGTTATGTGAGGTGTTGTCGGAAAAAAGTAACTTTAAAAAGACGGGCGGTTAAAGCGAGAGCGGGGCAGCGTCGTTATAAAACTGAAATTCTGGGGGGCACAGCCATTGAGGCGCACAAATTTGAGATTAAGTCTGGTCGCCATATTCATTCTTTTAGCGATGTTCACCGTTTTTGCGCCCTTCGCGTCGGCGAGAACGAAAGTAACGATCGCGTTGACCGGGGGGGAAGCCCTCTTTCCCGAACAAATCCGCACGTGGTTTGAGGAAGAGTATCCCCAGTACGAGGTAGAGTGGATGTTGCCCCCGTGGGGATTCGTGCGGGAAGTGCCGGTGCTGGCCGCCGGAGGTGTCGCTCCTGACGCGTGGTACGGAGAAGCCGGCTATGCCATGGAGTGGGGCTTTAACGGCATGACGGAGGACCTGGGCCCGTACATCGCCCGCGACTTGAGCCCGGATGAGTACTACTTGCTGGACGCCGTGCGGGATCCGGCAGGTCCGGTGTGGGGCGTGCCCGGGGACTTCCAAGTCACCGTCACCTTTTACCGGCCGTCATTGTTTGATCAAGCGGGTCTCGCCTATCCCGAGCCCGATTGGACCCTCGACGATATGCTTTCTATGGCAGAGAAGCTGAAGCGGATCCAGGGGGATCAGGTCGTCCAGTACGGACTTGCAGGCCACTGGGCGTCCATCTCCGTCGGATGGTTCTTCTGGACGAAGCTTTTGGGCGGGCATGTGCTCGATGAGACGCGCACGCGGTCCTTGCTCAACTCTCGGGAAACCGTCGCTGCTTTGGAAGAGATGCGCAGCTGGATTTTCGAGCGCAACATCATTCCCAAGCCGGGCGAGGGCAACTACACGTTCCTCCGCGGCAACTTGGCGATGGAAAACTACATTTACGTGCGCGTCACCAACGCCCGCGATGCAGGCTTCACAGACTACGACGTGCAGCTCACGCCGGCGGGACCCGGCGGCCGGCGCTTCACCACCGTTGTGCCCAACGTTTGGGTGATGAACGCGGCCTCCTCGCCCGAACGTAAAGAAGCCGCCTGGGATTGGATCAAGTTCGCGCTTTCGCCCAAGGTGCAGGCTTTCCGGGCGCTGCAAGGTTTCGGCGTCCCGGTGAACCGGGAAGCGGGGCTCGAATTTCTCCAGATGGCGCCGATTCCCAAAAACCGGATCGCGTTCCTCGAAAGCTTCGCGTTCGCCCAGACGCTGGATGAAAACGCCGTTTGGGGCATCTGGGCGCTTGGGGGCGACTCGGTCTACGAGCAATTCCTGAGGACGATCTTTGAAGGAACCGAAAGCGTGCCCGGCGCCGTCGAGAAAGCGCACCATCACTTGAGTGTGATCTTGGAATCCGCGTTTGGTTCGAGGAACTGAGCCAGAAACGAGCGCATGTTGTTTAGCGCGAATCGCCAGGGGGCGCACGACGGCATGCATGTGAGCTCCCTGGCGTTTTTCGCGGCCGCACGGTACTGTGGTCATGCTAGGGATTTCAGCCGTCGACGATCTCTTTCACCGGCACGGAAAGACCGGGCAGAAGCGGGGACTCGACCGTGTCGGCGTACGCGTGGATGGCGTGCAGCACATAACCGGCCGGCGTCCACGTGTTGACCTCGACGGTGCGCCGATCAATGTCGACAATCCAATACTCTTGCACGCCGTGGCGAGCGTACAGCCTCCGTTTGGTGGTGGTATCTCGCCCTTTGGTCGGCGGCGACAAAATCTCGACGATGAGGTTGGGCGGTCCTTCGATGCGCTCCTGAACGATGTGGCGGTTATCGTTCAGAATGACCATGACGTCAGGTTGGACGACGGTCTCGTCGCTTAAAATCACGTCCAAAGGCGCGTGAAAAACAATGCCGAGTCTTTGGCCTTCGACCCAAGCCCGCAGGGCGGCTTCCACGTTGCTGGCGGCGCGCTGATGCCGGGTATTGGGCGACGGCGTCAAGAGAAGGTCCCCCTCGATGAGTTCGTAGCGCGGATGTTCGGGCAAGTTGAGGTAGTCGACGAGCGTGAACTTGATATCCGCTTTGCGCACGATCCTCTTCCTTTCGGAGGTCAACTCGGGACGCGGCCTCGGCGGTCTTTGCGCAACGGATCAGTGTGGCGCCATTATACCATGATTCGATCTGCGCTACCCCATGATCCCCTCCAAGCCGAGGCGGCGCAGGAGCTCCTTGTCGCGGATCGTTAGATCCTGTCCGTTCAGGTCTTCGGGGGCAAGTTCGCACAGGCGCACGATCACCGTGGCAGGGATCGCCGGATCCAGGAGCTGGTCAGCCGGGAGGTCGCTCACCTCGTTCACGCGCCGGCTGCGAATTTTCCACTGCATGTCGGTGGCCACCACCGCGGGCTGAAATCCGTACACTTTGATGCCCTTTTCTCGAGTCTCGAGGGCGAGGCACTGGGTGAGCATGGCCACTCCGGCCTTCCCTGTGCAGTACGCGCTCCACTGAAACATGGGGCGGTGCGCGGCGCCCGAGGAGATGTTGACGATGATGCCGCCGCCGCGGGATTCGAAGTGGGCAGCTGCGGCTCGGCACCCGTAGTAGACACCGAGTAGGTTGGTCTTGATGCTGAGCTCCCACTCCCGGGGATCGGACCGGTGGAGCAGGGTCATCGGCTCGATGATTGCCGCGTTGTTAATCAGGACGTCGAGGCGGCCATAGGTGGCGATGGCGGCGGCGATGAAACGCTCCACCAGAGCGTAATCGGTCACGTCGCATGGGACGGCGGCGGCCTCTCCCCCTATGCGCTCGATCTCCTCCAGCGTGTCGGCGGCGCTCTCAAGGAGGCGCGCTCCGACGACGACGGCATAGCCCGCCCGGGCCAGTTCGATGGCGGTCGCTTTGCCAAGCCCCCGGTTGGCGCCGGTCACTGCAGCGACTTTAGCAGGTCTTGGGGTCATCTCGCCGTCCTCCTGGTTTGAATTCTCGTGGGTTTGGGTTCCCTTCGGGAGGATAACCGTCCTTCCAAAGAGAGGATGGACGCCCCTAGGACCGGGTGTTTCAGTGTGTTTCAATATACTTAGCATTTCGCTCAATCAACGAGCGCAATCCAACAGGGAGGTCGTACCGCCATGAAGATGGAAGCTGTCAAAAAAGCGCTGGAAGAGTGGGGCGAGTTGATGATCTCCACCTCCAACGGCGAACGGTACGAAATCCACCTGGGCGACACCGCCTTTGACTTCGAAAATCGCGTGATCAGACTGAAGACGCCCACGGCGCTGTACGAGATCGACGGCGACAGCGTCGAGGTGATTGAAAAGCACTACGGTCACAAGGAAGAGTGAGAGGCGATCGACGTCAAATCCGGCCAGGTCTTTGTGCCCTTTCCACCCAACTTAAAGCGCGTGCGCTTGGTCCGGCGGCGAAACCGGTTTACGATTGAGGTGCGCCGGGACACTAGGCCCGCCGGGGATGAAAAGCCGCCTGGAGACTCGTTTGCGCTCCACCTGCCCAACTCGGGCCGGATGCGGGAGCTGCTCCAACCGGGGGCTTTGGGCCTGGCTCACATGGACGGCGGGGAGGGCCGCAGGACGGCCGGCACCCTCCTTTTGGTGCGATACGAGGGGCGTTGGGTGTCCGTGGACGCGCGGATGCCCAACCGCCTCTTTGCGCGCTGTGTTGAGGAGGAGGCGCTTCCGCCGTTTTTGGGCTATACGGTGAGAAAAGCTGAGGCCTCTTGGGGCCAGGGCCGGGTCGATTTCTTGCTCTCAGCGCCGGAGAAACCGGAGTTTCTGGTCGAGACCAAATCGTGCAACCTGGTCGAGCGTGGGCTGGCTCTCTTTCCCGACGCACCCACCGCGCGGGGGACGCGGCATCTTAACGAGTTGGCGGAGGCCGTAAATCAAGGGTATCGGGCGGCCGTCGTCTGGTTTGTGCAGCGAGACGACGCCCAGGCTTTGGCGCCCCACGCGCAAGCGGATCCCGACTTCGCCCGGGCGCTGGGGAAGGCGCGGGACCAGGGCGTCGAGGCGTACGCATACCGCTGCCTTGTAGAACCCTCCGGCGTGACCGTGCTTGGCGAAGTGCCGATTGTGGGGTAGCGCAGCAGTCACGGACCTCCCCTTCCTCACAAAGCCCGCCATTTCTCGGCCCTCCTCAATGTTTGCTCGCCGCGACCTCTTGAAAAGCGGAGCCGTATTCTTTCAATGGCGTGTCTCCGTAACGAGAAACGTATGTTCGATCGAGCAGGACCGCAAAAGTCGTGATATGACGGATCCCCCGGGCGGCGTAGGTTTCGAGGTCGTTTTTCACGATGTCCAGGGACCAGGGTAGGCGGACGTGGGTGGTGGTGCGGTCTTTTTGGGAGCGCGTGAACAGGCTTACGTCGAGCCAATACTCGAGCACTTGGGCGTCGGACGGGGAGAAAATTTCAAGGTTGGCGTCGAGGCAATCAAGCGGGTCTTGGTAGCCCGGCCCGGTCTGATTCGCATAGGGGATGTCGAAACGGCGACGGATCGGCGCATATTCCAGGAAGATCCCGTCGCCTGGTCTCACGTCTTTGGGAGGCTCCAGTGTGTTGAAGTAGGCTAGGTGGGCAAGCTGGGCGTTCGGATCTCTTTGGCGAAGGGCCGCGATGATGTGATTCTCAAGGATCAGCGCCTGATCACTGTCCGAGTATCCCCGGCATTTTGGACAGCGGCACCACGGCCGCCCGTCGTCGCCCCAGTAGAAGTGGCGACCGGTGGTAGGCTGAAACATCTGCGCCGCCACCAGCACGTTCTCGATGACGATGTCGATAGCGTCTTGGTTATGGACGCACAGATTGTAGTCGGGGACCCGCTCTCCCTCCTCGTTCATACGAAACAGCGTCGGGTCCAATCTAAACAGATCGCGGGGAAGCAGCTGGCGCATCGCGTGGAGCTCATACTCGACGTGAAGTCCCAGCTTCTGACACTGCTCGATGAACGCCGCTCCCGCCTGCGTGTTCAGGAACGCGTGCACCCTCCATAGGTCCCGGTCGGCGTGCAAGGCGATCGTCGTGAGGCCGGCGGCCTTGGCCCGCTCGGGCCAGTCGGCCAGGCTTAAGTCGCTGGGCACCAAGACCACGCCGCGGGTCGCAAACAGAGAATTTACCGCGTTCTCCATGGGAAGCCACTCCTTTTTTCCAGCCTGCCAGAAACGCCCCTCACTTCGTGCGCTGGTGCGCGCCGACGTCAGGCGCTTCGGGGCGGGGATTGCCGAAGAAGTCGTCCGGGACTTCGGCGAGCGCTTCGCCCGCGGGGACGTGTCCGGACGCTTCGCCGGCAAGCCGCAGATCGCCGTTCATTGGGTCCCGGAACCACGATCCGGGAGCGCGGGTAATGTTGTGCTCCATCTCGGCCTCTGCGCCTTGGAAAGGGGAGATGAGCCCGCTGACGAGGTTGTTTTTAATCACCAGGTCCTGGGTGGGAGGTTGAAACCAGACCGTCCGCCAGTAGCCCGAGTCGCCGTTCACCACGGTGTTGTTAACCACCTTCAAGTTGCGCACCTTATCCATCTCCAGGCCGATTTTCCCCGCCGGCGCGTAGACGAAGTTGTTTCGCACAATGCCGCCGGTGTGGTGCCAGGTCTGTTCGCCGTCCCGGGCATACTGGTTGGGACCGGAGGGGTTGCCGATCGCAATGCCCACGTCGCAGCCGATAACGAGATTGCGTTCCACGATCGTGTCGATGGAGTTGTTCCAGATGAAGATGCAACCCCGGCCCGCGCCGGTGGCGCCGCGAATGTTGAGGAAGACGTTGTCCCGGATGATCCAGCCCTTGACGCCGTGGGCATCGATTCCGCCTACGTAGTTCCCGCCGAATCCGTCGTTCCGATCGGGAGAGATGGACTGGATCTGTTCAAAGTAGGACCACTGGACCACGCCGTAATCGGCGTTCGGATGGCCTTTGCCGGCGCTGCTCACCTTGATGGAGCGCTGGCCGATGTCGATGAAGCCGACGTTGTGGACCAGCAGGTTTTGGGGGCCTAACTCACCTTTGACGTCGAGGCCGTGGAGGCTAAACTCCTTGATGGTCAGGTCCGCCACCGTGATGTCGTCTCCGATGATCCGGACCGCGTGGGCAGGCCCCGGGCGCTCGCCGTGAAAGCCGTTGCCGACGAGGACGACCGCCTCGCGCCGGCCCGATTCGCCCCTCAGTGTCAGCCGGTCCCGGTCGAGCACCAGCGTCTCTTGCAGCGGGTACGTCCCGTCGGCGATCACGATGGTGGTTCCCGGGTTCGCGAAACGCACCGCGGCTTGCAGCTCCGACACCGTCGCAACGCGCAGCACGGGTCCCTCCGGCGGCGGCAGGGGAGGGGCCACTTTCTCAAGCCATCCCAGGTCCGGCCGGTACTGGCTCGCCTGGGCCGTAGGGACCGCGTGGACCAAGCCTGCGAATAAGACCAGCAGCGCGACCACCTCTAGAGGAAGCCACTTCACTGGGAACGCACCTCCTGGATTCTCCCGGCACCACTGGATCGTGCCAAGCTCTCGCTGAGAATTTGCCGCGCCCGCTGGGCAGTCGCACGGACTATCTCGGCAGCGGGCAAACGCCCCTCTTCGAGCAGGTCCGCCGTCTCTTGCCTGTACAGCGCGTACAGCTCTGAGGCGACCGGGACGACCGGGCGGAATTTGCTGTAAGGCATGAGTTCCACAAACGTCAACATGTGCGGGTGCACCTCGAGGAAGTCGGGGCTTGTGGCTGCACTGCGCAGGACGGGCATGCGCGGGACCCGGGAGACGATCAACTGAGCCTCGAGGCTGGCGTAGAACTTGATAAACTCCCAGCCTGCTTCTGGGTGGGGAGCACCGTAGGGGATCGCCAAGGCGTGCCCGCCAGACCAACTCACGGGCGTATCCTCGAGACCTTCGGGTCTAGGCGGATAAGCGAGACTCCAATCAATGTCCGGGTAGTTGTTGATGAGCGTCTCGGCCCGGCCGGGGGTATTGATCTCCATGCCCACGCGACCGTTGTAAAACGAGTTTCCGTACTCGCTGGAAAAGGCTTTCAGGGTCGACCGCCCGTAGTACTGGAGTTGTTCGTCCATCCACTCGATCGCTCGGATGCCCTCAGGACCGTCCCAGGTCACTTCTTGGTTCGAGGGATCGAGGATCGATCCGCCAGCCGACCACAGCCAACCGGGGAAGTACCAGTTGCCCCAGTGGGGCGCCCAGCCCACTTGCACGAGGCGATCGCCTTCCCAGCGGTCGATGCGGCGGCCGAATGCGACCATCTCCTCCCATGTCCTGGGAGGCTGCTCACTATCGAGCCCAGACTCCCTAAAAAGCTGCTTGTTGAAGTACAGTGCTCGGGTATCTGTGTTTCGAGGAATCGCGTAGACCCGCCCCTGGTAAACGGCTTCATCCCAGGCGGGTTTGAAAAAGTCCTCCGGCTTGATGTTGTCCCGCTCGATCCAGGCATCGAGCGGGATCACTACGCCTGCGGCAGCCAATGACCCAACCTCAAACCGATCCACCACCGCGACGGACGGCGGATTTCCACCTGCGACGGCCACGAGCAGGTCCTCTCCACTCGCGTTTTGTCGTACGCTAACCTGAATCCGGCCTTCGTAGAGTTCATTAAAACGTGCAACGATCAGCTCTTCCCATTTTGAGTTATTCCCGAATTCGATGTCGACAGCGGCCGCCGAGCCTGCGGGTGTCGCCGCAATCCACAAACACAAAGCCGTTGTCAGGAGTCTACGAATCGCGCTCACCCTCAAAAAACCTCCTGCGTCACCTCGGCTACTTCCATTCACGACCTTACTCGGCTGCCTCCTGAGACGTTGCGATTTCGGCCAGCCGGGCGTTGATCTCGCGCTCGGCCGCGTCGAGCGCCGCGGGGACAGAAACCTTTCCGTCGAGCATCGGCAACAGGTGCTTCGTTGTAATGGTGCGAATGTCGTGGGTGTACGCGATGCTGTCCGTCCAGGAGCGCCCGAAGCGCATCCCGTCCGCAATCTGCTCCATGATCTCGGCCTCGTTCATCGCCAGCGCATCGCTGATCGCACGCACCCAGGTCAACATAGCCGAGGCGCGAGCGGGCGGAAAGCCCCAGATTTGGGCGAATAGCTCCAAACCCCGGCGGCTGGTGGCGAATTTGAGGAACTCCCAAGCCTCGTCGGGATGTTGGGTCGCGCTGCTGATGAACATCGGGTCGTTGTACGTCCGCCACGTGCGGTTTACAGCCTTGGGGATCGGGGCGATGACCCACCGAAAACTCGGAGAAGAACTGCGCACCGTGTTCGCCCAGTATCCGCCGTGGGCATACATCGACATCTGGCCTGCGATGAACCGGTGCACGTTCGCGGACACGCCCCACTCAGTGATGGGACTGGGCATGATCTGGTGCTCAAACTTCAGGTCGAGCACGGCTTCGTACGCGGCAATGGCCTCGGGGGTGTTGAGGTAGATGCGCCTTGGTATCCCGGTCCGGTACGCCTCCGCGTCAAACCAGTCTCCGCCGAACAGCCAAGTGAGTGCGGGGCTCGTGTCCATTTCACCGAAGTCGACTGCGATTTGAATCACTCTGCCTTGGCTATCGACGCGGCGCAGCTTCTTGCCGTACTCGACTAAGTCGTCCCAAGTCCACGCTTCCGTCTCCCAGGTATTCGGAAGGCGCGGAAGGCCCGCTTGCTCCAAGTGATCAACGTTCACGAACAAGTGCGAACCGACGGCCATCAGCGGCAGAGACATCTGTTTGCCGTCGAAATTCCAAGGTTCGAGCGAGCCGGGCAAGAAGTCATCGAGGTCCAGTTGATCCCGGTCACGTTCAATGAACGGAGTGAGGTCCAGGGCTAAGCCCATGACGATATGGCCAACCTTGTCGGCCGTGTTGAATGCGACGTCGGGCGCCTGCCCCGAGCCGTAAAGGAGCAGCAGCCTCTCCGAGTACCCGAGCCCGCCCGGAGCGGAGACCAACTGGATTTCGATCTCAGGATGCATCGCTTCGAACTCGGCTGCGATGCGCTTGAACCACTCTGTTTCGGCCGTCGCGTTGCGGTGATACACCACCAGGGGTGTTTTTGCTGCAGCAATGGAGGTCGCCGAGAAGTAGAGCGCAGCCAGTACGCCGGGCAATCACAGCGTGGGGCAAGGGGCGGGAATGTATCGGTGCGAGCCCATGCACTTGCATCTCCTCCTCGGGGGGAATATTCCATGTTCATGATTGAATTACTCCTTTACGTGCAGTGAACGAAATGATGCGAATTGAGGCGAAACACGTTGGGACTCGACTTGCACTACACGGATCCCGTCTCGTCCAGCTTTACGATCTCTCGAGAATGACCGGGGGCCCGGCAACGACTTTTGGATGCAGCTTGTAAAAGGACTGGGGGCGCGGGTGATCATTGATCTTGGGTGCGGTACCGGCCTGATGACGCGAGCGCTGGCTACAAGAGGGCGGGTGGCGATCGGCGTCGATCCGTCCCCCGCCGTGCTTGAGGTGGCGCGGAAAGGCCCGAACGCGGACAAGGTGCAGTGGATTCAAGGGGACGCCTCGGCGCTGGGCGCGATCGGCGCAGACCTTGCGCCCATGACGGGGAACGTGGCGCAGGTGTTTTTGGACGACGAGGCTTGGACGTCTGCGCTGCACTCTCTTCTTCGTGCTCTTCGTCCGGCGGGGCGCCTCGCTTTTGACAGCCGGAACCCCGATGCCCGGGAGTGGGAGCGGTTTGTGGCGATCGCACGGCGGAGGGATTGAAAGTTCGTTTTGCCAAGGGTAATGAATTGATTAAGTCGAAATAGAAAGTGTAAACATTTCTTTGACTCCAGCTCCCGAGGAAAGGAGCGTCGGAGGCGTACACATCGCCGACGATGAGCGA
>k87-694014_pt1 | contig 14397 bp, 13 predicted proteins | sample MGYA00084031_6733416 | MGnify analysis MGYA00084031
GCGGGGCGGGCTACGTCGGCAGCGTGTGCGCCGCCCACCTGGTGGACGCGGGCCACGAGGTGACGGTGCTCGACGACCTGTCCACCGGGCACAAGGACGCGGTGCCCGACGGGGCGCGGTTCGTGGAGGCCGACCTCGCCGAGGCCGCAGGCGAGGTGCTCGCCGAGGGCTTCGACGGCGTGCTGCACTTCGCGGCCAAGTCGCTCGTGGGCGAATCGGTGCAGCGGCCCGAGCTGTACTGGAACGGCAACGTGGTGACGAGCATCCGTCTGCTCGACGCCATGCGCGCCCACGGCACGCCCCGCCTCGTGTTCTCCTCCACGGCGGCCACCTACGGCGAGCCCGAGCAGGTGCCCATCCGCGAGCAGGCGCCCACCCGGCCCACCAACCCGTACGGCGCGAGCAAGCTCGCCATCGACCACGCCATCGGCTCCTACGCCGCGGCGCACGGCCTCGCCGCGGTGAGCCTGCGGTACTTCAACGTGGCCGGCGCCCACGGCCGCTTCGGCGAGCGGCACACCGTGGAGACCCACCTGATCCCGCTCGTGCTGCAGGTGGCCTCGGGCACCCGCGACGCCGTGCAGGTCTACGGCGACGACTGGCCCACGCCCGACGGCACGTGCGTGCGCGACTACATCCACGTGGACGACCTCGCCGAGGCCCACCTGCTGGCGCTGGCGGCCGCCGCCCCCGGCGAGCACCTGGTCTGCAACCTCGGCAACGGCAACGGCTTCTCCGTCCGCGAGGTCATCGACGCCGCCCGCCAGGTCACCGGCCACCCCATCCCCGAGACCGCCGCGGACCGGCGGCCCGGTGACCCCGCCGTGCTCGTCGCCTCCTCCGACCGCGCCCGCGAACGCCTCGGCTGGCGCCCCAGCCGCGCGGACCTGACCGGCATCATCGCCGACGCCTGGGAGTTCGCCCAGCGCGCCCACGAGACCAAGGACGGCACCAAGTGACCACCATCAGCCAGCGGCACGAGGACCTGTTCGGCGCCGCCCCCGAGGGCCAGTGGGCCGCGCCCGGCCGGGTCAACCTCATCGGCGAGCACACCGACTACAACGACGGCTTCGTCATGCCGCTCGCCCTGCCCCAGACCGCCACGCTCACCGTCTCGCGCCGCTCCGACCGGACCGTGCGCGTGCACTCCGAGAACGTCAGCGGCCCCACCGCCGAGTTCTCCCTCGACGGCCTGGCGCCCGGCGCGGTGACCGGCTGGGCCGCCTACCCGGCGGGCGTGTTCTGGGCGCTCCAGGCCGAGGGTGCCGCGCTCGGCGGCGCCGACCTGCTGCTGGACTCCGCGGTCCCCTCCGGCGCGGGCCTGTCCTCCTCCGCCGCGCTGGAGGTCGTCACCGCCCTCGCCCTCAACGACCTGTTCGGCCTGGGCCGCTCGCCCGCCGAGCTGGCCCGCATCGGCCAGCGGGCGGAGAACGACTTCGTCGGCATGCCCTGCGGCATCCTCGACCAGATGGCCTCCGCCTGCTGCACCGCCGGGCACGTGATGTACCTCGACACCCGGGATCTGACCGCCCGGCAGGTGCCGTTCGACATGGCCGCCGAGGGGCTGCGGCTGCTGGTGGTCGACACCCAGGTGAAGCACGTCCACGCCGACGGCGCCTACGCCAAGCGCCGCGCCGCCTGCGAAGCGGGCGCCGCCGCCCTGGGCGTGCCCGCGCTCCGCGACGTGCCCGCCGACGGCCTCGACGACGCGCTGGCCCGGATCGACGACGCGGAGATCCGCCGCCGCGTCCGGCACGTCGTCACCGAGAACCGCCGCGTCGAGCGCGTCATCGAGCTGCTCGACGCCGGGCGCCCGCGCGACATCGGGCCGGTGCTCTCCGAGGGCCACGCCTCGCTCCGCGACGACTTCGAGGTCTCCTGCCCCGAACTCGACCTGGCCGTCGCCGCGTCCGTCGAGGCGGGCGCGCTCGGCGCCCGCATGACCGGCGGCGGCTTCGGCGGCTCGGCGATCGTGCTGGTCGAGGAGCCGGCGGTCGGGCACGTCTCCCAGGCCGTGCGCGACGCCTTCGCGGCCAGGGACCTGACGGCCCCGCGGCTCTTTGAGGCGGTACCCGCGGCAGGGGCCCGCCAAGTCGCGGTGTGACCAATTAGCACTGTGACTTTATCGATACGCCTACTTTCTGGAAAACCCTTCCCCGGCCGTGCCCCGGACGTAGGCTGAGGACTGCCCAGCACCGGTGGGGGCCGGTGCTGATCAGGGGGCGAGACAGGTGGGTGCGTGCGACGCCCGGCACGGCACCGGCGCCGTGCGGCGGCGGCCGTGCGGGCCTCCGCCGGAGTCCGGTCCGGACGGCGCCGCGCCCACCGAGCCCGCGACCACGCGGCGGTCAGCACGCTCCACCGGCCGCCGCCGCGCACCCGCGCCCCGACACCGCGCCTCAGCACTGCCGCCAGGTTCGATTCCAAGTGTCCGAAGGGGCCGCTGTGGAACGCATCCGGGTGCTCGTGGCCGACGAGCACCGCATCTTTGCCGAGTCGCTCGCGACCGCGCTCGCGGCCGAACAGGACGTGGAGGCCAGCGCCGCGGGCACCGTGCCGGCCGCCGTCCAGCTCCTCGAACGCTCCCCCTTCGACGTGCTGCTGCTGGACGCGGGGCTCAGCGCCGCCGACCCGCCGCTGCTGCCGCTGGTGCGGGAACGTTTCCCCGCGCTGCGCCCCGTCGTGCTGGCCGCACGCGACGACCCCGCCGAGGCCGCACGCCTGCTCGCGGCCGGCGCCCGGGGCTGGGTGGCCAAGGACAGCTCCCTGATCCGGCTGCTGCACGTCGTGCGCGGCGTGCTCCGCGACGAGACCCACGTGCCGCCCGCGCTGCTCACCGGCGTGCTCGCCGAGCTGGTCCGCGAGCGTCGCCACCGCGACGAGCAGCAGCGCCTGGTGTCCGCCCTCACCCCGCGCGAACTCGAGGTGCTGCGCTGCATGCTTGCGGGCCTGGGGCGCAAGGCCGTCGCCGAGCGGCTCCAGCTGTCGCCGCACACCGTCCGCACCCACATGCAGAACGTCCTCGGCAAGCTCGGCGTCCACTCCACCCTCGCCGCCGTGGCCGTCGCGCGCCGCGCGGGCGTGCCCCCGGCTGACTGACTCGCCGGGCCGGCGGGTACCCGCCCGCCCGGCGAGGACGGACGAGCGGGCCGGGAGGTGAACACCGTGCCGGAGCCACCGCGCCCCCTGCTCACGTTCGGGCACGGCACCGCGCCCCGCGCCGAGCTGACCCGGCTGCTGCGCCAGGCCGGCGCCGGGGCCGTGGTCGACGTGCGCACGGTCCCCGGCAGCCGCCGCAACCCGGACGCCCGGCGCGAGGCGCTCGCGCACTGGCTGCCCGCCGCCGGCATCGGCTACCGCTGGGAGCCCGCGCTCGGCGGCTTCCGCCGGCCGCCGCCCGGCTCGCCCGACACCGTCTGGCGCAACGACTCCTTCCGCGGCTACGCCGCCCACATGCGCACCCCGGAGTTCCGCGCCGCCCTGGACCGGCTGCTGGAGCAGGCGCGCGGCACCACCACGGCCGTGATGTGCGCCGAGACCGTCTGGTGGCGCTGCCACCGGCGGCTGATCGCCGATGCCGCGGTGCTGGCCCGGGGCGTCCCGGTGCACCACCTGACGCACGACGGCCGCCTCGCCCCGCACCGGCCCACCCCCGGCGCGCGCCTGCGCGACGACGGGCTGCTGGTCTACGACGACCGCGCCCGCGAGCGGTGACCGCCGCACCACGGCGCCCGGCCGCGTCACTACACTCGCGGGACCGCGGGGGAGGGCCTGCGCCCCGCGCCGAGCCGGCGGCTGAAGGGACAGCACGATGGCAGCGACACGCGTCACCCCCTGGCAGCGGGCCCGCGGCCCCGACGGCGGCGAGCCAGGCCCCGGCGTCGAACTGGCCCGCCGCGGCACCTGGCTCGCCCTGCGCGAGAGCGGCGACCCCGCCACCGTCCTGACCACCACCGCGCCGCGCCTGGGGGCGTTCCTGACCGCCATCAAGACCGGCGGCTGGAGAGCCCTCCGCCGCTGACCGGCCCCGCTACCGCAGCAGGTGCGCGTTGACCTCGCGCACCCCGCTGGACAGCCCGGGGACCTCCCGCACCGCCACGCCCGCCGCGCGCAGCCGCTCGGCGCCGTCGCAGTCGGCGAACAGCAGCGGCTCCCGCCAGGCGAAGACGACCTCGGGGATGCCCGCCGCCAGGATCAGCTGCGTGCAGGAGACCGGCCGGGAGGCGCGGCGGGTGCACGGCTCCAGCGAGCTGTAGAGCGTCGCCGTGCGCAGCCGGGGATCGCCGGGCGCCATCTTGCCGAGCGCGGCCTCCTCGGCGTGGTCGTGCGGGCTCGTCTCCCGCGAGTATCCCGTCGCCAGCACCGTGCCGCCGGCCCCGACGACCACCGCGCCCACGGAGAACGCCGTCCGCGACGGCGGGCACGACCGCGACAGCGCGATCGCCTCCCGCAGCCAGCGCGCGTCGCCGGCCGCGCTCACCGGGCGGCTCCCGCCGCAGGCGCCGGGTCCCTGGCAGTTCTGGCCATCGATGCTCCTGTCGATCGGGTACGGGACGTCACGCCGCGGGCGGCGCCGCGGCGTTACCGGGCGGGCCGCCCGGCCGCAGATACCTCAGCAGCACCACGTCCCCCAGTTGTTCCACCCCGGCCAGCCGGAAGGGCCGCCGCGGCCCCTGCGGGAACGCCGCCGGGCCGGTGAAGCGCGGCGCCGCCGCGTCGCCGACCAGGAACGGCGCGATGACCAGGTGGAGCTCGTCCACCAGGCCGGCCGCGAGGAACCGGGTGTGGACGCTGCTGCCGCCCTCGACCATCAGCCGCGCCACCCCGCGCCGCGCCAGGTCGGCCAGCACCGCCCGCAGCCCGGGCGGCTCGCCCGCGGCCACCACCTCGGCGGCGTGCCCCAGCCGCTCCCGCGCCGCCGCGGCCCGTGACGCGGCGCAGTACACCACCGTGGCGCCGCCGCGCGGGTCGGTGAACACCCGTGCCCTGGCGTCCAGCTCGCCCCGGGCGGACAGCACCACCCGCAGCGGGCTCGGCGGCAGGCCCTTCGCCACCCGTGCCGCGCGCCGTTCCGGTGACCGGACCGCCAGCCGGGGGTCGTCGCGGCGCACCGTGCCCGCGCCGACGAGGATCGCGTCACACCCGGCCCGCACCCCGTCCACCCGGTCCAGGTCCGCCTCGTTCGACAGCACCAGCCGGTGCGGCGAGGTGTCGTCGATGCGGCCGTCCAGCGACATGGCGCAGGACAGCAGCACGTGGGGGAGCGGTGCGTCCTCGGCGGTCATGCGGCCGATGGTCTCAGACGCTCCGCGGCTCTGGCTGACTGTGTCGCGGACATGGCAATGTGGGAGCGCTCCCAATCACGGAAAGGATCGCGCATGCACGCATTGTCCCGGCCGTCCCGCAGACGGCGCTCCGCCCTGCTCGCGGCGGCCACCGCGGCCCTCGCCGCGCTTGCCGCCGTGCTGCCCGCGGGGACCGGCGCCGCGCAGGAACCGGAACCCGTCGAGATCGTCTCTTCCACCTTCGAGGACGGCACCGCCCAGGGCTGGGCCGCGCGCGGCGGCGAGACCGTGGCGCCCACCACCGAGACCGCGCACAGCGGCACCGGCAGCCTCGCCGTCACCGGCAGGACCCAGACCTGGGAGGGCCCGGCCCTGGAGGTGACGGACGCGTTCACCCCCGGCGACCGGTACACGATCACCGCCTGGGTGCGCCTGGCCAGCGGCGGCGCGGGCACGGACACGGCCCGGGTGAGCGTCGAGCAGCACCTCGACGGCACGCCCTCCTACCACACGGCGGGCAGCGCGGAGGTCAGCGACGGCGAGTGGACGCGGCTCACCGGCACGTTCACGCTGTCCGCCGAGGCCGAGTACCTCGCGCTGTACCTGGAGACCGCCTCCGCCACCGACGGCTTCTACCTCGATGACGTCTCCGTCACCTACGTGCCGTACCCGCCCATCGAGACGGACATCCCGTCGCTGCAGGACGTGTACGACCAGTTCCCGGTGGGCGTCGCGCTCAGCCCGGCCGACCTGTACGGGGAGCCCGCCCGGCTGGCGGCCAAGCACTTCAGCTCGGTGACGCCCGGCAATGCCCTGAAGTGGGACGCCACCGAACCGGCCGAGGGCGACTTCCGGTTCGCCGACGCCGACCGCATCGTGGAGTTCGCCGAGGAGAACGGCATGGCGGTGCGCGGCCACACCCTGGTCTGGCACCAGCAGACTCCCGACTGGGTGTTCCAGGACGCCAGCGGCCAGCCCATGACGCCGACCGAGGAGAACAAGGAGCTGCTCCTGGACCGGCTTGAGGCCCACATCCGCGCCGTCGTCGGCCGGTACGGCGACCGGATCGAGGTGTGGGACGTGGTCAACGAGGTCATTGACGAGAACGAGCCCGACGGGATGCGCCGCAGCCCGTGGTACGAGATCGCCGGGCTCGACTACATCCGCACCGCCTTCCGGGTGGCTCACGAGGCTGCCCCGGACGCCCGGCTGTTCATCAACGACTACAACACCAACGTCCCCGCCAAGCGTGACGCCCTGTACGAGCTGGTGCGCCAGCTGCGGGCCGAGGGCGTGCCGGTGCACGGCGTCGGCCACCAGACGCACGTCAACGTCGAGTGGCCGTCGGCCGACGAGGCGGAGGCGATGCTGGAGACGTTCGTGCCGCTCGGCGTCGAGCAGCAGATCACCGAGCTGGACGTGTCGGTCTACACCAGCTCCGACGAGTCGTTCCCCGAGCCGCCCGCCGAGCGGCTGCTCGCGCAGGCGCAGCAGTACCGCGCCCTGTTCGAGCTGTTCGACCGGTACCAGGAGCACGTGACCTCCGTGACGCTGTGGGGGCTCTCGGACGGCCACACCTGGCTCGACGACAGCGGCCGTGACGACGCGCCGCTGCTCTTCGACGACCAGCTGCGGGCGAAGGAGGCCTTCTGGGCGGTGGTGGACCCCGGCTGGGAGGGCGCCGCACCGGCCGCCTGACCGGCCGCGCCGGCGCCGCTGCTCCGGCTGCGGCCGTCCGGCCTGCGGCGGCATCGCCGTGGGCCTCACGGAGGCGTCCGCGCCGCCGGGGGCAGCCTGGCGTGCCGCCTGGCGCGGGCGAGGTCCTGCCGCGCCCGCGCCAGCGGCCGGCTGACGCCCGGCACGCACGCGGCCGGCGGACCGGCGGCGCCGTGGCCGCGGCGGGGGTGCGTCAAGCGGGAGGGCGGCCTGGTGCTGGCGTCAGGACGGAGTGTTGTCGAACGGCGCGGTCAGCACGCGCAGCAGGGAGGCGAGGTCACGGCGCTGGCTGACCGTCAGATCGCTCAGCAGCTCCCGCTCCCGCGCCAGCAGTCCGGCGAGCGCGGCGTCGGCGTGCTCCTTGCCGGAGCCGGTGAGCCGGACCAGGACGCCGCGCCGGTCGGAGGGATCGGGCAGCCGCTCGACCAGGCCGCGTTTGGCCAGCCGGTCGATCCGGTTGGTCATCGTCCCCGAGGTGACGAGGGTCTGGGTGAGGAGCTGGCCGGGGGAGAGCTGGTACGGGCTCCCGGCGCGGCGCAGCGCCGTCAGCACGTCGAACTCCCAGGGCTCCAGGCGGTGCTCGGCGAAGACGAGGCGACGGGCCCGGTCCAGGTGCCGGGCCAGCCTGCTCACGCGGCTGAGGACCTCCAGCGGCTCGACGTCGAGGTCGGGCCGCTCCCGCCGCCAGGCTGCCACCAGTCGATCGACCTCGTCCTCCATAGAGACCAGTGTAGTAGTTGTGTCGATATGAAGTCTCTTGACGTCGAGATAGATGCCCTGCAAGATCTCGGGCATGACGTCACCCTCCCCCTGGGACCCCGGGCAGTACGAGCGGTACCGCGGCCCGCGCACCCGTCCGCTGCACGACCTGCTCGCCCGGATCCCGCCCCTGCCCGGCCCGGCGCCGCGCATCGCCGACCTCGGCTGCGGTCCCGGCCGGCCGACCGCGCTGCTCGCCGAGCGCTGGCCCGACGCGCTGATCACCGGCCTTGACAACTCCCCGGAGATGCTCGCCGAGGCCGCCGCCTTCGCGGGCCCGACACCCGGCGGCGGCTCGGTCAGCTTCGCCCGCGCCGACATCGGCGCCTGGGAACCCGACCCCGACGACCCGCCGTTCGACCTGATCCTCGCCAACGCCGCGCTCCAGTGGGTGCCCGGCCACACCAGCCGCTTCCCCGCCTGGCTGTCCGGCCTCACCTCGGGTGGCGTCCTGGCGTTCCAGGTGCCGGGCAACTTCGGCGCCCCGAGCCACCGGCTGCTGCGCGAGCTGTGCGCGTCCCCGCGCTGGCGTGACCGGCTCGGCGGCGTGCTCCGCCACGAGCGGGCCGTCCTGGAACCGGCCGGGTACGTGGCGGCGCTCGCCCCGCTCGGCTGCGACCTCGACGTCTGGGAGACCACCTACCTGCACCTGCTGCCCGGGGCCGATCCCGTGCTCGAGTGGGTCAAGGGGACCGGCCTGCGTCCGGTGCTCGCCGCGCTCGAGGACGACCCGGCGGCGCGCGAGGCGTTCCTCGCGGAGTACGGCGAGGCGCTGCGCGCGGCCTACCCGCCGGGGCCCAGCGGCACGGTGTTCCCGTTCCGCCGGATCTTCGTCGTGGCCCGCCAGCGCTGACCGGTGGCGGGGGGCGGACCGGGCCCGGGCGTCACCGGGCGTCACCGGGCGTCCCTGCCCGTCACACGGCCGGGCCGCCCGCCGCCAGTGCGGCGACAACAGCTACGCAAAACGGGTGAAGGGCGGCAACCGAATCCTCCGAGGCGCGTTGTGCAGGTCGCTCCACTGAACAGGGCACTGACAGAACTCGGAAGGACAAGCTAGTGATCAAGAAGACCCTTGCCACGGTCGCGATCGCGGCCTCGGTCACGGGCGTCGCGGGCATGGCCAGCCCGGCGCTGGCCGTCGGCGGTGACGACATCGGCAGCGAGACCATCAACGGCAACGGCGCCAAGCAGGTCTACGGCAACACCACCACCGGTGGCTACATGAGCCCGAACATCTCGCTGATCAACGGCTCGCTCAACAAGCCCTGCATCGCGCTGCCGAACGTCGCCGAGAGCGTCCAGAACGTCGTCGGCCTCGTCAACGTGGGCCTGTCGGACATCCTCAACAGCGAGCCGCAGCAGATCTGCGCCGAGAACTCCACGCAGACCGACGGCGACGACCCGCTGTCGCACATCCTCTCGGACATCCCGATCCTGTCCGAGAACGGCGTGTCCAGGCACTGACGCCGCGCTCTCTCGCCTGGCTCCTTGAGGCCAGCGGACTCCGGGTTCTTCGGCCTTCTGACCGGTGCTCCGCGATCAAAGACCCCCTCTTCCCGCCGCCGTGGCGGGGAAGAGGGGGTCTCCTCACGTGCCGGGATGCCCGGCAGCCGCTGGGCCTAGGCCCGGTTGCGGCTCATCAGCCGGGGCTGCTGCTCCAGGCCCTGGAGGCCGTGCCACGCCAGGTTCACCAGGTGCGCGGCCACCTCCGACTTCTTCGGCTTGCGTACGTTCAGCCACCACTGGCCGGTCAGCGCCACCATCCCCACCAGCGCCTGCGCGTACATCGGCGCCAGCTTCGGGTCGTAGCCCCGGGCCTTGAACTCCAGGCCCAGGATGTCCTCGACCTGTGTGGCGATGTCCCCGATGAGCGAGGCGAACGTCCCGGTGGACTGCGCCACCGGCGAGTCCCGCACCAGGATGTGGAAGCCGCTGGCGTGCTGCTCCACGTAGTCCAGCAGCGCCATCGCGGCCTGCTCCAGCCGCTCCCGGGGGTGCCCGGCCGTCAGCGCGCCCGTGACCATGTCCATCAGGCGCGCCATCTCGCGGTCCACGACGACGGCGTACAGGCCCTCCTTGCCGCCGAAGTGCTCGTACACCACCGGCTTGGAGACCCCGGCCTTGGCCGCGATCTCCTCCACCGACGTGCCGTCGAACCCGCGCTCGGCGAACAGGGTCCGGCCGATGTCGAGGAGCTGCTCGCGGCGCTCCGTCCCTGTCATCCGGCGCCGGGCCCGCCGGGTGGTGCGCGGCTGGCGCGCCGCCTTCACACCCTTGGGAGGCTTCGGGGATTTCGCGGAGCGGGCCCGCGCCGGCTTGTCGGACGACTCGTCGCGGCCGCCGCCGCCCCGGCTCCTGCCCCTGCCCCGCTCGAAGGCGGGCTCGCTGCTGCTGCTGCTGCTGTCGGTGGCCACCCGCCCATCATGCCGTGCGGGCCGCCGCCGCTTCCTCCGGCTTCCGCCTCCGGCGCCTGCGCTCGCCGTCGCCGACCCGCTTGGAGTCGAGCCGCGACTGCTTCGGCCAGCGCACGTCGTAGGCCCAGCCGGCCTTCTCGAACCAGCTGATCAGCCGGGCGCTGGAGTCGAGCTGCCAGCGGTCCACGCCGTGGCGGGCGCAGGTCGGGTCGGCGTGGTGGAGGTTGTGCCACGACTCGCCGCAGGACAGCACCGCGAGCCACCAGACGTTGCCCGAGCGGTCACGCGACTTGAATGGCTGCTTGCCCGTGGCGTGGCAGATGGAGTTGATCGACCAGGTCACGTGGTGCAGCAGCGCGACGCGCACCAGGGAGCCCCAGAAGAACGCGCTGGCCGCGCCCTGCCAGGACATGGTCACCAGGCCGCCGATCACGGCCGGCGCGGCCAGCGAGACGATCGTCCACAGCACGAACTGCCGCGAGATCCGCCGGATGTCCGGGTCCTTGATCAGATCGGGCGCGTACTTGTGCTGCGGCGTCTGCTCGCGGTCGAACATCCAGCCCATGTGCGCCCAGAACAGGCCCTTGATCAGCGCGGGCACCGTCTCGCCGTAGCGCCACGGCGAGTGCGGGTCGCCCTCCGCGTCGGAGTGCTTGTGGTGCTTGCGGTGGTCGGCCACCCAGCGCACGATCGGGCCCTCGACCGCCAGCGACCCGGCGATGGCCAGCGCGATCCGCAGCGGCCGCTTGGCCTTGAACGAGCCGTGCGTGAAGTGCCGGTGGAAGCCGACGGTGATGCCGTGGCAGCCGACGAAGTAGAAGACCGCCAGCAGCGCCAGGTCGAGCCAGCTCACCCCCCAGCCCCACGCCAGCGGCACCGCCGCGATCAGTGCGATGAAGGGCACCACGATGAACAGCAGCAGCGTGATCTGTTCCACGGACCGCCGCTGCTCCCCTCCCAGGGTGGCGCTCGGCATGTCGGGCCGCGCCGCGGCGGCCCGTTCGTTCTCTCCTGGCGGGACGTTCTGGTCCCGGCTGATGTCTGGGCTTGTCGTCATGAGGCTTCCTCACGCAAGGCATCGAGCGGACGGCACAGCCCACCTACGGGACCGTAACCTACGGAGTCGTAAGTATCCCAGTTCGCTGGCTGCTCACAAGGCCCTCGGCTCGGGTACACCGTTCACGATTACGATGGGAAGGCCGGACAGCGCGGTCCGTGACCCGTCTCACAAACCCCAACAGCCCGCACGAATGACCCGTCTGACCCGCAGCAAGCCACGAGGAGCCCGCACCCGTGAGCAGTCCCGACAGCACTCCGGAGACGCAGCAGACCCCCGACGACGGCAGCGCGCTGCGCGCCGATATCCGTCGTCTGGGTGACCTCCTAGGCGAGACGCTCGTGCGGCAGGACGGGCCCGAACTCCTCGAACTCGTCGAGCGGGTCCGCCACCTCACGCGCAGCGACGGCGAGGCCGCGGCGGCGCTGCTCAGCGAGACGGACCTGGCGACCGCCGCCAAGCTGGTCCGGGCCTTCTCCATCTACTTCCACCTGGCGAACGTCACCGAGCAGGTGCACCGCGGCCGCGAGATGCGCAAGCGCCGCGCCGCCGAGGGCGGCGGCGCGCTGTCGCGCACGGCCGACATGCTCAAGGACGCCGATCCCGCCCACCTGCGGCAGACCGTGGCCAACCTCGGCGTACGCCCCGTCTTCACGGCGCACCCCACCGAGGCGGCCCGCCGCTCGGTCCTCACCAAGCTGCGCAAGATCGCCGAGCTGCTCGACCACCCCGAGGCCGTCACCGGCGGCGGCGACCGCCGCCGCACCGACCTGCGCCTGGCCGAGAACATCGACCTGATCTGGCAGACCGACGAGCTGCGCGTCACCCGCCCCGAGCCCGCCGACGAGGCGCGCAACGCCGTCTACTACCTGGACGAGCTGCACGCGGGCGCGGTCGGCGACGTGCTGGAGGACCTGGCGGCCGAGCTGGAGCGCGCCGGGGCGCCGCTGCCGCCCGGCTCGCGCCCCCTGACGTTCGGCACCTGGATCGGCGGCGACCGCGACGGCAACCCGAACGTCACCCCGCAGGTCACCTGGGACGTGCTGCTGCTCCAGCACGAGCACGGCATCCAGAGCGCGCTGGCCCACATCGACGAGCTGCGCAACGCCCTGTCCAACTCCATCCGGAACTCCGGCGCCAGCCAGGAGCTGCTGGACTCCCTCCAGCGCGACCTGGAGCTGCTGCCGGAGATCACCCCCCGGTACAAGCGGCTCAACGCCGAGGAGCCGTACCGGCTGAAGGTGACCTGCATCCGGCAGAAGCTGCTCAACACCCGCGCCCGCCTCGCCGAGGGCACGCCGCACGCCCCCGGCCGCGACTACCTGGGCACCGGCGAGCTGCTCGCCGACCTGGAGATCGTGCAGTCCTCGCTGCGCGAGCACCGCGGCGGGCTCGTCGCCGACGGCCGCCTGGAGCGCGTCATCCGCACCCTGGCGGCGTTCGGCCTCCAGCTCGCCACGATGGACGTCCGCGAGCACGCCGACGCCCACCACCACGCGCTCGGCCAGCTTTTCGACCGCCTCGGCGAGGAGTCGTGGCGGTACGAGGACATGCCGCGCGACTACCGCACCAAGCTGCTGGCCCGGGAGCTGCGGTCGCGCCGCCCGCTGGCCCCGACCCCGCCGCCGCTGGACGAGGCGGGCGCCAAGACCCTCGGCGTGTTCACCACGATCCGCAAGGCGCTGGACACCTTCGGGCCCGAGGTCATCGAGTCGTACATCATCTCCATGTGCCAGGGCCCGGACGACGTGTTCGCCGCCGCCGTGCTGGCGCGCGAGGCCGGGCTGATCGACCTGCACGCCGGGTGGGCCAAGATCGGCATCGTGCCGCTGCTGGAGACCACCGACGAGCTGCGGATCGCCGACGAGCTGCTCGACGCGATGCTCTCCGACCCGTCCTACCGGCGCCTGGTGGCGCTGCGGGGCGACACCCAGGAGGTCATGCTCGGGTACAGCGACTCGTCGAAGTTCGGCGGCATCACCACCTCCCAGTGGGAGATCCACCGCGCGCAGCGCCGGCTGCGTGACGTCGCCCACCGCCACGGCGTGCGGCTGCGGCTGTTCCACGGCCGCGGCGGCACGGTCGGCCGCGGCGGCGGCCCCACGCACGACGCGATCCTCGCCCAGCCATGGGGCACGCTGGAGGGCGAGATCAAGGTCACCGAGCAGGGCGAGGTGATCTCCGACAAGTACCTGGTGCCCTCGCTGGCCCGGGAGAACCTGGAGCTGACGGTCGCGGCCACGCTCCAGGCGTCCGCCCTGCACACCGCGCCGCGCCAGTCGGAGGCCGCGCTGGCCCGCTGGGACGCCGCGATGGACACCGTCTCCGAGGCCGCCCACGGCGCCTACCGGGCGCTGGTGGAGGACCCGGACCTGCCGGCCTACTTCTTCGCCTCCACCCCGGTGGACCAGCTCGCCGACCTGCACCTGGGCTCCCGCCCCTCGCGCCGGCCGGACAGCGGCGCCGGGCTGGACGGGCTGCGGGCCATCCCGTGGGTGTTCGGCTGGACCCAGTCGCGGCAGATAGTCCCCGGCTGGTACGGCGTCGGCTCGGGGCTACGGGCCGCCCGGGAGGCCGGCCTGGAGGACGTGCTCGCCGAGGCGCACGAGCACTGGCACTTCTTCCGCAACTTCCTGTCCAACGTCGAGATGACGCTGGCCAAGACCGACCTGCGGATCGCCCGGCACTACGTGGAGACGCTGGTGCCGCGGAAGCTGTGGCACATCTTCGACGCCATCAAGGCCGAGCACGACCTGACGGTGGCGGAGGTGCTGCGGATCACCGGCGAGGAGAAGCTGCTGGACTCCCACCCGGCCCTCCAGCGCACCTTCCAGATCCGGGACGCCTACCTCGACCCGATCTCCTACCTCCAGGTCACCCTGCTGCACCGGCAGCGTGGGGCCGCCGAGCGTGGCGAGCCGCAGGACCCGCTGCTGAGCCGGGCGCTGCTGCTGACCGTCAACGGCGTGGCGGCGGGGCTGCGCAACACCGGCTGAGCGCCGGACGGCTCCGTACCGGGGCGTGGGCGTCGGCGTCGTGCCGTCGGCCACGCCCCGCGCCCGTTCCGACACCGGGCCCGTCCCCGGGGTCGGAACCGGCGCGGGGCGCGGCCGCCGGCACCACGCCGACGCCCCCGCCCCGGTACGGCGCCGGCCGGCCCCCCGCC
>k87-752086_pt1 | contig 14371 bp, 14 predicted proteins | sample MGYA00084031_6733416 | MGnify analysis MGYA00084031
GCCCTAAAATTAATAATCTACACGCCCAACTATTTACCTAGTCAAGGTATCATACTTAATTTTCGCGGCTCGGGCTTTATGTATCCTTGGACGGATGGCGACTATGCTTTTGCTAAATCGCTTGTGTATGCAACAAACTATACTGTAATCGATGTAGATTACCCTATTGCCCCTGAACACCCTTTCCCCGCTGCCGTTGACGCTGCATTTGCTGCCTTTAAATATGTACAAGAAAGTTTTACAACATTTGCACCAGTAGATTCGCCTTTGATTGTTATGGGTCATAGTGCCGGAGGGAACTTAGCAGTGACAACACAACTCCGTGCTAAAAAAGACGGCATTCCTTTAGCTAACAAAGTTGTACTGGATTTTCCAGTATTAGACTTAGCCACTGATGCCGCTGATAAAAAATACCCTGATGGTAAAGGCATTCCAGTGGCAGAATCGCGCCTGATGAATCGTTTTTATTTACAAAATGACACGGTAGATTTTGCTAAAAATCCAATGATATCACCCATATTTGCAAGTACGTCTGATTTACTCGGATTTCCAACAACCATAATTCATACTGCCGAATTTGACAGTCTACGCGGTGAAGCCGAAACTTTTGCACAACATCTCGTAGCAGCCTACGTGCGTGTCACCCTTGCACGATATCCAAATGCTTATCACGGTTTTACAGTTGTGAAAACTCCCATAGGTCAACAATCATTTGAAGAACTTGTCCATGATATTCTAAAGTAAACATATCTACAAGGCTGTTTTGATTTTGCCACACCAAGAATAACGACACACTTTTATTTGTTAAACGCTTAATCCGTTTGTGAAAATAGGTACTTTTTAAATGATTTTGCGTTATAATGGTAAATGAATTTAATTATAGTATTAAGGGGAACATCATGGTTGCAGAAATCAAAACATTAGTTACTTTTTTTGGTGGAACTGGTGATTTAGCAAAGCGTAAGCTTTATCCTTCAGTTTTTAACCTTTACAAGAAAGGTTACTTACAAGAACATTTTGCCATTGTTGGTACAGCACGTCAGGATTTGACTGATGCTGAATTCAAGCAATTGGTTCGCGAATCAATCGCTGACTTTACTGAAGATAAAGCCCAAGCCGAGGCCTTCATCGCACACTTTTCATACCGTGCACATGATGTAACCGATGCAGCTTCATACAACATCTTAAAACAAGCAATTGAAGAAGCAGCCGAAAAGTTCGATATTCAAGGTAATCGTATTTTCTACATGTCTGTGGCACCACGATTCTTTGGGACAATTGCAAAATACCTCAAGTCAGAGGGCTTGCTAGCTGATAGTGGTTACAACCGTTTGATGATTGAAAAGCCTTTTGGTACATCATACGCCACTGCCGAAGAGCTACAAAAAGACTTAGAAAACGCTTTTGACGATAATCAATTATTCCGTATTGATCATTATCTTGGTAAAGAAATGGTCCAAAATATTGCTGCCCTTCGTTTTGGTAACCCCATCTTTGATGCCGCTTGGAACAAAGATTACATTAAGAACGTCCAAGTTACTTTGTCTGAAGTGCTTGGTGTTGAAGAACGTGCCGGTTATTACGATACAGCCGGTGCATTATTAGATATGATTCAAAACCACACTATGCAAATTGTTGGTTGGCTTGCTATGGAAAAGCCAGATTCATTTACTGATAAGGATATCCGTGCGGCTAAGAATGCGGCTTTTAATGCTCTTAAAATTTATGATGAAGCCGAAGTCAACAAGTATTTCGTCCGTGCACAGTATGGTGCCGGAGACACTGCTGATTTCAAGCCATATCTTGAAGAAATGGACGTACCCGCTGACTCAAAGAACAATACATTCATCGCTGGTGAATTACAGTTTGATTTGCCACGTTGGGAAGGTGTGCCATTCTACGTGCGTTCAGGCAAGCGTTTAGCTGCTAAACAAACACGTGTCGATATCGTCTTCAAGGCTGGTACCTTTGCCTTTGGTTCTGAACAAGAAGCGCAAGAAGCTGTGTTATCAATTTTGATTGATCCTAAGGGTGGTATCGAATTCAAGATTAATTCAAAGTCAGTTGAAGATGCTTTCAATACACGTATGATTAATCTTGATTGGTCAATTTCTGATGAAGATAAGCAAAATACACCTGAGCCATACGAACGTATGATTCACGACACAATGAATGGTGACGGATCAAACTTCGCTGACTGGAACGGTGTTGCTATTGCTTGGAAGTTTGTGGATGCTATTTCAGCTGTCTACACTGCTGATAAAGCACCACTTGAAACATACAAGTCAGGTTCCATGGGACCTGAAGCATCTGACAAGCTGTTAGCCGAAAACGGTGACGCTTGGGTATTTAAGGGTTAATAAAATAAAAAAAGAAGACTAGCTAAGCTAGTCTTCTTTTTTTATTCAACAGCAATTTTACGATTAAGTTGTGGTGCAGTCACCTTTTGTGCTGTTCGTGTTTTTTCTTCAATATATTTAATCAGCGCGTCAGTATCAGTCCCTGCGGCACCAACTATTTTTGTATTTTTAAAAGTTGTGAAATTATCACCCCCACCATGCAAAAAGTCATTGATAACAACACGATAATTTTTGGTGTCCTCTATGCTTGTGCCATGTGTATCACGCATCTCTATCACACGATCAGAAGGATTTGTCTCATCAGACTTATGGTAAGTATACTGCAATCCTGCAATTTGGAGATAATAGTGCTGGTTTTCGTTATATTGTTGATTTAATGCTTGCCTTATTTGAGCCCCAGTCATGTCAACAACTTGCAAAATATTACCAAAAGGTTGAACAGCTGTCGCTGCACCCCAAGTAATTGCTTTACGTTTATTCACAGCTAAATCAGCTCGTACACCACCCGTGTTCGTCATCGCAAAATCCGGGTTTAATTGTGCATGTTGTGCTGCTGCAAGTTGCGAATCAGCAACTAATTCACCCGCTTGATTTTCAAGCGTGTCATTATTATGCAATCGGCCTGTGATTGTTTCATTTGTTGCCGCATAACCAATCACTTGACTCACTTTTTTATTGACGCGTTTATCAGCATCTTTAACAATATTTGCTACTGTTTTATCTGATTTGGTTTTGGGATCATCTTTAGCTGAAAGTACCGGATAAACATGTGACGTCACATCAGTAAAACGTCCTGATTTGCCATCAATATAACACCAACTATTATCGTACGCTTTTCCAGTATAGACAGCTTGAACGACTTGAGTACGACCCACCTTCGCGTTAGCATACTGATGTGAATGACCAGCGACATACAAACCAACTTGGTTGTCAGGAGACAAATTATTTAACTTGTTTAAAATAGCCACGCTTTGGCCTGACGTTGTATCTGTTTTTGTTTCTACACCAGTGTGTGCTACAACAATAATGGCATTAACACCTTTTTCGCGTAAAATTTTATCATATTTAGCAATTGTCTCGGCCTCATCAAGCACATCATAGTCTTTATAATTTTGATATAGCGTTAAGCTTGGTAATGTGGCAGTCTCAATACCGATAATGCCAACCTTAGCTGTCTGATTGTTTTGTTTAACAGTCTTGATTATATAGGGTTGATAACCATAAGGGATTTTTTGATCTTTTTTGTTCACCACATTGGCAACAATCATATCAACACCTGACGTGCGATGGGGATAATTTTTAAGCAACTTATCCGCTGAATTATCAGGCTTTTTACCTGTTAAAATACGATTAAATTCGGGCAATCCATGATCAAACTCATGATTTCCAAGCGTCCCAATACTAAACTTCATTGCTTTTAAGGCGTGCATTGTAGATTCGTGGGCCAAAAGCGTTGAATTGGCGGGTGCTGCACCGACAGCATCGCCAGCTTCAATACGCAAAGTATTATCAGATTCAGTGACCGATTTAAAGTGCGATTGTGCTTGATCCAAATAAGCTGCCAAGCGTGATACCGTGCCGGCCTTGCTATAACTCTTGTCCCCTATTTTGACATCTCCGGTGGTATCAAGGCCACCATGTAAATCGTTAATCCCTAAAATTTGAACAGCAATATCATTTTTATGCTTCTGGTTGGCCCTTGGATAATCTTTTTCCAATTTTGGCTTAGCATACTGATCCGTACCGTTTATAATTGCAAGATCTGCTTGTACTCGCCCGCCGTAACTAACTAATGCCAAACCAGTCATTAATCCCACAACAAATAAACGCGTTAATTTGCGCGTTGCAACACTTTTCATTCTCATACCCTCCAATTATAATCAATAGTATAGCATTGCATATGCGTGTTTTTGATTATAATTGGGTTAAATAAAGAAACAATTTATCATATTTTTCATTAATTGTTCGCTTTTAACAAAAATACCTACCTTAAAAATGTTCTTGTCGGCTAGCAACACCGTAATCTTTTTGTTAGTTTAGTGTGGTGATATGAGTTGGTAAATCAGCCAGCTGTTCTGGATGATGTGTGGTGATCAAAACCACTTTATGGCGCACCAGCACAAGATATTCAATCAAGTTAAGAATGATTTCAGTGTTATGACTGTCTACGTTACTTGTTGGTTCATCAAAAATATACAACTGACGATTCAATAAAAATTGCCCATAAGTACTCACCAGCTGTCTTTCGCCACCAGATAATTGCCCCATTTTTGTTGACCAGATGTGGTCCAATACAGGACTAATTAGTTCACTCACATCATCATGAAAAGTTGTTGTTTTGCCTCCCAATTCTTGGTACATTTTAAGTGTTTGTGCCACGGTTAATGTTGGTAAAAACTGCACCTGTTGCAATTGATATGCAATCTGTTTAGGCTTCGGCACATCGTACTTGACCCCCGTCACCTTAGTCGTTGCGACACCAGCAATGAAGTCCAATAACGTTGTTTTACCTGAACCATTGGCTCCAATAAGAATATTCACGACATTTGGCTTTAATGTCATAGAAAAATCACGCGCCAAGACGCGGTGGCCATACTGAGCTGAATAATGACTAATATGCATAGTGTGCTCCTCCAATTAAACGCGCTTTGCAACAGCATTCACTGTGAATTTTGATACTGAAAAATAGCCAACCAAACTATAAATTAGCGTTACTATCAACCAACACCATATGAATTGAGACGCGATTGCTCGATGAAAAAAACCAAGTAGTAATTCATCGGCAGTACCGGCTATATAAGATATTGGGTTGAACATAGTCACGACATCTTGTAGTAACTTTCCCTCGGGTAATTTCAAAAAAAGAAATGCGCCAAATATCAGCACGCTGGTTAAAACATTAAGCGATTCAATTTTAATGGGTAATAGTACTAGAATACTAGATAACAGGATAATCGGTAGAGAAACAATGACAGATACCAAAAAAGCAGCAAAAATAATTCGCATATCCCAATGATTGGTCACAGACATGAACACGACATTAAAAAGCAACAACTCAATATTTAAAATAAACCAGTGTACACTCACTTGACTACTTAATATCTGCCATTTTGATCCAACAATAAAATATAGTTGCTTGTAAAATCCACTTTCTCGCTGTGAAATTATCGCCACAATAACATTATTTAAAAGTGTCACTAAAATAATATAAGCCCAAAAATAGCTCAAAAAAGCTAAGGTTTGTTCATTAAATGACATTTTTTTCCCAATGACACGATGATTTTGAAATATAAAATAACCGGTTGGCAGTAATAAATTGAATATAAATACAAACTTATTACTCAACATGTTTATAAAATAGATACGGCACAACGCTTTGATTTCCCTCATTTTTTTAACATTCTCTCATTCATCAATATTTTAAAAATAATAAAAATCTTTTATTTGTCATTATACGCTCATTTTTATGGTTGTAAAATGTATCTTGACAGGGCTTATTTTTATTGATATAGTTTACCTGTTAATTAACCAGTAAACTATCGAGGTATCTCATGTCCCAATCAGACCATATTATTCAAGAACTTAATACGTTCGTGCAAACCTATGCTGCCAGTTCCGAATTTATTCAAACAACTGCGGCACAAAAAATAAATGCAACACAAGCACATCTGCTCATGTTGCTTAAAACACAGCACGCCACCAATTCATCACTAGCGGAGAGCATGCATTTAACAAAACCAGCAATTACAAAAGCTATAAAAAATTTGATTGCACATGGCTACGTTGTCGCGACTAAAGATGTCAATGACAAACGTAGTGTTAATTATCAGTTAAGTACTGAAGGCATGCAATTAGCAGCGCAACACGAGGCGTCACACCGTAACTTACACCATCGCATTGATCACACGATTGCAACTTTTACACCAGCACAACGTGAGACAATTGTGGCATTTTTAGCACAAATCAATCACCTAGAGGATAACCAATCATGAAAAAAATTATTGCCATTATGGCTGTTATTATTATTGCTATTGTCGGTTTTGCAGCCTTTAAGGGCCAAGCAACAAAAAAAGAAACCAACCAAATTACTATCGTTGCATCAACTGATTTTTATGCCGAATTAGCCCAAACCATTGTAGGCAATCACGGGAAAGCTACAGCCATCATTAAAGATGCAAATGTATCACCAGAGGACTATGAGCCTACCACTGCAGTTGCCAAAAAGGTTAACGGCACCGATATTGCAATAGCCAATGGTCTTGGCTATGATGCTTGGCTAAATAAATTAGCTAAGTCATCACGACAAACGCAACTCGTGCGTGTCGGAGAAGATGTATTACATGAGAAGTCTGGTGCTAATCCTCATCTTTGGAATAACCCAGATACGATGATTAAAACGGCTAACTATTTAGCCAATGATTTGTCAAAAAGAGACCCCAAAAACAAGTCTGAATATCAAGCTAATGCGAAAAAATATATTTCAAGTTTAGCCCCAGTGACAACATTGATTACCGAACTCAAAAAAGAGGCTAAAGGGCAATCAGTTGCTCAAAGTGAGCCTGTATTTGAATATATGCTGACAGCTCTCGGTTACAAGGTCATGGATACTGATTTTTCGGAGGCTATTGAAGAAGGTAATGACCCTTCACCAGCAACACTTACTTCTCTCAAATCCGCAATCACTAATCATCAAATCGCCTTTTTTGTTAACAATAAGCAAACTACTAGCCCAACCGTTTCAAATATGTTGAACTTAGCCAAAGAAAATAATATCCCTATTGTTAATGTCACAGAAACAATTCCAAATGGTGAGCACTATGTTAGCTGGAAAGTCGCTGAATTGAAAGAAATTCAAAAAATTACCCAGGCAAAATAAAACCACAAACCATCAAATTTAACCGCTTTCATTTCAAGTCATGTTATACTGACTGTGGGTCCAGTGTCTTACTGTTCTCAGAAAATATCATTAAAAATGGAGGTCTATATTCATGTCACTCACAGACACCTACACCTTATCAAATGGACACAAAATTCCAGTTATTGGTTTTGGTACTTGGCAATCGGCTGACGGTGATGTTGCTTACCAAGCTGTAAAATGGGCTTTAGAGGCTGGCTACCGCCACATTGATACGGCAGCTATTTACGGTAACGAATCTTCTGTTGGTCGTGCAATCAAAGATTCTGGTATCTCACGCGATGATCTCTTTGTAACAACCAAGCTTTGGAATGATGCACATAATTATGACAAAGCTAAAGCAGCACTTGACACATCTCTCGACAAATTAGGATTAGATTACGTAGATTTATATCTGATTCATTGGCCTAATCCGGCAGCCCTTAGAAATGAACAAGAAAATGCTTGGGAATCAGCAAATGCTGATACTTGGCTTGCCTTAGAAGCAGCTTATGAAAATGGTAAAGCCAAAGCAATTGGTGTTTCCAACTTCCAAATTCATCATTTAGAAGCATTGGCTAAAACGCAAAAGATTGCCCCAATGGTTAATCAAATTTTCTTGAATCCTTCTGATCATCAAAACGAGTTAGTTGCTTATAATAAAGCACACAATATACTAACCGAAGCGTATTCGCCTTTGGGCACTGGCAAATTAATTGATTTATCCCCAGTAAATGATATTGCCAAAAAGTATAATAAGTCTATTCCTCAGATTCTTATCCGTTGGTCTCTAGATAAAGGTTTCCTACCACTACCTAAATCGACGCACCAAGAATATATTCAAGCAAACAGCGACGTCTTCGACTTTGCACTCTCTATTGAAGATATCCAAACACTTGATGCTTTGGAACATACAGCCGGCGAGCACCTAGATGCTGATAAGGCTGACTTCTAATAAAAAAAGCGTTGTTTCACATGAAACAACGCTTTTTTATTTAAACAGAACGCTTTTTAAAGATAAAGTATGCAATCCCATACATCAGAATAATATACACAGCGTAAGCTGTAAACACAGCACCCTCTGACATATGAACCATCTCCTTGAATAAGTGGGCTGGCATTTGTCGATAAACGGCTACACCCAAGAAAATATTAAACGGATTCCACTTTAAGATAGGCGCCATATTAATTAATAGTGATGAAATAGAGCTCAGAATAGGTGTTCCAACAATCATGACAACCCCTAAACCAATAGCAGCACCAGAATTCTTAACTAAGTTAGTAATCAACAATACTAATGCGGCAATGAAAATCATTTGCAACAAAGTTGTTAAGGCTGTTAGCCCCATATTTTGCCAACCAGTTCCGACATAGTTGATTTTATCAGCCAAGTTAATCTTTGGTGCGAAAATAATCTTGCCAAGCATCGTACCTAGAAACGCAGCAACAAACAAACTAATATAAACACTGAAATTCAGCAATAATTTACTAGTGAAAACCATCCCGCGGTTAAAACGTCGTGATAACAATGGTCTAATTGTACCAAAACCAAATTCTTGCGAAACACTTAGCGCGGTAATAATAATACCTGCCATAAATACATAAATTGTCCCCTGACCAAAGTTAGTTATCGCATTTACTGTTCGCTGCGATTTAAAAATAGCCAATATTGCCAACGGAAAAATAAAACTCAATGCAATCCAAATATACAGTCTGTTTTGTTTTATTGCTTTATAATATTCCTGTTTCATTAATGTTAACATGTCAATTACTCCCCCTTATCATCGTTAGCCAACATATCAAGTAACGACTTTTCCAAATTTCCTGTGACTGTATTCATTGTTGTAATGTCAATACCAGCTTGATTCACAGCAGTGATGACTTGCTGCAAGTTGTCAGCCCCAGAAACAAGGACATGCCCATCCTCCATATTAGCTACCCATTGATTAGCAATAGCCAAATTAATTGTTTTTTGGTTATCTGACGTTTCGAGTGCCCAACGTACTTTATCATGGCTAAAGAATGCAGCCATTGTTGCTGTTTCAATAATTTTACCGTGATTAATAATCACAACGTCATCAACTAGCTTCTGTAACTCATCCAACAAGTGACTAGAAATCAAGAATGCGACACCTGTATCGGCCAATTCACGAATCAAACGTCGCAAATCATGAACTGATTGTGGATCTAAGCCATTCATTGGCTCATCTAAAATAACCAACTTAGGATTACGAATTAGCGCAATGGCAATTCCCAAACGTTGCTTCATTCCTAATGAGAAATTCTTAGCCTTACGCTTACCAAAGTTTTCACCATCAATTTGGGTTTGTCTCATTAAAGTTTTGAAATCAGCTGGATTATCGGTATCCATTGCATACAACTTCAAATGCTCAAGGGCTGTCAAATTCGGATAAATTGACGGATATTCAATCAAATTACCAATTTTACCCAACGCTTGATGGTTACTAAAGGTTACTGGTTGTCCTTCAAATGTGATATTACCTGATGAATAGCTCATCAATCCAGTAATTGCACGCATTGCAGTCGACTTTCCTGCACCGTTTGGTCCAATCAAGCCAACAATGTGTCCCGCTTCAACATTAAAGCTGACATTTTCCATTGCCTTTTTTGAACCATACTGCTTGTTAACATTTTTAACTTCTAATAATGCCATGTTTCCCCCTAAATAATACTACTTATTTATCCCACGTTACTTTGAGTGTGGGTTTAAATACAAACGTAAATGTAACACCAGTTAAAATAGCTGGTGTTAACAACAAATCAAACAATTTTACAGCAGACAACGTCTCACTATTGTTGGCTAAGACTACTGCATAAGATGTTACAAACACAAATATAACAACCGGCCAACGTAAAATTCTTAAACGCACTGCCTCATCGATTGAGTCGCCACTAATTTTGGTAGATAAATAATAACCAACCGCAAATAACAATAAACCAGCCAGAATCAGAATCATAAACTGTATTGGTTGTTTACTATCTTCTAATAATTTATAGATCAAAGTTAATGGTTGAATAGCAACCAACCCAACAAACATCGCCCCCGCAATTTTCATCCAATTGGGCCCAATAATAGTATAAATGCCGGCCATCACACTGGCGATGAAAAAGAAGTGCGCGCTAGTCATAATATCAAGATTAAGCGCTTGACCAAAATCAGTGGGGTGAAAAATACCAACAATTGCCCCATCCACAACGATAGCGGCGACGATTGGGACAATGACTAACCAAAATATTCGTGCAATAAACAACTGACCACGTGAAATATTTTGCGTGAACAACCATAAATCTAAGCGACGTGACTGATCATTGAGTAACGAAATGGCTGATATAAATAGCCACACACCTATTAAAACAGGGCCAAATCCTTTTTCAGCGCTGAAATTACCGTGTAATCCATACTGCCATATCGAAGACCCTACTTGAATGACTGTTAGTAGTACACCTAAACTTAATGCTAGAATCAGTTGATTCTTTTTGATTTTCATGTACAAAATCATTGCTTGTCTCATATTTCCCCCTCCAATTCTTGTTGCCATGCATACGCTTCTTCGGCAAAACTAGCGCGGAAAATATCTTCACTACTAATAGGTAATTCTTCAACAAATTTAAATTCTTGGCTGGCCAACTTAATTCCAATATCTTCCGTAAAATCGTTAAAGACAATTGTCACAACATGCCCTGTTTGAGCAATGATTGTCCCTGTCTCGCGAAGAAATGCGGGTAGCTCTTGGCCGACAAAAGCTAGTTGATACTTTTTAACATCTTTATTCTCATCAATAGCAAATGTACGATCGATTGTCTGGTTTTTGAGCAGTAGAATGCGATCAACTAATGTATCTAATTCGACCAAGTTATGTGAGGCAATCAAAACTGTTGTTTGCTGCTCCATGACTTGGTTAACAATTAATTGCTTAACCTGATCTCGAATTAAGACATCTAGACCATCTAGTGGTTCATCCAGTAAAATATATTGCGCACGACTAGCAAAGCTGAGAATAATCATAAACAGTGCACGCATACCTTTGGAATAAGTTTTAATCTGTTTACTATTATTCAAGCCAAATCGTTTGATTTCTGCATCATACCAAGCTTCATCGAAATCCTTATAGGCCACTTTTAGAATAGCTTTAATTCGTTTTGGTGAATAGTAACGTAACCAATTATCAGGCATATCGATATAAAACAATTGATCATGTCGCTTTGTTGTTTTCAGATAGTCTATGCCATCTAGTCCAACACGACCAAAGTCAGGTAATAACTCACCTGACAGTGTCCCAAACAATGTCGTCTTCCCTGCGCCATTGCGGCCTACTAGACCAACAATCTCGCCCTTATGCAATTCAAAATTAACATTCTTCAACACTTGTTTATTTTGAATTTTCTTAGAAATATTTTCAATAACGAGTGTCATCTCTCCTCCTTGCTCGCTTTAACATCTTTTCCGTAACTAGCATCAATCCACTGATGCAAAATATCAGAAGATATGCCCGCACGCTTTGCCTCAATCACAACTTCCCCCAATTGTTGTTGAACATTGGCAATAAAACGATCATCCGCGATCACACCATCATTTTCACGTACGAAAGTACCTTTACCAGCAACAGTTTCAATCACATTTTGACTTTCTAATGCCTTATAGGCTTTAGCAACTGTATTGGGATTTAGCCCTTCGATTAGCGCCATTTCTCTGACAGAGGGCAATTTTTCGCCCACGGATAAAACATCTGCAGCAACTTGAGACTTGATTCGCCACATCAACTGCTCATATAATGGCTGATTTCGCTGAATTTGTGCCATTTATGCACTTCCTTTATCATTTTTCGTGTATGCTTAACCCCAACGTCTGTCACATACACCAACTGATTAAAATGCGCTTCATTAATTCCCCTATGAATAAGTGTACTAAGTGTACTATCTGTATCATGTGTACTATGTTACGCGGTACAGTTATATTTGTCAAGCCCGTGATGCGATAAATCAAATACGAAATATAAATCAATTTTTAGCACAAATGTATGATAAAATTAGGTCAATTGTTTTCATTTAGATCATACTATTCGTAATCAGAGGATACATCAATGACAAAAGAAAAAACTACCCAAACCATTGTTTTTGTCGCTTTTTTTGCAGCTATTACTTTTGTGGCAACTAGCATTCAGGTGCCAATGCCAGCACTCATTGGCAAACCCTTTGTCCATCTGGGTAATGCTGCTGCACTCCTATCAGTACTGATTCTGGGCTATAAACGTGGTGCATTAGCTGGTGGCATGGGCTTAGCGCTTTTTGATGTCACACACAACTATATTCTTGACGCACCTTATTATTTTATCGAAATTTTCATCGTTGGGGGTAGTGCTATGCTCGTATTTTATAGCCTCCACTACAACAAAAAGCCACAAACTAGTAAATTAGCTCTCATTGTTGTTGCAGCAATTATCACCAAACTCGTCATGACAACGCTACACAATTTTGTTATGAGTTTAGTCAAAGGCATGACTATTCAGCCGGCATTTGTTGCAACACTATCGACGCTCTTTCCCACTTTGGTTAATTGTGTCACAACCTTGCTTGTTGTTATGATTGTCTATCCTATTTTAGGCCAGAAACTGCAACACTCATTAGCCCCAACACATTAAAAAAGCCAGCAGACAGTCATGGTAGCGTCTACTGGCTTTTTTGTAAAAACAAAACCCCGCATCTGTTAACAATACGGGAGAAAGAAAATATATTCAAGAATGAGAAGAGAAGATTTGGGAGAGAATGAAATGAAAATCCTATATCATCTGCAGGGTTCTGTTCAATTAATAAGTGTTATTTGTTCTTATCAATAACTATATATTAACGATTCAAGATTAAATTCAAGTTAAAAAATCCTTTTAAAATTAACGCACTTTCTTTTACTATTATTTTACAAGTAAACACTTGGAATTGTTTGACATTTCACAATAAAACCATTATACTTACTTATTGTAATAGAAAGCACGATAATAATTATATGATAAGGAGAAAATCGTTATGTTAGCGTGGTTACGTCATTCAAAAATTGCAATGTGGGGATTGACTATTATTCGGCTCTATCTGGGGTTTGCTTGGGCAAAGGACGGTTTTGAAAAATTAACTGGTCCCAAACCATTTGATGCATCTGGTTTAATTATGGGGGCAATTAAAAATCCTGTTACTGCACCCGGTGGGGCAAAAGCTTTTCCGCTATATGACTGGTTCTTGACTACTTTCACCAACAACGGTCATTCTACTGCTGCCTTTTCTTTCTTAGTATCTTGGGGTGAACTACTGGTTGGACTCGGCCTAATTTTTGGCACGTTAACACTTGCCGCAGCATTTTTCGCATTAGTCATGAACTTTTCTTATCTTGGTGCAGGCGTTGTTTCAGTCAACCCAACCTACATTATTTTAGGTGGTCTATTGCTCATTTCCGGATTCAATTCAGGAAAAATTGGCTTAGACAGATGGGTTACACCATTCCTACGTTCAAAGATGCCGTTCTTGAACAATGATATTAGTGTCAAATAATCTTTAAAAAAATACCGTTATTAGAGGGGAAATAACACACATGTTCACATTACAAAAACCCAAAGCTAACTTGCTTGAAATCACAAGCAAAAGCATTTGGTATGGTTTTATAGCCGGTATGATATCTGGGATGGTAAAAATAGGCTGGGAAGCTATTTTACCACCACGCACCATCGCACGTAATATGACCAATCCACCACAACATATGGCCGAACAATTGGGGTTTTCAGATAAACTTGTTCACGCATTTGTGTACTATTCTCAAGATCAAAAAGTTTTTTGGTTTACATTGTTATTACACTTTTCGTTCGCCATTGTTTTTGCGATACTCTACGTTTTTGTATCTCAATACTGGCCACTCATTGGCCTTTGGAAAGGTGTCGCTTATGGCGTTGTCCTTTGGGTCGTCTGGCATGTTATTTTAATGCCAGCTTTTGGTACAGTGCCGGCCCCTTGGCATCAGCCTTTTGCTGAACATTTTTCAGAATTTTTCGGCCACATCGTTTGGGCTTGGGCGATTGCAGCAACTGTTTATTATCTTATCGCCAAAGACAAGCATGGA
>k87-535565_pt1 | contig 14354 bp, 4 predicted proteins | sample MGYA00084031_6733416 | MGnify analysis MGYA00084031
GTCGACTTCGACGCGGTGCTGGAGGCGGCCGCCCGGACGGGGAAGGCGCTCGAGATCAACGCTTCTGCGGGCCGGCTCGACCTCAACGATGAACTGGCAGCCCGCGCGCGCAGCGCCGGGGTGCTCCTGGCCATCAACACCGACGCCCATGACTTGGCGGAGATGGAGACGATTCACTACGGCGTCTGGATCGCGAGGCGGGCGTGGTGTGGGCCGGAGGCGATCCTGAACACCCGCCCTGCGGGAAGTTTGATTGAATGGTTGCGGGCGCGGCGGGGCGCACAAGGAGCGTAAATCGGTGGACGAACGCGTGATCCGGCTCCTCGAATTTGACAAAGTAAGACGCATGTTGGCCGAACAGGCGAGCTTCTCGCTGGGCAAGGAGCTGGCTTTAGCCCTGCGGCCTTCCACCCGCTTGTTTCAGGCAAGCCGCTGGCAGGAGGAGACCGAGCAGGCCCGCCGCTTGTTGGAGAAGCGGGGAAGGGCGCCTTTCGGCGGGCTGACGGACATCCGCGCCGTCGTGCGTCGCGCCGGAAAGGGCGCCGTCCTCCGTCCCGAGGAGCTGCTGGCCGTTGCCGACGCGGTGCGGGCCTTCGCGCGCCTGCGCGCTTACTTTGCCAGCCAGGGCGCCGCCGAGGACGCCCCGGACCTGGCCGACCTGGCGGAGTCGCTGGGCACGTTCACCCGGATTGAGCGCGAAATCTCGCGCTGCATCGATCAAGAGGGCCACGTTGTCGACCACGCCAGCCCGGAGCTGGCCAAGATTCGGGCCCGGCTCCGCGCGGAGCGGCGTCGGGCCCGGGAGTACCTCGAACGGTTGATACGGTCGCCGCACGCGCAAAGGTACCTGCAAGAGCCCATTGTCACTTTGCGCAACGGCCGGTACGTCGTTCCCGTGAAGCAGGAGCATCGCGGTGAGGTGCCGGGGATCGTCCACGATCAGTCGGCCAGCGGCGCTACCTTGTACATTGAACCCATGCCCGTCGTCGAAGCGAACAACGAGGTGCGCAAGGCGGAGCGGGACGAGGCGGCCGAGGTAGAGCGGATTTTGGCCGCGATCAGTCAGCTGGTCGCCGCCGACGAGGACGCACTCGTCCACTCCGTCGAGATGGCGGGGGAGCTCGATTTCATTTGCGCGAAGGCGGCGCTGGCCGTCCAATGGGACGCCGTCCGCCCAGCTCTCAACGAAGAAGGTTACGTTCGCCTGGTCCGGGCCCGCCACCCGCTCCTGACAGGGCAGGTCGTTCCCATCGACCTTCACCTGGGCCGCGAGTTCACGGCCCTCATCATCACGGGGCCGAACACCGGGGGCAAGACGGTCACTTTGAAGACCGTGGGCCTCTTTTGCCTGATGGCTCAGGCCGGGCTTCAACTTCCTGCCGACCCGGGCACCGAGATCGCAGTCTTCCGCAGCGTCTTCGCCCACATCGGCGACGAGCAAAGCATCGAGCAGAGCTTGAGCACCTTCTCGTCGCACATGGGCAATATCGTTGCGATCTTGCGCCAGGTGGATGCAAGCTCCCTGGTCCTCCTCGATGAGTTGGGAGCGGGTACGGATCCGACCGAAGGGGCAGCCCTGGCGATCGCCCTGCTCGAACATCTGTGCGATCGTGTCGGCTGCCGTGTGGTGGCGACGACTCATTACAGTGAGTTAAAGAGTTTTGCGTACACCCATCCGGCGTGCGAAAACGCGAGCGTCGAGTTTGACGTGGAGACGCTCCGTCCCACCTACCGCCTCTCGATCGGTGTCGCCGGGCAGAGCAACGCGTTTGCGATCGCCGCCCGGCTGGGCCTCGACTCCGGAATCATCGCGCGGGCCCAGCGCGAGCTCACCGAGGAAGAGCGGTACGTTAACGATCTCCTCCGTTCCGTCGAAGCGGATCGGCGGGCGGCCCAGCGGGAACGGGCGGAGGCCGAGCGGCTGCGGCAAAGGTACGAGGAGCTGGCCGCCAAATACCACGAGGCGTTCGAGAAGCTGAAGGCGGCTCGCGAGGAAGTGCTCGCGGAGGCCCGCCGCGAAGCCTCCGCGCTGGTACAGCGGGCGCAGCGCGAGGCGGAGCGGCTTTTGGGACGCTTGCGGCGCGCCGGTCAAAGCGCGTTGGAAGAGCGAGCCGCCAAGGTCCGGGAGCGGCTCGGACAGATTGCGCAGAGCTTAGAGGCCGAGGAGGCCACCCCGCCGCCGAGGAGCGAAGGCGGGGCGGCGCTTGCCAGCCTGTACATTGGCGCGCCTGTTTACGTGCGCAGTTTGGGCCAAGTGGGCGAGATCGCGCAGCTGATGGGGGACGGCCGGGTGGCGGTGCGTTTGGGCGCGATGCGGGTGACGGTCGAGCCGCACGATCTCGAAGGGGTGAAAGAAGAAGCGGCTCCCCCGCGGCGGCCGGCTGCCACCGGGTACGCCCATCTGGCCCGGGAGAAGGCCGCCGCCATCGCCACGGAGCTCGACCTGCGCGGAAGCCTGGTCGAGGAAGCGCTGGAAAAGGTGGACAAGTACCTGGACGATGCGACTTTGGCCAGTGTCAAGGCCGTGCGGATCATCCACGGCAAAGGGACAGGGGCGCTGCGGGAGGCCATCCAAAGCTATTTGGCGGCAGACCCGCGGGTGAGCGCCTACAGGCTGGGTGATCCGAGCGAAGGGGGCTCCGGCGTCACCGTCGTGACGCTGCACGGCGACGGGTAAGGGGTCACGAGGCTCCCCCGAGCCGGCGGAAAAAGTCGAGGGGCGGGATGAACAGGCCGGAGCAGCGCGGCGAGATCTCCTTCGGCTCCGTCCCTTGGATGAAGATCTCCATCGCTCGCTCTTCGGGCGGCACTCGCTGGCATCCGTCGCTAATCAGCAGGCCGTTGGTCTTGTCGATGGCGAGCGGCCCCACAATCCCCGTGGCGGGGCGCTCGAAGTCCTCGACCTGCGCTCCCTCCAACGCGGCCTCCATGTAGGCCCGCCATGCTCGGGCGGCGGTGCCGCTGCCGATGCGCTGACCTTGATGAATCATCGGTTGATTGTCGTCGTTGCCGATCCATATCGCCGTCACCAGGCTGGGCGTGTACCCGACGAACCACGCGTCGGTGAAGTCGGACGTCGTGCCGGTCTTGCCCGCCGCGGGCCGGCCGATGTTCGCGCCGATCCCTGTTCCCCGCTCGATGACGCCCCGAAGCATATCCGTCATAATGTAGGCCGTCTCCGGGGCGAGGACAAGGCGCCGCTGAGGCCGGAACTCATCAATGACAGTGCCGTCGGGTCCTTCAACGCGGAGGATGGCCAGGGGCTCGACGCGGATGCCCCCGTTCGCGAACACGGCGTAGGCGCGGGCCATCTCGAGGGGCGTCACCCCGCGGGTGAGGCCGCCAAGGGCCAGGGCGAGCGTGACGTCGTTGCGCCGGCCCGACTCGACCAGTGTCGAGATGCCCAGGCGTTTCGCGTACTCGATGGCCGTCGCGGGGCCGATCTGCTCGATCACCTTGGCCGCGACGACGTTCACCGAATCCTCAAGAGCCCGGCGCACTGTGATCGGGCCGGCGAAGGTGCCGTCGTAGTTGCGCGGCCGCCAGGTCTCGCCGGTGGGAAGGCGGAAGGTGGTAGGCTCGTCCACATAGACGTCGGCCGGCGTCACTTGGCGCTGGTCAATCGCCGCGGCATAAATGAAGGGCTTCATTGCCGAGCCCGGCTGGCGGGTGGCCTGTACCGCCCGGTTGTAGTGGTCGTTGCCCCGGCCGCCGATGAGCGCCCGGATGTACCCGTAGTGAGCGTCGAGCGTAACCAAGGCTCCTTGGGGCTGTGTCAATCCGTTCGCGTCCACGCTGTGGGAGGGGAGCCAAGCGGCCAGAGCCGCTTCAGCCTTCTGCTGCAGGTCGAGGTCGAGAGTCGTGTAAACCCGCAGACCGCCTCCGTACACTTGCTCCTCGCCGTAGCGGCGGATCAACTCTTGGCGGACGTACTCGACGAAGTAGGGGGCCAGCCTCTGACTGGTCCGCCCGTCTTTCACCTCGAGGGGCGTCTCCCGCGCCTGGGTGTACTCGGCGAAGCTGATGAAGCCGAAATCGTACATGCGGCGCAGCACCAGATTCCGCCGGGACAGGGCCGCCTCCGGATTATTGAAGGGGGAGTAAATGCTGGGGCCGTTGACCACAGCGGCGAGGAAGGCCGCCTCGGGCAGGGTCACTTCGCTGACGCTCTTGCTGAAATACACCTGCGAGGCCGCTTCAACGCCGTGCGCTCCGTGCCCGAAGTAGATGACGTTCAGGTACGCCTCGAGGATCTCGTCTTTGGTGTACTTCCGCTCGATTTGAATTGTCCACAAAAGCTCCTTCAGTTTGCGCGACCACGTCTGCTCGAGACTGAGGAACGCGTTGCGGGCCAGCTGCTGGGTGATCGTGCTGCCCCCTTGGAGCTTCCCGCCGTCACGGGTGAGGTTGGCGAGGACGGCTCGGGCGATGCCCTTGAAGTCGATGCCGTAGTGATGGTAGAAGTCTCTATCCTCGGCGGCTAAGAAGGCGAGCTGCACGACTTTGGGGATCTGGTCGAGGGTGACCGGGATGCGGTTTTCGCGGTAAAAGCGAGCGATCACGCGCCCTTTGACGTCGTAAACGTAGGTGGTCAGCTTCGGATCAAAGTTCACCTGGTCGAGAGAGGGCGCGCTGCGCAGGTACGCCGCGACAGCGCCGGCCATTGCACCGACCGTGATGGAGACCACGAACACCAGGAGGGTGATCAAAAGTCTGCGCCAGCGACGGCGCCTTGGCCTCGTGCTCACTGGACGCGACACCTCCGGCGGCTCGGGTCGTCGGACGCTATTATACCACAACGGCCCAGACGGGCGCTGTGCGCTGGCGTGTTGCCCGGCGCCCCGCGCCATGTTATACTATTACGACGAACGCGATGACGGAGAAGAGTAGCCGGGGCGACCGGTCGGGGATACCCCATAGAGAGCCGGTGGCTGGTGCAAACCGGTGACCGGCCCTGGTGAATACCCTCCTGAAGCGGTGCGGCGAAAGGGCGCCTGGAGCGCTCGAGTAGTCCACACGGCGGCGCCCCGTTATCGGCGCTGAGAGGGAGCCGGCCGCGTGGACAGGCCGGCTAACAAGGGTGGTACCGCGGGATCCGAGCTCTCGTCCCTTAGGCGAGAGGCTCGGATTTTTTATTATGCGTTTGCAGTTTATTGGAGGCGGTGGCAGATGGCCAAACTGGGCGCGCTGACGCTGGAAGAAGAGCTGGCGATCATCCGGCGCGGGGCGGAGGACATCTTCCCCGAAGGGGAACTGGAGCGGAAGGTGCGGTCCGCGCGCGAGGCGGGACGGCCCCTGCGCGTGAAGCTGGGGGTCGACCCGACGGGAGCTGACCTGCACCTGGGACACGTGATTCCCATCCTCAAGCTGAAGCAGTTTCAAGATTTGGGTCACCACGTCATTTTGATTATCGGCGATTACACGGCCACGGTGGGCGATCCGTCGGGGCGGAACAAGACCCGGCCCCAGCTGAGCCACGAGCAAGTCCTCGAGAACGCCCGCCGCTACAAAGAGCAGGTGTTCCGCATCCTTGATCCGGAGCGAACCGAAGTGGTGATGAACGGGGATTGGTTCGCCCGGATGCCCTTCTCCCAGGTGATCCACCTTCTTTCGCAAATGACGCTCGCCCGCATGCTGGAACGGGAGGACTTCGCCGCCCGTTACCGCGCCCAAACTCCGATCGGCCTGCACGAGCTCGTCTATCCCCTGATGCAAGGGTACGACTCGGTGGTCGTGCGCGCCGACATCGAGCTGGGGGGGACCGACCAGAAGTTCAACATCCTGGTCGGGCGGGATCTACAGCGCGAGTTCGGATTGGAGCCTCAAGTCGGCGTGTGCAACCCGGTCCTCATCGGGCTCGACGGGCGGGAGAAGATGAGCAAGTCCCTCAACAACTACATCGGTCTCGACGATCCGCCCGAAGAGATGTACGGAAAGACCATGTCGATCCCGGACCATCTGATGTGGATGTACTTTGAGCTCATTACGGAGGTGCCGATGGACCAGATCGCGGCCATGCGCGCCGGGGTCGAGGCGGGCACGGAGCACCCGCGGCGGGTGAAACAACGCCTTGCCCGCGAGATTGTCACCCGGTTCCACTCGGCCGCGGCGGCCCTGCAAGCGGAGGCGCACTTTGAACGGGTCTTTGCGGAACGAGCGCTGCCGGAGGAGATCCCTGAGTGGCAGCTCCCAGCCGAGCTGGTAAGAGACGGGAAAGTCTGGATTGTAAGGCTCGTCGTCGCGGCCGGACTGGCCGCCAGCAACGCAGAGGCGCGCCGCCTCATTGAACAGGGAGGCGTGCGCGTTGACGGGGAGACCGTTCACGATGTCAACGGGGAGTGGTCTGTCCGCCACGGCGCGGTGCTTCAGGTGGGCAAGCGCAGGTTTGTCCGCATTCTGACACAGGGATAAGGACGGTTCGCGGTTCCTACGCGCTCCCCCGCCCTACATAAAATAGGAGGGGTGACGCGCGTGTTTACGCTGAGGCGAGCTTCCTTCGATTCGCCGCCGGGCTTCAGCCGGCTGCGTTTCACGTTGACCTTAATCATGTGCACGCTGGTCGTGCTCAGCACGATCGCGATCTGGTGGGCGGAGCGGCAGCTGAGCGGTCCCATCGTCGCATGGGCGCGCGTGCGCGCGACCAATTTGGCGACAGCGACCATCAACCGGGCGGTGGGGCAAGCGCTCTCGAACAGGCTGGCAGAGTTTGAGCCCGTGGAATACACCCTGAACACCGCCGGCGAAGTGGTGATTGCGCGACTTAACGTGGCGTCAATTAATGAAGTGATGACCGACGCAGTGCAATCGATTCTCGCCGCGCTGGAGGCCCAGGGGCCGCACGAGCTGCGCATCCCCCTGGGCGAGATCTCGGGGATGAGGGTTCTTGCCGGCTGGGGACCGACGCTGCCGGCCCGCGTCGTCGCCACCGGGGCGGTCACTGCTGAACCGAAAGTGGAGTTCCGCGCGGCCGGGATCAATCAGGTGCTTCACGTCCTCTATCTGGACGTGGCGGTGAGCATGCTCGTCGTCGCTCCGTTTCTACGCGAGCCGATCGTGGTCCGCCAGCCGGTTGTCCTCTTGGAGGAGATCTTGCCGGGCAAGGTGCCCGATACCTACGTCAACCTCGTCGGCTATTCGGGAAGCCTCCATGAATGGATGGCCCTTGTCGAAGCGGCGCGCGCCGCTTCGACAAGGGCCATCCATTCATGGAGGCTTCCCGAATAGCCGACGAGGTTGACGTAGGTATCGGGCACCTTGCCCGGCAAGATCTCCTCCAAGAGGACAACCGGCTGGCGGACCACGATCGGCTCGCGTAGAAACGGAGCGACGACGAGCATGCTCACCGCCACGTCCAGATAGAGGACGTGAAGCACCTGATTGATCCCGGCCGCGCGGAACTCCACTTTCGGTTCAGCAGTGACCGCCCCGGTGGCGACGACGCGGGCCGGCAGCGTCGGTCCCCAGCCGGCAAGAACCCTCATCCCCGAGATCTCGCCCAGGGGGATGCGCAGCTCGTGCGGCCCCTGGGCCTCCAGCGCGGCGAGAATCGATTGCACTGCGTCGGTCATCACTTCATTAATTGACGCCACGTTAAGTCGCGCAATCACCACTTCGCCGGCGGTGTTCAGGGTGTATTCCACGGGCTCAAACTCTGCCAGCCTGTTCGAGAGCGCTTGCCCCACCGCCCGGTTGATGGTCGCTGTCGCCAAATTGGTCGCGCGCACGCGCGCCCATGCGACGATGGGACCGCTCAGCTGCCGCTCCGCCCACCAGATCGCGATCGTGCTGAGCACGACCAGCGTGCACATGATTAAGGTCAACGTGAAACGCAGCCGGCTGAAGCCCGGCGGCGAATCGAAGGAAGCTCGCCTCAGCGTAAACACGCGCGTCACCCCTCCTATTTTATGTAGGGCGGGGGAGCGCGTAGGAACCGCGAACCGTCCTTATCCCTGTGTCAGAATGCGGACAAACCTGCGCTTGCCCACCTGAAGCACCGCGCCGTGGCGGACAGACCACTCCCCGTTGACATCGTGAACGGTCTCCCCGTCAACGCGCACGCCTCCCTGTTCAATGAGGCGGCGCGCCTCTGCGTTGCTGGCGGCCAGTCCGGCCGCGACGACGAGCCTTACAATCCAGACTTTCCCGTCTCTTACCAGCTCGGCTGGGAGCTGCCACTCAGGGATCTCCTCCGGCAGCGCTCGTTCCGCAAAGACCCGTTCAAAGTGCGCCTCCGCTTGCAGGGCCGCCGCGGCCGAGTGGAACCGGGTGACAATCTCGCGGGCAAGGCGTTGTTTCACCCGCCGCGGGTGCTCCGTGCCCGCCTCGACCCCGGCGCGCATGGCCGCGATCTGGTCCATCGGCACCTCCGTAATGAGCTCAAAGTACATCCACATCAGATGGTCCGGGATCGACATGGTCTTTCCGTACATCTCTTCGGGCGGATCGTCGAGACCGATGTAGTTGTTGAGGGACTTGCTCATCTTCTCCCGCCCGTCGAGCCCGATGAGGACCGGGTTGCACACGCCGACTTGAGGCTCCAATCCGAACTCGCGCTGTAGATCCCGCCCGACCAGGATGTTGAACTTCTGGTCGGTCCCCCCCAGCTCGATGTCGGCGCGCACGACCACCGAGTCGTACCCTTGCATCAGGGGATAGACGAGCTCGTGCAGGCCGATCGGAGTTTGGGCGCGGTAACGGGCGGCGAAGTCCTCCCGTTCCAGCATGCGGGCGAGCGTCATTTGCGAAAGAAGGTGGATCACCTGGGAGAAGGGCATCCGGGCGAACCAATCCCCGTTCATCACCACTTCGGTTCGCTCCGGATCAAGGATGCGGAACACCTGCTCTTTGTAGCGGCGGGCGTTCTCGAGGACTTGCTCGTGGCTCAGCTGGGGCCGGGTCTTGTTCCGCCCCGACGGATCGCCCACCGTGGCCGTGTAATCGCCGATAATCAAAATGACGTGGTGACCCAAATCTTGAAACTGCTTCAGCTTGAGGATGGGAATCACGTGTCCCAGGTGCAGGTCAGCTCCCGTCGGGTCGACCCCCAGCTTCACGCGCAGGGGCCGTCCCGCCTCGCGCGCGGACCGCACCTTCCGCTCCAGTTCCCCTTCGGGGAAGATGTCCTCCGCCCCGCGCCGGATGATCGCCAGCTCTTCTTCCAGCGTCAGCGCGCCCAGTTTGGCCATCTGCCACCGCCTCCAATAAACTGCAAACGCATAATAAAAAATCCGAGCCTCTCGCCTAAGGGACGAGAGCTCGGATCCCGCGGTACCACCCTTGTTAGCCGGCCTGTCCACGCGGCCGGCTCCCTCTCAGCGCCGATAACGGGGCGCCGCCGTGTGGACTACTCGAGCGCTCCAGGCGCCCTTTCGCCGCACCGCTTCAGGAGGGTATTCACCAGGGCCGGTCACCGGTTTGCACCAGCCACCGGCTCTCTATGGGGTATCCCCGACCGGTCGCCCCGGCTACTCTTCTCCGTCATCGCGTTCGTCGTAATAGTATAACATGGCGCGGGGCGCCGGGCAACACGCCAGCGCACAGCGCCCGTCTGGGCCGTTGTGGTATAATAGCGTCCGACGACCCGAGCCGCCGGAGGTGTCGCGTCCAGTGAGCACGAGGCCAAGGCGCCGTCGCTGGCGCAGACTTTTGATCACCCTCCTGGTGTTCGTGGTCTCCATCACGGTCGGTGCAATGGCCGGCGCTGTCGCGGCGTACCTGCGCAGCGCGCCCTCTCTCGACCAGGTGAACTTTGATCCGAAGCTGACCACCTACGTTTACGACGTCAAAGGGCGCGTGATCGCTCGCTTTTACCGCGAAAACCGCATCCCGGTCACCCTCGACCAGATCCCCAAAGTCGTGCAGCTCGCCTTCTTAGCCGCCGAGGATAGAGACTTCTACCATCACTACGGCATCGACTTCAAGGGCATCGCCCGAGCCGTCCTCGCCAACCTCACCCGTGACGGCGGGAAGCTCCAAGGGGGCAGCACGATCACCCAGCAGCTGGCCCGCAACGCGTTCCTCAGTCTCGAGCAGACGTGGTCGCGCAAACTGAAGGAGCTTTTGTGGACAATTCAAATCGAGCGGAAGTACACCAAAGACGAGATCCTCGAGGCGTACCTGAACGTCATCTACTTCGGGCACGGAGCGCACGGCGTTGAAGCGGCCTCGCAGGTGTATTTCAGCAAGAGCGTCAGCGAAGTGACCCTGCCCGAGGCGGCCTTCCTCGCCGCTGTGGTCAACGGCCCCAGCATTTACTCCCCCTTCAATAATCCGGAGGCGGCCCTGTCCCGGCGGAATCTGGTGCTGCGCCGCATGTACGATTTCGGCTTCATCAGCTTCGCCGAGTACACCCAGGCGCGGGAGACGCCCCTCGAGGTGAAAGACGGGCGGACCAGTCAGAGGCTGGCCCCCTACTTCGTCGAGTACGTCCGCCAAGAGTTGATCCGCCGCTACGGCGAGGAGCAAGTGTACGGAGGCGGTCTGCGGGTTTACACGACTCTCGACCTCGACCTGCAGCAGAAGGCTGAAGCGGCTCTGGCCGCTTGGCTCCCCTCCCACAGCGTGGACGCGAACGGATTGACACAGCCCCAAGGAGCCTTGGTTACGCTCGACGCTCACTACGGGTACATCCGGGCGCTCATCGGCGGCCGGGGCAACGACCACTACAACCGGGCGGTACAGGCCACCCGCCAGCCGGGCTCGGCAATGAAGCCCTTCATTTATGCCGCGGCGATTGACCAGCGCCAAGTGACGCCGGCCGACGTCTATGTGGACGAGCCTACCACCTTCCGCCTTCCCACCGGCGAGACCTGGCGGCCGCGCAACTACGACGGCACCTTCGCCGGCCCGATCACAGTGCGCCGGGCTCTTGAGGATTCGGTGAACGTCGTCGCGGCCAAGGTGATCGAGCAGATCGGCCCCGCGACGGCCATCGAGTACGCGAAACGCCTGGGCATCTCGACACTGGTCGAGTCGGGCCGGCGCAACGACGTCACGCTCGCCCTGGCCCTTGGCGGCCTCACCCGCGGGGTGACGCCCCTCGAGATGGCCCGCGCCTACGCCGTGTTCGCGAACGGGGGCATCCGCGTCGAGCCCCTGGCCATCCTCCGCGTTGAAGGACCCGACGGCACTGTCATTGATGAGTTCCGGCCTCAGCGGCGCCTTGTCCTCGCCCCGGAGACGGCCTACATTATGACGGATATGCTTCGGGGCGTCATCGAGCGGGGAACAGGGATCGGCGCGAACATCGGCCGGCCCGCGGCGGGCAAGACCGGCACGACGTCCGACTTCACCGACGCGTGGTTCGTCGGGTACACGCCCAGCCTGGTGACGGCGATATGGATCGGCAACGACGACAATCAACCGATGATTCATCAAGGTCAGCGCATCGGCAGCGGCACCGCCGCCCGAGCATGGCGGGCCTACATGGAGGCCGCGTTGGAGGGAGCGCAGGTCGAGGACTTCGAGCGCCCCGCCACGGGGATTGTGGGGCCGCTCGCCATCGACAAGACCAACGGCCTGCTGATTAGCGACGGATGCCAGCGAGTGCCGCCCGAAGAGCGAGCGATGGAGATCTTCATCCAAGGGACGGAGCCGAAGGAGATCTCGCCGCGCTGCTCCGGCCTGTTCATCCCGCCCCTCGACTTTTTCCGCCGGCTCGGGGGAGCCTCGTGACCCCTTACCCGTCGCCGTGCAGCGTCACGACGGTGACGCCGGAGCCCCCTTCGCTCGGATCACCCAGCCTGTAGGCGCTCACCCGCGGGTCTGCCGCCAAATAGCTTTGGATGGCCTCCCGCAGCGCCCCTGTCCCTTTGCCGTGGATGATCCGCACGGCCTTGACACTGGCCAAAGTCGCATCGTCCAGGTACTTGTCCACCTTTTCCAGCGCTTCCTCGACCAGGCTTCCGCGCAGGTCGAGCTCCGTGGCGATGGCGGCGGCCTTCTCCCGGGCCAGATGGGCGTACCCGGTGGCAGCCGGCCGCCGCGGGGGAGCCGCTTCTTCTTTCACCCCTTCGAGATCGTGCGGCTCGACCGTCACCCGCATCGCGCCCAAACGCACCGCCACCCGGCCGTCCCCCATCAGCTGCGCGATCTCGCCCACTTGGCCCAAACTGCGCACGTAAACAGGCGCGCCAATGTACAGGCTGGCAAGCGCCGCCCCGCCTTCGCTCCTCGGCGGCGGGGTGGCCTCCTCGGCCTCTAAGCTCTGCGCAATCTGTCCGAGCCGCTCCCGGACCTTGGCGGCTCGCTCTTCCAACGCGCTTTGACCGGCGCGCCGCAAGCGTCCCAAAAGCCGCTCCGCCTCGCGCTGCGCCCGCTGTACCAGCGCGGAGGCTTCGCGGCGGGCCTCCGCGAGCACTTCCTCGCGAGCCGCCTTCAGCTTCTCGAACGCCTCGTGGTATTTGGCGGCCAGCTCCTCGTACCTTTGCCGCAGCCGCTCGGCCTCCGCCCGTTCCCGCTGGGCCGCCCGCCGATCCGCTTCGACGGAACGGAGGAGATCGTTAACGTACCGCTCTTCCTCGGTGAGCTCGCGCTGGGCCCGCGCGATGATTCCGGAGTCGAGGCCCAGCCGGGCGGCGATCGCAAACGCGTTGCTCTGCCCGGCGACACCGATCGAGAGGCGGTAGGTGGGACGGAGCGTCTCCACGTCAAACTCGACGCTCGCGTTTTCGCACGCCGGATGGGTGTACGCAAAACTCTTTAACTCACTGTAATGAGTCGTCGCCACCACACGGCAGCCGACACGATCGCACAGATGTTCGAGCAGGGCGATCGCCAGGGCTGCCCCTTCGGTCGGATCCGTACCCGCTCCCAACTCATCGAGGAGGACCAGGGAGCTTGCATCCACCTGGCGCAAGATCGCAACGATATTGCCCATGTGCGACGAGAAGGTGCTCAAGCTCTGCTCGATGCTTTGCTCGTCGCCGATGTGGGCGAAGACGCTGCGGAAGACTGCGATCTCGGTGCCCGGGTCGGCAGGAAGTTGAAGCCCGGCCTGAGCCATCAGGCAAAAGAGGCCCACGGTCTTCAAAGTGACCGTCTTGCCCCCGGTGTTCGGCCCCGTGATGATGAGGGCCGTGAACTCGCGGCCCAGGTGAAGGTCGATGGGAACGACCTGCCCTGTCAGGAGCGGGTGGCGGGCCCGGACCAGGCGAACGTAACCTTCTTCGTTGAGAGCTGGGCGGACGGCGTCCCATTGGACGGCCAGCGCCGCCTTCGCGCAAATGAAATCGAGCTCCCCCGCCATCTCGACGGAGTGGACGAGTGCGTCCTCGTCGGCGGCGACCAGCTGACTGATCGCGGCCAAAATCCGCTCTACCTCGGCCGCCTCGTCCCGCTCCGCCTTGCGCACCTCGTTGTTCGCTTCGACGACGGGCATGGGTTCAATGTACAAGGTAGCGCCGCTGGCCGACTGATCGTGGACGATCCCCGGCACCTCACCGCGATGCTCCTGCTTCACGGGAACGACGTACCGGCCGTTGCGCAAAGTGACAATGGGCTCTTGCAGGTACCTTTGCGCGTGCGGCGACCGTATCAACCGTTCGAGGTACTCCCGGGCCCGACGCCGCTCCGCGCGGAGCCGGGCCCGAATCTTGGCCAGCTCCGGGCTGGCGTGGTCGACAACGTGGCCCTCTTGATCGATGCAGCGCGAGATTTCGCGCTCAATCCGGGTGAACGTGCCCAGCGACTCCGCCAGGTCGGCCAGGTCCGGGGCGTCCTCGGCGGCGCCCTGGCTGGCAAAGTAAGCGCGCAGGCGCGCGAAGGCCCGCACCGCGTCGGCAACGGCCAGCAGCTCCTCGGGACGGAGGACGGCGCCCTTTCCGGCGCGACGCACGACGGCGCGGATGTCCGTCAGCCCGCCGAAAGGCGCCCTTCCCCGCTTCTCCAACAAGCGGCGGGCCTGCTCGGTCTCCTCCTGCCAGCGGCTTGCCTGAAACAAGCGGGTGGAAGGCCGCAGGGCTAAAGCCAGCTCCTTGCCCAGCGAGAAGCTCGCCTGTTCGGCCAACATGCGTCTTACTTTGTCAAATTCGAGGAGCCGGATCACGCGTTCGTCCACCGATTTACGCTCCTTGTGCGCCCCGCCGCGCCCGCAACCATTCAATCAAACTTCCCGCAGGGCGGGTGTTCAGGATCGCCTCCGGCCCACACCACGCCCGCCTCGCGATCCAGACGCCGTAGTGAATCGTCTCCATCTCCGCCAAGTCATGGGCGTCGGTGTTGATGGCCAGGAGCACCCCGGCGCTGCGCGCGCGGGCTGCCAGTTCATCGTTGAGGTCGAGCCGGCCCGCAGAAGCGTTGATCTCGAGCGCCTTCCCCGTCCGGGCGGCCGCCTCCAGCACCGCGTCGAAGTCGAC
>k87-19977_pt1 | contig 14353 bp, 12 predicted proteins | sample MGYA00084031_6733416 | MGnify analysis MGYA00084031
CGGGCATCGAGCCCCTGCTCGTGCAATACGACGTCGACCTCATCTACGTTGGCCCTCTGGAACGACAAGCGTACAGTGCGATGTCGCTCCGGAAATTCGACGAGGCGACGGAAACCGGAGAACTGAGGATCATCTACGACCAGGATGGCGTGACAATCTACGAGTACCAGGGCGGCGTTGGCTGACCTGCCACCTGCGATTTAACTAGAAGAGGGGCACATCCGGTTCTCACCGAATCGCCCCTCTTCAGCCTTCCCTTCCCCCTGCCGGTCCGGAACCGTCAGGGCCCCCGCTGGTGAGCATGTGCGAAAAGACCGTTGGCTGATCGTTCTATCCGCATCGCCGTACAACGTTGTGTCAACACCGTACGAACACTGTTGACATGCTCAATTTATCGTATAAACGGAGAAATGTGAAGATGTTCCAGATTGTCAGTAAACGACGCTCCATCGTCCAACCAGGTCACACTTCTGGCAAGGAACGTCGCCAGGGTGGCACATCAGCGTGCGTCATGTGGGCAGCGCCACTGCGTCGAGAATGATCGCCGCCAGTCGACGCGCGTTGGTGGCCAATGGCTCACGACCGTCCATCACCAGGTCGACTGTCGCGTCCGCGACCTCGTGCCACGTTGTCTCCAGATGCTGCCACCGGTCCCGCACGCGGGTTCCCCACCGTATGTCCCGCTCCGCAATCCTTGCGAGCCGGACATCATCCGGCACATCGAGCCGGACAACCAGGTTCGCCTCCGGATACGGGGCCATCGCGTCGCAGATCATGACCGGGCGAACGGTCAGCCGCAGCCCGTTACCGGTATCCCGTCGGGTGAACTGCTCGAAATCAACATCCGGCGTCGTTGTTTGCGTTCCGACCGGCAGGTGAAAGATGGCTCGCAGGAGAGCCCAGTCGTATCACAACGGTCGAGCGACAAACGACTCGAGCGACTGGTCATCGCCGCGCGGAACGAGGAAATAATCCGTCGGCACACGAGAGGCTCGATGCTCGCCCAGCTCCGTCACCGTCGCCTTCGCCAGCTGCGACTTCCCGGCACCGGCGGCGCCAATGATCGTGACAACGAACGGCTTTGGCTGTATACAGCACTCGACAGACATGCGAACAAGGGGCTCCTGGACGGGAGTTCGAGACCGGAAACAGAAAGGTCATCGTCATGAGCAATGGTAGCGGCATCATGGATTCAGACGCCCCGATTCGATGGGGCATCGTCGGCGCTGGCCGCATCGCCGGCATCTTCGCGACCGATATGCCGCTCGCGCCCGGCGCCGAGCTGGTCGCCGTCGCCTCGCGTGACCAGGCGAAAGCGGATGCGTTCGGCGATCGGTTCAACATCCCGCGTCGCTACGGCTCCTACCAGGAGATGATCGACGACCCGGAGGTAGACGTCGTCTACGTCGCGACGACCCATCCGTCACACCGCGACGTGACGATCGACCTCCTCAACGCGGGCAAGCACGTCCTGTGCGAGAAGCCGTTCGCCATGAACACCGCCGAAGCGCGCGAGATGATCGAGGCGGCGCGCCAGAACAACCGTTTCCTTATGGAAGCGATGTGGACCCGCTTCCGCCCGGCGATGGTCAAGGTGCGCGAGTTCATCCAGGGCGGCGAGATCGGAGAGGTCCAGTACCTCACGGCAAACATGGGCTGGAACAACCCGTTCGACCCGGAGTTCCGTCTCTATAACAAGGCCCTTGGCGGCAGCGCGCTGCTGGACGCCGGCGTCTACGCCGTCTCCTTCGCGCACATGGTCCTCGGCGAGCCGGACCAGATCGTCAGCGTCGCCACGCTCGGGGAGACCGGCGTCGACGAGAACTGCATGATCACGACGCATTACCCGAGCGGCGCCGTCGCGAACGCCGGCATCACCGTCCGCGCAAACTCTCGGAACCTCGCGATGGTCGCCGGCACAAGGGGCAGCATCCTGATGGATCACGACTGGCACCGCCCGTCGACCTTCACGATCTTCCGCGATGGCCAGGAGCCGGAGTTCTTCGACTGCAGCCACGAGGGCACCGGCTACCAGTTCGAGATGATCGAGGTCATGAACTGCATCCGCGAGGGCAAGACCGAGCATCCGGTCATGCCACTCGACGAGACGCTGCAGATCCAGGGGATCATGGAGAAAGTCATCAAGGACTGGGGCGTGACCTACCCCTCCGACCGCGACTGATCGTCCGGCACAACACATGCAAGCGAGCAACGTACCGGTCCGGACTGGACCGGTACGTTGCGTTTCGCATCCGGGTACAATCTCAGGATGTTGATCATCGCGACACCCGCCCTTCCCGGCGGAGCCTGACGGAGGGATCTCCGACACCGTGCCAGACATCAGACGTTCGGGCGCCAAGGAACGCGTCGCCATTATCGGGCTCGGCCGCTTCGGCCGCAGCGTCGCCAAGACCCTCTTCGAGCTGGGTTATGAGGTGACGGCCATCGACCTGAGCGAGCAGCTCGTCCGCGAAGCCTCCGAATGGGTCACCCTCGCCGCGCAGGGCGATGGAACCGACCAGGACCTGCTCGAACAACTCGACGTGCAGCATTCCTCCGTCGCAGTCGTCGCCCAGGGCGAGAACCTGGAGGCGAGCGTCCTGACCACGCTCTTGCTCAAGAAGCTTCGTGTGCCGTGGGTTGTCGGGAAGGCCAAGACGGTGCTGCATGGCGAGCTGTTGCACAAGGTCGGCGCCGATCGTGTCGTCTTCCCGGAGATCGACGCCGGCATCCGGCTTGCCCACTCCCTCGGCGTACGCCACATCAATGACTACATCTCGCTCTCCCCGACCGCTGGCGTCGCCAAGATCCAGGCGCCGACGAGCATGGTCGGTCACTCCATCGAGGCGCTGATCGAAGGCCAGCAGGGACGGCTCAACGTCCTCCTCATCAAGCGCGGTCACCAGCTCATCACCGTGCCCCACTACCAGGAGGTGATCCGCGCCCACGATGAGCTCCTGATCGCCGGGACCGACGCGGACATCGAGCACTTCGTCGAGCAAACGCCGGATGCGGCGCCCGCCCGGGTGGCGTCCAAGCCGTGAGCGCGCGCCATCCGCGGCTGCGGCCGGGGAACCGTGTCGTCCGCCGGCGCATGGCGGCGACAAGTGTCATCGACCTTCCCGGCAAGGCGGTCAAGCGCAATGTCCCGAACGCGACGGTCCACGCCAAGTTTTTCGCGATCGGCGCCACGCTGATCATCCTGCTCGGCACGATCCTGCTGATGCTGCCGGTCGCCTCGGAGACCCGGACATCCACGAACCCCGTCGACGCCCTCTTCACGGCGCTCTCGGCCGCCTCCGTGACCGGCCTGACGGTGGTCGACACGCAGGATCACTGGAGCTTTTTCGGTGAGCTGGTCATCCTCGTCCTGATCCAGGTCGGCGGCTTCGGCTTCATGGTCGGGACGTCGGTCGTCCTGATCCTGCTCGGCCGGGGCAGTAGCCTGCGTGACTCGCTGATGATCCAGGATGGGTCGCCCGCACTCTCACTCCATGATGTCACGACCCTCTCGCGACGCATCCTGAAGTTCATCGTGGTCGTCGAGGCGATCGGCGCCGTGCTCCTGACCGCGCACTTCCTGCGGGTGGAGGCATCTCCCAGGGCGATCTGGCACGGCATCTTCTATTCCATATCCGCGTTCTGTAACGCCGGGTTTGACCTGCAGGGTGAGTTCCGTTCCCTTGGCGAGTTCCACGAGTACCCGCTGGTCATCATGTCGATCGCGGGACTGGTGCAGTTCGGCGCGCTCTCCTACCTCGTCATGTCCGACCTGTGGAAGCACCGACGCGACCTGCGGCGGCTGACACTCGATACGAAGCTCGTCCTCATCACGAACGCCGTCCTGATCGTTGGGGCGACCGTGCTCTTCCTCGCGGTGGAATGGGACCAGGCGATGGGGGGCGTCGATCCGATCTGGAAGCCGATGAACGCGCTCTTCGAAGCCATGGGCGGGCGCACGGCCGGGTTCTCGACCGTTGACTTCTCGGAAGCCCACTCCGCCACGTTGTACATCTGGGTGGCGGCAATGATGATCGGCGGCGCGCCGGGCTCGACCGCGGGCGGCATCAAGCTCGCCACCCTCGCGGTGATCATCCTGGCGGTGATCTCGACGCTGCGCGGCCAAACCGAGCCGCAGGCCTTCGGCCGTCGCATCGGCGTAACGGTCATCTTCCGGGCACTGGCGATCGCCGTCCTGTTCCTGCTGACACACTTCGTTCTCGCGATCCTGCTCGTCCTCTCGGAGGGCACCTTCAACAACAACGAGTTCAACTTCGTGGCGCTGATGTTCGAGGCGATGAGCGCGCTGGCCACCGTTGGCCTCACGACCGGCATCACGCCGGACATCTCCACCGCAGGGAAGCTGATCCTCTGCGCGGCGATGTTCTTCGGGCGACTGGGGCCGATCACCGCGGCGTACGCGCTGCAGCGACGGCAACAACATCCTCGCTACCGTTTCCCCGAAGCCCACATCCGGCTCGGTTAGCGAGGGCCGCCCCAGCCACGACCCGCCCGACCAAGCCATCCGTGATGCGGATCGGGCGTGAGGAGAACCCTGTCGTGAACCGGCACGCAAGAATCGTCGACGCGGTGATTCGCAGCGTTCGACGGCCTCTCCGGGACGGTGAAAATGAGATCCAGATTGATGGGGTTAAAGAAATAGCCGCCGGGGGGATGGCCCTGGCGGCTACTAACACCACGTTGGAGGGAAGGGGGACGATCGGGTTGTGGCTGGCAACACGATCACGTTGGTGTTGACTTCATGATAGGACGGTGCCTGCGCCAATACACGGTCCAATCGGATACTTTTGGGGGTCCGATAGAACGAAAATCCCCGACATGACTCCTGAGGCCATTCTACAGGCAACCCGGAAAACGGCAAAGGGGTGGAATGTATACGTACAGGGCGATACAACCTTATCCGGTTCGGCCCGACGTACTGTACGGACACACCTCTGTTTTGCATGGCCTGAGGGGGACCGTGTGCTACCATACACAGGACTTACGGGCGTCTGGCATCGGTAAGGGAATCCGCCACGTGCGCCGTTTTCCGTACCGTTGTCGCAGGCAACCATTCGGCTGGCAGGGAAGCGCCGGCATGCGGCGCGGGGTCTCGACATGTTGTCGCCCCGGCCAGCGCCACGCCCCTGCAACATCCAGGTTTGGAGCGGGAACCGGTGACGACTTTTGGTGAGAACTGGATCGCGATCGCCTTCCTCATTGTCGCGACCATTGGCATGGGCGTACTGCTGCTGACGATCACCCAGATCATCGCTCCCAGCAAACCCACGAAGACAAAGTCCGATCCATATGAAAGCGGTATCCCGGACATTACACCGGTCAAGCCACGTTTCACGGCACGCTACTACGTGATCGGTATGTTGTTCATCATTTTCGACCTTGAAGCCGCATTCATTTATCCCTGGGCGGTCAACCTCGACGAGCTTGGGATGTACGGCTTCACCCACATGATTGTCTTCATCGGGCTGCTGTTCGTCAGCTATGCATACGCATGGAAGAAAGGTGCCCTCGAATGGGTCTGATCGACGATCGCTTCGACAAGAATATCTTCACCACCTCGCTCGACTTCCTCTTCAATTGGGGGCGGCGATCCTCCCTCTGGTGGCTCCAGTTCGGCCTTGCCTGCTGCGCCATCGAGATGATCTCGGCCTCGATGGCCCGTTTTGACGCCGTCGAGCGCTTCGGCATGCTCTTCCGATCGTCACCCCGCGCAGCCGACATGATGTTCATCGCCGGCACCGTGACCAAAAAGATGGCACCGGTCGTCAGGACGCTCTACGACCAGATGCCCGAGCCGAAGTGGGTGATCTCGATGGGCTCCTGCGCGAACGTCGGCGGCCCGTACGACACCTACGCGGTGCTCCAGGGCGTGGACCAGGTCATCCCGGTCGATGTCTACGTGCCCGGATGCCCGCCGACGCCGGAGGCGCTGTTCTACGGCGTCCTCCAGCTGCAGAACAAGGTCATCAAGTACGAGACGATGGCCCGCAAGCAGGGCGTCGGTGAAGCCCGCGCCCAGCGCGTGGCCGAGCGCGAGCAGGCCGCCAGCCTCGTCCGTGCCTAACGAACCTGCACTGTCAATCGTCATCCTCACAAAGGTCATGAAACCGTGTGAGGATGACGCAGTATTGAGGAGAGCATCGTGAGCAACGGTGACACACATGGGAACGACCAATCTGTGGAGACCTGGACCGCCTCTGGCGGTCTCTCCACGGGAGACGGTTCCGTTACCAGCGAGTGGGCGCGGGAGCTGTACTTCGACGACGATCTGACCCGGCATCCGGTGGTCCGCGAGCTGCGGGCCCACTATCCGGACGATCTCATCGACGCCGTTCGCTTCAGCAACGAGACGACGATCTACGTGACGCCCGCGAAGTGGCGCGAGATCGCCTTCTTCCTGCGCGACCACGAGCAGATCCAGCTGAACTTCCTTTCTGACCTCACCGCGGTCGACATGCTGAACCTGCGCACGACGCCACGGTTCGACGTCACCGCGCAGCTCTACTCCATCCCGAACCGCGTGCGGGTCCGGATGAAGGCGAGCATCAACGACGGCGAGTCGATTCCGTCGCTGGTGCCGGTCTGGAACGGAGCGAACTTCCTGGAGCGCGAGTGCTACGACATGTTCGGCATTTTCTTCGAAGGTCACCCGAACCTGCGCCGCATGCTCCTCGCGGATGACTGGGACGAAGGCCATCCGCTGCGAAAGGACTACCCGGTCCGTGGCTGGAAGGACTTCCCGGTCTACAACGTCGAGCGCACCGTGAAGCGCGCCGATACGCGTTGGACCGGCCGACGGAGACAAGGATAACGTCATGGCATCACACACCGGACAGCCATCCAACCCCGAATTCACCGATCACGTAGCGGATCTCGACCTCGAGCGCAGCGGCGGCGCGGGCGCCGTCATGTCCGACACGCCCCCGATGGGCACGCTGACCGTCGAGGACGAGCACGAGCTGGAGACCGGCGAGCGCCTGATGACGCTCAACATGGGCCCCCAGCACCCGTCCACCCACGGCGTGATGCGCGTCCTCCTCAAGCTCGACGGCGAGACGGTCGTCGAGTGCGACCCGATCATCGGATACCTGCACCGCGGGACCGAGAAGCTGACCGAGGCGAAGCGCTACGCACAGATCGTCCCGTGGACGGATCGGCTCGATTACACCGCCGCGCCGCTGAACAACCTCGGCTACGTCCTCGCCGTCGAGAAGCTCGTCGGCCTCGAGGTGCCTGAACGCGCCCAGTACTGGCGCGTGATCATGGCGGAGCTGAGCCGCATCGCCGCACACCTCGTCTGGCTCGGAACCCACGCGCTCGATATCGGCGCGCTGTCCATGTCGCTCTACACGTTCCGTGAGCGCGAAATGATCATGGACATCTTCGAGACGTTCTGTGGCCAGCGCCTCACGACAAACATGATGGAGATCGGCGGATTCTCCCGCCCACTGCCGGATTACCTGGTCCTGCAGATCCGGAATTTCCTGCGGTTGTTCCCCGAGCGACTCAAGGAATACACCGATATCCTGTCGGCGAACCCGATCTGGCTGAACCGCACCAAGGGCGTCGGCATCATCTCGCCCGAGGCGGCGATCTCCTACTCGCTTACCGGCGCCTGCCTGCGCGGCTCCGGCATTAACTATGACGTTCGCAAGGCCGAGCCCTATCTCGTGTACGACCGCCTCGACTTCGAGGTACCGCTGGGCGAGTTCGGTGATGTCTTCGATCGATACCTGGTCCGCGTCGAGGAGATGCGCCAGGCGCACAAGCTGATCCAGCAGGCGCTGGACTACATCGAGCACGACGACCGGCCGCTGATGGCCTGGGAGTCGCCGTACGCCATCCCGCCCCACAAGGGCACGATGACGACGGCAGAGGATATGCAGCGCCACTTCGTGTGGGTGATCAAGGGGTTCAACCCGCCGGTCGGCGAGGTGTACCAGGCGATCGAGCACAGCAAGGGCGAGTACGGCATCCACCTCGTGTCGGACGGAAGCCCGCACCCCTACCGGATGCGGATCCGCACACCAGATTTCGTGAACCTCGGCGTGCTCCCGCACATGGCGCAAGGCGCCATGATGGCGGATATGGTCGCGCTGATCGGTACCATCGACATCGTGCTTGGGTCGGTGGACCGCTAGTTTGCCCGTGACGGGAAGCCCGTCTTGGTCGGTACACGCGGGGTACCATTGCTGGCGAACGCGGCTTCGGGCGCGCTCGCCGGCATTTTGGGAAGGTCGGAGAGAATGGTAGAGCGCTGCCGGCGAGTGCCGGTGCCGCTCCCCAAGGGCTGATACCGGAACATGGGAGACCAACCTATCTGGATCACGTTCATCGTGACCCTCATCATCATGCTCGTGCTGCTGCTCGGGATGGCTTACACCACCTGGGTCGAGCGCAAGATCCTGGCTCGCTTCCAGGACCGCCTCGGGCCAACGCGGACCGGGCCGGCAGGTTTGCTGCAACCACTGGCCGACGCCGTCAAGCTCATGGGCAAGGAGGACCTCGTCCCACGGGGCGCTGACCGCAAGATGTTCCTCTGGGCGCCGATGATTTCCTTCGTCGCCGCCGTCCTCTCGGTCTCCGTCATCCCGTTTGGCGGGACCGTCGAGATCTTCGGACAGTCGGTCAACCTCTTTATCGCGGACCTGAACGTCGGCGCTCTCTTCCTCCTTGCCGCCGGCTCGATCGGCACCTACGGCATCATCCTCGCCGGTATGTCCTCGGGTAACCGCTATTCCCTGCTCGGTGGCCTCCGCGGCGGTGCCCAGGTCATCTCCTACGAGCTGGTGCTTGGCTTCTCGCTCGTCGGGATCTTCCTTATCTCCGGCTCCATGAGCCTCGGCGACATCGTCGCCCAGCAGAAGCAGACGATCGGCATCGGCCCCTTCGAGATCCAGAACTGGTTCATCCTCTCCCAGCCGCTCGCCTTCGTGCTCTTCATGATCGGCGCAGTCGCGGAGAACAACCGCGCTCCCTTCGACCTCCCGGAAGCCGAGTCGGAGCTGATCGCCGGTCACATGACCGAGTACTCCAGCTTCCGCTTCGCGCTCTTCTACCTCGGTGAGTACATCGCCATCCTGATCATGTGCCTCTTCGCCAGCACGCTCTTCCTGGGCGGCACGGCGGGGCCGGGCGCTGACCGGTTCTGGGGCCTCGGGATCCTCTGGCTCGTGCTCAAGGTCGTGGCGTTCTTCTTCTTCTACGTCTGGCTCCGCGCAACGCTGCCGCGCTTCCGCTTCGACCAGCTCATGGGGCTGGCGTGGAAGGTGCTGATTCCCCTGGCGCTCGTCAACGTCCTCCTCACGGCGTTCTTCCGCCTGCTGGCGAATGGGCAGGTGTTCTAGATGCGAAAGATTGCCGACACGTTTGCTTCACAACTCGCGACTGGCACGCGGCGTAACGCCACGATGACTCGCGCTGGAGGAACGGCCTGATGTCCTGGGACGTCATCTTCTTTTTCGTGCTCGCTGCGGGCACCCTGGTTGGCGGTATCGCAACCGTTGCCGCCGAGAACCCGGTCCATTCCGCGGTCGGCCTGCTGGTTTCGTTCATCAATATCGCCGGCATCTTCGTGATGCTCGGCTCCGAGTTCCTGGCCGTCCTGCAGATCATCGTCTACACGGGCGCGGTGCTGGTGCTGATCCTCTTCGTGGTCATGCTCATTGACCCGGAGAACCTGCCGGCCTTCTATGTCGCGCAGCCATTGCAGCGCTACGTCAGCCTCCTGCTTGGCCTGGTCCTGCTGCTCGAAATCGGCGCCGCCATCATCACCCGCACCGCGATGGAGGCCATCGGCCCCCACTCGCCCGCGTGGATCGAAAGCGCCGGCGGGAATATCCAGGCGATCGGCCAGGTCCTCTTCTCCGAGTACGCCCTTGCCCTCGAAATCGCATCGCTCGTCCTCGGGGTTGGCGTCATCGGCGCAGTGGTACTCGGCGTGCCCGAGCGGTTGGGCCGGATGGCAGGCCTCGAAAAGGCCACCATCAGCCTTGGCCACTCGCGCGGCCTGAACCCGCAGCTGCCAGCGGGCCACAAGTTCGAGACGCCGATGGACATCCCGGCCGAGCGGTATGACGTGCCGGAGGGTCCGCGCCGCGTGATCATGACGAAGTCCGCCGACGAGTACAAGCATCCGGGTGAAACCGCGCAGGGGACGAGGAGATAACGGATGGAACTGACGACCAATCACTTCTTATTCCTGAGCGCGGCGCTCTTCATCGTCGGCATGATGGGCGTGCTGACGCGGCGTAACATCCTCGTCGTGCTGATGTGCGTCGAGATGATGGTGGCCGCCGTCGCGATCACCTTCGTCGCCTTCTCGAACGAGACGCAGACGGTGAACGGCCAGGTGTTCGTGCTCTTCGCGCTCGCCATCGCGGCCGCCGAGTCGGCTGTTGGTCTCGCGATCGTCGTGGCGCTGTCGCGACGCGGCAAGGCGCCGGACGTCAACGAGATGCAGGCGCTGCGCGACTAGTTCTGATGTTCCGTGGGGGAGGCTCACGCCTCCCCCACACCCGGACCTCGCACGGAGCGCCCGGGATGCAACGACGCCTCGCCAGCGTGGGCAGGCACGAAGACCGGGGAAGAGGCTGAGGATTCACTAATGGCTGATCTTTTGTACCTGATTCCATTGCTGCCACTGGTGGCATTTGTGATCAACATCCTGCTCGGGCGCGGGCTGATCCGGCACAACGCCCACTGGGTGGCGATTCCCGCCGTGCTGGCCTCCTGGGTCATCTCCCTCATGGTCTTCCTGGATATCCGGGACAACCATGAAGCGATCTCCCAGCGCCTCTTCACGTGGATCCCGGCCGGTGATTTCCACATCACCGTCAGCCTCTACGCCGACCAGCTGACCGCCGTCATGCTCCTGGTCGTCACCACGGTCGGCTTGCTGGTCAACATCTACTCCGTTGGCTACATGCACGGCGACGACGGCTACTATCGCTTCTTCGCCTATATCCCGCTCTTCATCTTCTCGATGTTGATGCTGGTGCTGGCGGACAACCTGCTGGTCATCTTCGTCTTCTGGGAAGCCGTCGGTCTCTGCTCCTACCTGCTCATCGGCTACTACTTCCGCCGCCGCTCCGCCGGGAATGCCGCCAAGAAAGCCTTCATCGTCAACCGCGTGGGTGACGTCGGCTTCGGCCTCGGCACGATGTTCGCGTTCTGGACCTTCGGCACGATCTACTTCCACGGCGAGAACGGCATCCTCGAGCAGGCATACAACCATGAGGCCCTCGGCATCGCCGGCGGCACCATGACCTTGATCGGCATCCTGCTCTTCATCGGCGCGATGGGCAAGAGCGCCCAGTTCCCGCTCCACGTCTGGCTTCCGGACGCCATGGAGGGCCCGACGCCGGTCTCCGCGCTCATCCACGCCGCGACGATGGTTACCGCGGGTATCTACCTGACGGCCCGCACCTACACGATCTTCATGAGCTCCGAGACGGCGATGCACTTCGTCACCGTCATCGGCATCTTCACCGCCATCATGGCCGCGACGATCGCGCTGGCGCAGAACGACATCAAGAAGGTCGTTGCCTACTCCACGCTGTCCCAGCTCGGCTATATGGCCTTTGCCCTCGGCACCGGCGCATGGGTGGCCGGCATCTTCCACCTGATGACGCACGCCTTCTTCAAGGGCCTCCTCTTCCTCGGCGCCGGTTCGGTCATCCACGGCATGCACGAGGAGCAGGACATCCGCAACATGGGCGGCCTGCGCAAGCACATGCCGCTGACGTTCTGGACTTTCCTCATCGGCTCGCTCGCGAACGCCGGTGTCTTCCCGCTCGCCGGGTTCTGGTCCAAGGACGAGATCATCGTCGGCGCCTGGATCAGCGATTCGCCGATCGGCAAGCTCGTCGCGATCCTCGGCCTCGTGGCCGCATTCCTGACCGCGCTCTACATGTTCCGGCTCGTCTTCCTCGTCTTCTTCGGCGAGGAGCGCTTCGATACCGCGCATGTGCATCCGCACGAGTCCGGTCCGTGGATGGCGATCCCGCTGGTGGTGCTCGGGGTTGCCTCGGTCGTCGCCGGCTTCGTCGGCTTTCCGCCGGAGGATGGCGAGTTCCACCACTTCCTGCATGACGCCTTCAGCCACGTGCATGCGCATCATGTGAGCATGACCATGACCTGGACCTTCGGCATCATCTCGACTCTCGTCGCCCTCGGCGGCATCGCGGTCGCCTACCTTGCCTACCAGCGGCGCTCGATCGACGTCGCGGCGCTCAGCGAGAAGTACCAGGGCGTCTACCAGTTCCTGCTCAACAAGTGGTACATCGACGAGCTGTACGACACCGTCATCGTGCGGCCGCTCAAGGCGTTCGCGATGTTCCTGTGGAGGATCGTCGACGTCGGCATCATCGATGGCGCGGTCAACGGCGTTGCCTACGGCATCGGCGCGATCTCGCAGCGGCTGCGACACATCCAGACCGGCCTGGTGGCCAACTACGCCCTCGCGATCGCGCTGGGCATGGTGATCCTCCTGGGCGCGGTGCTCGCAGGACTATCGAACCTGTTCCAGTAGGACGGAGCAGCGGGCGCCGGTAGGGATCGGCGCCATGAACGTGGTGATCAATCCGGAGAGATGCGCCGGCGCGCACGCGCGGCATCCCGCAACGACGCGGACCAGGCGTATCACGATCAGGAAGAACCCCGGAGGGGCGTGTGGACAGTTTTCCGATCCTTAGCATCATTGCCTATATGCCGGCACTTGGTGCGCTTGCGATCCTCTTTCTGGCGAGGGGCTCATCGGCCATCGCCCGCCAGATCGCGCTCGGCGTATCGCTGGTCAGCCTCGTGCTGTCCATCGTCCTCGTCGTGCAGTTCGATCGCACCGCCGAGTTCCAGTTCACCGAGCATGCCGTCTGGCTCGACGCGCTCGGTATCTCGTACTTCCTCGGCGTGGATGGCATCTCCGTCCTGCTGATCGCCCTGACGACGATCATCACGACGCTCTCGATCTTCTGGTCGTGGGACACCATCCGCCTGCGCGAGCGCGAGTACTACATCGCCATCCTGCTCCTCGAGACGGGCATGCTCGGCGTCTTCATGGCGCTCGACCTCTTCATCTTCTACATCTTCTGGGAGGTCATGCTCATCCCGATGGCGCTGCTCATCGGTATTTGGGGCAGCTCGAACCGCGTTTACGCGGCGATCAAGTTCTTCCTGTACACGCTCGCTGGCTCGTTGCTGATGCTCGTCGGCATCGTCGCCACCTACCAGGCCTACTACCTGGAGACCGGCGTCCGCACGCTGAACATCCTCGAGCTGCAGGAAGGTGCCGCGCTCGGCGCCTACTCGTCCACGTTCCAGTTCTGGGTCTTCGCGGCCTTCTTCATCGCCTTCGCGGTAAAGGTCCCGATGTTCCCGTTCCACACCTGGCTCCCGGACGCCCACGTCGAGGCGCCGACGGCCGCCTCGGTCATCCTGGCCGCCGTCATGCTGAAGATGGGGGGCTACGGCCTCCTCCGCTTCAACCTGCCGCTCTACCCTGAAGGCTCCGAGGACTGGGCGCCCGTCATCATCGTCCTCTCCATCATCGGCATCCTCTACGGCGCCTTCACCGCCCTTGTCCAGCCGGACATGAAGAAGCTGATCGCCTACTCGTCGGTCAGTCACATGGGCTTCGTCACGCTCGGCATCTTCATCTTCAACCTCCAGGGCATGGAGGGCGCGATGATGGTGATGCTGGCGCACGGCTTCAACACCGGTGCCCTCTTCCTCCTCGTCGGCGTCATCTACGAACGCGCCCACACCCGCCTGATCGATGCCTTCGGTGGCATCGCCTCCCGCATGGGCATGTGGGCCGCGATGTTCATGCTCTTCATGTTCGCCAGCATCGGCCTTCCGGGTCTCTCCGGGTTCGTCGGTGAGTTCCTCGTCGCGCTTGGCACGTGGGACTACAACCCGTGGGCCGCGTTCTTCGCCTTCTCCGTCGTCATCTTCGCCGCCTGGTACATGATGCAGATGTACCAGCGCCTCGCCTTCGGCCGCGCCTGGGGCCAGGCACCGGATCCCGGTGACTCCGCGCTGACGCCCGCCGAGCAGGAAGAACTGCGCCGCATGGGCAGTGACCCGCACCACGGCGATTCGCACGGTGTCGAGCATGGCACCTACGACACGGACGACCACGGCGGGCTGGATACGTCCATCAATCCGGTCAGCGGTGGCGATCATCATCACGACGCGCACGCTGCCTCCGGCGACGGCTACCCGACGCATCCGGGCCAGATCGATAGCTCGCGCTGGCCGGACATGACCGCCCGTGAGCTTGCGATCATCATCCCGCTGGTGGCGCTGACGATCTTCGCGGGTGTCTATCCGC
>k87-270757_pt1 | contig 14341 bp, 10 predicted proteins | sample MGYA00084031_6733416 | MGnify analysis MGYA00084031
CCACCAAAAGGCCCCCGTCCATCGGTTCTTCACCTGGATCTGACATAGAGAGCAGCGGCGTATACGCATCATCCCAACTTGACGGGAAATAAAGGCCCCGTTCCTGTACCCAACCGTTGAAATCGTCTGCCGTGATGGTGTTCGGGCCCTGGAACAACGGATGCTCTGGTTCCAAAATCGTAACCGGGGCCGTTTCGTCTGTGACGCGCCAACTGATGGAAGGCGTCCCCAACTGGATGGGATATGGCGGCAAATCTTGCGACCAATTGCTTGCCGGCGTGTGGTACTGCATGACAACATTTCCGCCGTAACGAACATACTCCAACAGGCGATCATTGTGTTCAAGGAGATCTTCCCGGCTGAGGTAAGCGCGTATGCCGACGACGATCGTGTCATACTGCGACAAGTCTCCGCTTGCCAGGGCATCTCTGTCGAGAAATTCAACATCGACACCTGCTTGTCGTAACGCCTGGCCCACTTGGTCAAACCCGCTGTCCACGTACCCGACTTTTAACCTGTCCTCCGTTTGAAGGGGAAAGGCCGCTACGTTGAACTCGCCGTCTTTCAGCCAGTAACTGCTCCCGATGTGGTCATAGTCAATAGGTTGGACCTGGGTAGAAAACTCACCGTCTGCATGGTGAACAACGGCCATCAAGGTATAGTGCCCCGCGCTGCTATCGTCTGTCGGATAAACGACAAAGGATCGCTTTTCCGACTCCCCTTGTGCAGCAAATGACACCTGGGCGCTCTGGGGCTGAACTTCCCATCCGTCGGGCACATCCAGCTCAACACGCCCTTCATTCGGTCCGTCGACGTAGTTGGTGACGTGCACATCCACTGCAATTTTCTGCCCTTTTTTCTCAGTGCTAAAAACGGCGCCTTCCGGCGTTATGTTTAATCCGAAGTCAGGTAAGACGGCGATCGTTTCATCCGGATGTATGTTTTGCTCTATTGGAGCTCCCTTTAACGTGTAGCGGACGTTCGCCTGGACGACAGGAGGTTGATACGGATGGAAATACTCGGATTCAGGATCAACTGTAACCGTCATTGGGGCGGTTGCCGTTTCACCAGGGGAAATTGAAGAAAGCGAGGGAGGATCTGAAACATCCCATCCACTCGGAACGATAGGTTCGATTTGGACGTTCGACAGTGTTTCACTTCCGCGGTTCTGGATGGTCAGTGTCACGTCCGCCGTCGTTCCCCTCGTCAGCTGTCCGTTCGTTGCCGTGAGCGCCACTTCGACCCCCGACGATTTTACACTGACTTTCTGTAACTGCTCCTCTTTTACTTTAAGGCGGGACGTTAGATCGACTCGCTGTGCTTGTGGAAGACTGTCGGTGTCTTCATCTGCGTCGGCGATCAACTGTCGCACGTCACCCAGTGCTGCTTGAGACTTTTGTAACACATCTTCCTTATCTGGATAAGCATCAATCACCTCATCCAAACGGCTTTGGAGCTCAACTAGCTTCTCCTTCCAATACTCGCTTTCGATTTGCTCCCCATATTCCACAAAATCGTAAGGGAGGTTATCAAAAATCGTCTCTTCATGTCCAAAGCCGACGACTGAATCCTGTAAGTACAAGGAAACAAAGTAGTCTTCTACGGGCAAATCCCGCCCCATTCCCTGGCTTTTGTGCAAGTAGCGGGAATCTTCTCCCAGTTGCGGATACGTCTTTTTGTACACGGGGTCCACGACGCCGATATTAAATCGAAGTGATTCCTCGTCGTCAGTTCCTGGGAGGTACAACTTCTGCGGCTGCCACGGTTCCAGCCCCTCCTCAAAATGCTGCGGAAACACTGTCGGATCAGCCGCATCGCGAAACGCCCGCACGGTCAGCCGGCTGATGGCACGGTGATGGCCGTGTTGTGAGGGTACGTCGCGGAATGAAGGGAACAAAATATCTGGCCTCTGTTCCCGGATAATGCGAATCAACCGCTCATACGTTACCTCTTCGCCCCACTTTTCCAGTGTTTCTTCTGGAGACTTGGAAAAGCCAAAATCGTAAATTTTATCGTTTAACGTCCGGCTTAGCAAAAACAGATCGACATTGGTCACTTTGGACGCCTCTTCCAGTTCACGCGTCCGAACGATACCCAGCCCGTTCCCCAGTTCATGTCCTATTTCATTTTGTCCACCCTCGCCCCGGTTCGCAATGACACTACTGGTGCGGACGCCTTTTCCTAAAGACATGTACGCAAGCAACGCACTGCGCTCGTCATCTGGGTGCGCCCCTGTATTCATGAAACTGACGATGGTATCTAACGGTTTGACCACTTTCCACAGTTCAGGATCACTACTGTCATGTTGCGCCCTTACCGTCGGCCAGCACAAAGTGACAACGAGACAGACCGCCAGCAACGTAGACGTGAACCTTTTCAAAAGGTCCTGTTGACTCACTTCTTCAGCCTCCTTCTTTTTTTAAAAACTCCCTCTCCATGCCCTGAGGCTTCCTCCTTAGACTTCATGAACACCTCCTACTTTTTACGAAGTTAGTAAGCTTTTTTATCATACTTAGTATGTATCATTCATTATAATTTCTATATCATTATTATTCTTTAAATAGGGAATTTTATGAATTAACATTGCATACTACAATTAGAAAGTAAACTTTACAAACTCACCGAGGGAGAGTGCTGCCATGGGTCAAAAGCCAAAGATTGTCATCATCGGAGCCGGGAGCGCCATTTTCGGTTTAAGCATGATCAAAGACGCCTTTTCTACAAAAGAACTGTGGGGAAGCGAACTCGTTTTTGTCGATATTGACCGCCCGGCGGTAGAAAAAATGGCCACAGCCGCTCAACGCATCAATCGACATTTAAATGCCGGATACGCCATATCGTTTACGACAGACCGTACCGAAGCCCTTCCCGGCGCCGATTTTGTCATTACTTCCATTGCGGTTGATCGCGTTCCCCTTTGGAAACAAGATTTTCACATTCCGAAAAAACACGGGATCCAACACGTTTTAGGAGAAAACGCTGGACCAGGTGCCGTCTTTCACACAATGCGGAATATCCCCATCATTTTGGGCATTTGCCGCGATATTGAACAACTGTGCCCGGATGCCTTACTCATTAATTTTACAAACCCGGAGAGCAGAATATGCCTTGCCATTCATCAATACACAAACGTCAAAGCTGTCGGGCTCTGTCACCAGATTCACGAAGGGATTCGAATTGTCGCCACCCTGCTTGGGAAAAACCCCCAAGATCTAGACGTCAAAGCGTGGGGGATTAATCACCTGACGTGGATGGTCGACATTCGCGACAAAGAGACAGGAGAAGACTTGTACCCCCTCCTGCGGGAAAAAGAAAAAGACTACGACCCTACCTTCGAAAAACTGTCTCGATTTGTCTTTCGCCATTTCGGGCTCTTTCCCACCTCCGGGGACGACCATCTCGGCGAATTTTTCCCTTACGCCCACGAGATGATGGGCACAGAAGGATATGACTTCGCACATTACGAATCGCGTCGCCGAAATACGGCCCAAGTGATTGACGGCATCGTGAACGGGACAGTGCCCATTGACAACCGGCTGATCTCTCCGTCTGTCGAAGCGGCCTTTGACATTATCAAAGGAATGACGTGCAACACAAACGCTTTAATTCTGTCGGCCAACGTCCCCAATCAGGGCTATATCCGAAATTTGCCCGAGGACGCCATTGTCGAGATCCCGGTTATCGTCAGTGGCAACGGAATTAACGGGCTTTCCCTCGGAGAACTGCCTCAAGGGATCGCCTCCCTCTGTTCCGCTCAGATTCACGTACAGCAACTGGCAGTGGCAGCAGGCGTGGAAGGAGATAAAAACCTTGCCATTCAAGCTTTGCTCACGGATCCGAACGTCCCGAGTGCAAAAGCAGCCCTCAACCTCTTTGACGAACTAATGGAGGTGAACAGACCGTATCTGCCGCAATTTTTTGAAACAGCTTGACCGTCCTGAGAGGAGGTACGCATGATCACTCACGACAACACACACGCACGCCCAAACTACTTAAAGTACTTAAACAAAAAAAAGGTGCTCACGTATATTCGAGACTCTGAAGGGCAATCCCGGGCAAGTATTTCAAAGGCCCTGAATATTAGTAAACCGACGGTTTCAAATATCGTCGAAGAATTGTTGAAGGAAGGCTGGATAACCGAGAAGGAAAGCACATTTGCCAGCGCGTCAGGCGGTAGAAAACCGTACCGCCTGTATTTCAACCGTAACGCTAAATACATCGTGGGCATCGACATCGGAGGCACGTCAACGGACGTCGGAATCATGAACCTCGAAGGGGAGCTCGTCTCCTTGAAACAGCTCTCCACGCAAGAGTATGTGCAAGACGACTTCACATCGGCTTTAAACAGCGAAGTGTCCCGTCTGATTCAAAAGTGCGGTTTGGCTCACAAGCATATTATGGCAGTCGGGGTCGGAGTTCCCGGCATCACGGATGTGTGCAACGGTGTCGTTTTTGAAGCCCCCAGCCTCGGGTGGAAAAACTACCCTTTAAGAGATCGTTTAAGCGAACAGCTCCCCTTACCTGTCTACGTTGACAACGATGTGAACGTCGCCGTGCTCGGTGAACAGTGGAAAGGTGCGGCCAAAAGCAAACAAAACGTCATTTTGATCACACTGGGAACGGGTGTCGGGTGCGGCATTATTCTGAACGGTCGCCTGTACCGGGGTTCGTCTTTCGCCGCAGGTGAAATCGGGTATATGATCACAGACAAAAAGAGAGCAGAGGCGTACGATCCCGTTTTTTCCGGTTACGGTTTTTTAGAGAGCCACGTCGGCGGGCCTTCTATCGTCAAAAAAATGGCCGACACACAACCTGAACGGCGCCAGTGGACAGCGAAGGACACTTTTCAGGCCGCGATGCAAGGGGATGAACTGGCACTGAACGCTGTCGACGAAGCCGTCTCCCACATTGCGGTCGCCCTTGTCAACGTCATCGCCCTGTTTAACCCCGAATGTGTCGTGTTAGGAGGTGGTATTTCCAAATCAGGCGCTTGGTTCCTTCCGAAAATCCGAGGGTTCATCGAAAAGCACCTCCCTTTTGTGACAGATGTGTACGTGACACATTTGGAACACGTGTCGCTCATAGGCGCTGCTGCCCTATGTTTGAGGGAACACGATTCTCCGCTCAAACCGTAGAAGAGAAAGGACTTCACCAAATCACTCAAAGGAGAGGATATCGGTGTTGAGAAAAAAAAGGTGGTTGTTAAGTCTAGCCGTTTTTGTCGCGTTCACCGCGTGCTCCGGCGGCCAAGAAACGACCGGTGACACTGAGAATGCGGATGTCGTTCAAATTGAGTACTGGCAGTATCACTTCGATGCCAAAGTCGAGTTGATGAATGAATTGATTGAAGAATTTGAAGCGGAAAACCCAGGGATTCAAGTCAAGCAAACCACGTTCCCTTACGAGCAGTTTAACGAAAAGGTCGCGGCTCAAGTGCCGGCAGGTAAAGGACCGGACGTGATTAATCTGTTTCACGGCTGGGTCCCGCAGTACGTCGATTCCGGGTACTTGCAACCGTTGCCACGAGATGCATTTCCCCACGAAAAAATAGAGAGTGAGTTTTTTCCACTGGTCGAAGCAGTCAAACTTGACGGTGAATACTGGTCCATACCGACAGCGGTTCGCACCCTCGCACTGTTCTTTAACAAAGATTTGTTCGAAGAAGCGGGCCTTGACCCGAACTCTCCGCCTGAAACGTGGGATGAGCTGGCGGAATACGCTGTCAAACTGACCAAAACGGACGGCAGTAATCGTCTCGAACAGTCGGGATTAGCGTGGGAACCCGGTCAACAGGGAAACAACTGGTTGCGTGACGGTTTGACGTACCAAGCGGGCGGGCGCGTCTTAAGCGATGACCGTAAAACGGTCGTTTGGGGAGATGGACCTGAAGGACTTGAAGCGTTTAAGTACTGGATCAGTTTCCCGACAGAACTGGGCACGTCGAAACCGGGTTTCTACACAGACGACATCACGGCCTTTTCAACAGGAAAAGCTGCGATGAACGTAGACGGCTCCTTCCGCATCGGAACGTTACAGGAGGAAGCGCCTGACCTCCATTACGGTATTGCTCCGCTACCAGCCCAAGACGAAAAGTCCACGAGTGCTTCCTTCTGGAGTAACGGCGTTACAGTGGGGGTCGATGGCGAAAAACTGGAGGCGTCGGTCAAGTTTCTCCAGTTTTTGACAAGTGATGAAGTCATGGAAAAGTGGACGGACGAAATCGGCGAATTGCCTGCCAAAGAGTCTGTTGCCATGCAAGACAAGTATGTCGAAGACGACATATACGGTCCGTTTATCGAACAACTCCCGTATGCCGTCTCCCATTTTTCTGTTGACGAAATGGGAGAACGGGACCTGATTATGCAAGCGGCCGACAGAGTTTTACTCGAAGGCGCATCCCCGGAAGAAGCTTTTAAAGAACTCGTACAGAAGACGCAAGTACTGTACGACGACTATTGGCAAGGAAAACAGTGAGACGCTTTAGACCTTGCCAAAGGCCATTTGGCAAGGTCCTTCCAGGATGACGGTAATTAAAGGAGGTGCACGGTTGACACAACCCCATCTTTCCACAAAACAGACGAACAAAGGGCGCCCACGGCGGTTTCAGTTAAAGCTCAAGCACCAAAAATACGTGTTCGTCTATTCATGTCTGTTGATCCCTCTTGTTTTCTACGCTTGCATTCGCCTATTCCCGACCTTTTTCACGTTTAATGTCAGTTTCCGAGAGTGGGACATTCTTTCCCCCGAAGACCCTGCTTTCATCGGTTTGGAAAACTACAGAGCGCTGTTTGAGGACGAAGTCTTCCTCAAATCGCTGTACAACACGTTCCTTTACATTGTGTTAGGCGTCTCAGGCCAACTCGTGTTCGGTTTCGCAGTCGCCCTTCTCTTACATAGAGTTCGCCTTTTTTCCGGTTTGTTTCGAACGATTTACTTCATTCCGTACGTGACGAGCATTGTTGCCGTGAGCTGGGTCTTTCAATGGCTTCTAATGGAGAACGGATTCGTTAACGATATCCTGGTGAACATGGGGATGGACCCTCAGCCTTTCCTCAATTCACCCGACCAGGCCATTTTCGTCATCATCGGCGTCATGATCTGGCAAGCCCTCGGTTTCCAGATGGTCATTTTTCTCGCCGGTTTGGAAAACATTCCACAGCTGTACTACGAGGCAGCCGTGATCGATGGCGCCAGTGCGTGGCAGAAATTGCGATATGTCACCCTTCCCCTCCTCAATCCGACGATTGTCTTTTCAGCCGTAATTGGCAGCATTAATTTTATTCAAGTCTCTTTTACACAAGTCATCAACATGAGTTCTGACGGCATTGGCGGTCCTCTCCACTCCACCATCACCGTTGTCGTGTACATTTATCAACTGGCGTTCAGGCAGTTTGACATGGGGATGGCAGCGGCTGCGACGGTACTGTTGTTCCTGTTTATCCTCGCCCTGACACTGTTTCAGATGAAAGTGTTGACCAAGAAATTTGATTACTAGGGGGGAAGAAACGGTGTACCGGTCTACCGCAAGCAACCTACTGACTTACACTTTACTCTCGATCGGGGCTGTCGTAATGGTGTTTCCGTTCATCTGGATGTTTTCAACGTCGTTAAAGTCTCCAATGGACGTTTACACATTGAACCTCATTCCCGAACACCCGACCTTGGAAAACTACAAAACGATCATGGAAGAGAGTGCCTTTTTGAGGTGGTTTTTGAACAGTATCGTCATCGCCGTCTTGACGACCGTAAGCGTCACGTTTTTTGACACACTGGTCGGCTACATTATTGCGAAATTTCGCTTTGTCGGCAGATCCATCATTTTTATCGCGATACTGAGTACGCTCATGGTGCCGACAGAAATGCTGATTATCCCCTGGTACATGATGAGCACCGAACTGGGCTGGACAGACACGTACTGGGGCATTCTCTTTCCCGGTCTCATGACTGGATTCGGAGTGTTTTTAATGAAACAGTTCATGGAAACTATCCCGGACGACCTTCTCAATGCCGCGCGCATTGACGGCATGAACGAGTATATGATCTTCTTTAAAATTGCGGTTCCGCAAGTGTGGTCAGCCCTTTCGGCTTTGGCCATCTTTACGTTCCTCAGCAACTGGAATGCCTTCTTGTGGCCGCTAATCGTGATCGAGTCCCCCGAGCTGCGGACGTTGCCCGTCGGCCTTTCCTTTTTCGCTTCCAGCGAAGTCAAGTCCCAATGGCATCTGATCATGACGGGCGCAACCGTGACGGTCGTCCCTCTACTCGTCGTATTTTTCATTTTGCAGCGGCACATTATCAAAGGCATTACATTGACGGGGATGAAGTAATAGCGAAACACCAATTGTCAACAGCGGGGAAATCGAGTACAATAAAGAAAGACGTAGGATCGGTCGCACATTGGGTGTATCGGATGACGCGATACAAGTGGAAGGAGCGGTTAACAGTGTCTTCGACTGAACAAATGATACAAGTGCAAGAAGTACTGGATAAATTGCGCCCCTTTATTCAGGGTGACGGCGGCGATGTGGAACTGGTAGACGTAGAGGACGGCGTCGTCAAAGTAAGGTTGCTCGGAGCGTGCGGAAGCTGTCCTGCTTCCACGATTACGCTGAAAGCCGGCATCGAGCGCGCACTCATGGAAGAAGTGGAAGGTATTAAGGAAGTCGAACAAGTGTTGTAAATCGCATCGACGACAGCTCCTGGATCAGGAGCTGTTTTTGGTTATCCCTTTTCCTCTACCCACCATTCGCGTACGTACAGCTTGTCGGGTCGAAAATGTTCCCCCTTCACCCCGTGCAACCGGTCGTTTACAAAATAGAGCATTTTCGGACGCACGAGGGGGATTAGGGGCATTTCTTCAACAAACTGCTCGTTCCATTGGAGCATGATCCGTTCCCGCTCCTTTCCTTCTGCCTCGGCAGCTTCTCTCAGCAGCGTTGTCAGTTGATTCGTCGACAAGCTCGTCCACTGTCGCAAGTCGTCTTCTTCCCACCAGTCGAGGAGGGCACGCGATTCGACTCTCACCCAGTCCGTCATTAAGAACAGGTCGGCGTCTCCCGTTTGAACAGCTTTGGCCAGTTTTGACACATGGTCATGCTCGACGAGTTCCACTGTCAGTCCGGCTGCTTCCCACTGGTTTTTCAACTGAGCTGCCAACCCATCCCGCTCCACCCATTGGGACGTGAAGTGTAAACTTAGTTCCTCTTCTCTGAGTGCCTTCAGCGCCTGTTCCACCTCATCCTTTTTCGCCCGCTCAACTTGCATCCCCCGCGGTGTGTCGATTTTTTCGCCGAACCCTTTTAACCACTGTTTGACAATTTGCTGTTTGTCAATCACGTGTCCCATTTGAGCCCGGAGAGTAGCATCTTGCCACAAGTCTTGCTTTGGATTAAAGGCAACATAGTGAAAAACGTCTCCCGTTTTCTGCAGGGGGGACACGTCTAACCCATCGCGTACCGCTGGAGCGTTCGTCGCATCCATTTGGGGCAAAACGTCCAGTTTCCCCTCTTTAAACTGCGTCACAGCTTCCTCTAACGTCATCGTGCGACACGTCACTTCGTCGAGAGACGGTGCTTCATCCCAATACTGGCTGAACCTTTCCAGTTCGATGACGGATTTCTCCGACCTTTCGGCCATGCGGTACGGCCCAGTTCCGATCAAGTGTGTCGTTTCCGGCTCACCGTCAGAACTTGCGTGAAGGTGACGGGGAACAATCGGAATTTGCAACAGTTCAGTGACCGAATCTGGGGCCTCGTCCAGTTGAAAGGTGAGTGACGGCGCCTCGCCTTCGGTTAGTGTAATGCCTTGAATCGTTTTGACCTTTCCAGATCGAACGTCTTCGACGCCGGCAATCGCTTGGACGAGTCGACGGTACGACCCGTTGTAATTCGGGTCTGCCAACTTGTTGTACGTATAGAGGACGTCTTCGGCCGTCAACGGCTCGCCATCGTGCCACTTGACACCCTTTCGCAGGGTGACGCTCACCGTCCCAGCCTGTTCGTCCATTTGCCACGATTCAGCCAGCACGTTTTTCGTCGTTCCGTCTGGCTGCCTTTCCACGAGGGGTTCATAGATGAAAGACAGTACAGTTTCCGTTGCTTCGTTTTCCGGTGTAAGGGGCCGAATGGAACGCGGGACATCGTCATACAGCGGAATGCTGATGGAACCGCCTGTCCGGGGATTGCTCTTTTCAACTTGGGCGCTGACGGCAGACCCGTGCTCCCAGTGGACCCACCAACCGCCCCACAAGAGCAAACTGCCTGACCAAACAAACACACTGGCGACGATCAACAACAGTTTCTTTCGCTCGTCCATTGTGTTCTCTCCTTAAACGTAACGTTACCACATTGTATGCTTGTCCAGCAGACGAGTATGACTCACTGACCCGATATGCACTCCCTTCAGCCGACTTCTTCAGTGCACAAAAAAACCCGGTGTCACCCGGGGAAGGTGCATTTAAGACGACGGTGAGTCATTGTACAAGTGGCAAGCCGTCCAGTGGTTCGGTTTAATTTCTTTCCACTCGGGAGCTGCTTCGGCGCAAATGGTCATGGCGTGGGGACAGCGGGTGCGAAAACGGCAACCGCTGGGAGGGTTGATCGGACTCGGCACATCGCCTTCCAGTATGATGCGCTCCCGCTTTTTTTCCACGTGCGGGTCTGGAATTGGGATCGCTGACAGTAGCGCTCGGGTGTAAGGGTGGAGCGGGTCTGCGTACAACACTTCGCTTTCCGCCACTTCCACTAAATGGCCTAAGTACATGACCCCTACCCGGTCGCTGATGTGCTTGACCATGGACAAATCGTGGGCGATAAACAAATACGTCAATCCCTTCTCGCGTTGCAACCGGCGCATCAAGTTGATGACCTGCGCTTGAATCGAAACGTCCAGCGCGGAGATCGGCTCGTCGGCGATGATGAATTCGGGTTCGACGGCCAGTGCGCGGGCGATACCGATCCGTTGCCGCTGCCCGCCGCTGAACTCGTGCGGGTAACGGCTCAAGTGTTCAGGGTTGAGCCCCACGATCTCCAACAGCTCTTGCACCCGTTTTCTCCTTTCAGATTTACTCCCCACTAACCGATGGATGTCCAACCCTTCGGCGACAATGTCTTCCACGGTCATGCGGGGATTCAGCGACGCGTAAGGGTCTTGAAAAATCATTTGCACCTCGCGGCGGAACTGTTGCATCTGTTGGCGGTTTTGCCCGTGAACGTCACGCCCTTTAAACAGTACTTTTCCCGCTGTCGCGTCATAAAGCCGGATAATGGTGCGGCCGATGGTCGACTTTCCGCAACCCGATTCGCCCACGAGGCCGAACGTCTCCCCTTTGTGCACGTGAAACGACACATTGTCCACGGCGCGGAGATTCTCGCCTCTTCCGACGCGAAAGTATTTTTTCACCTTCTGCACTTCGAGAATGCGCTCCCCGCTCATCTCGTTCCTCCTCCCGCGACAGCCGCAGGCGGCTTGACATTAGGCGCCATCGGATGTTCCAACCAGCACGCAACACTGTGTCCCGGCGATACTTCTGTATCCACCGGCATCTCCTCCTGGCACACTTTCATCGCGTGGGGGCAGCGCGCGGCAAACGGACAGCCTTTGGGAGGGGAGATGAGATCTGGTGGCGTTCCCGGAATGGCCACCAACTCGTTGGCCCGGTCACTGTCCAGACGGGGCACGGACGTCAACAACCCCCACGTGTAAGGATGTTTCGGATCGTAAAAAATCTCCTCTAGTGTTCCCGTTTCCACGATCTTTCCGGCGTACATGACGGCCACCCGCTGGGCGACGTTGGCCACGATGCCGAGATCGTGCGTGATGAGAATGATGGCCGTGTCAATTTTTTTCTGCAACTCGACCATTATGTCGAGTATTTGTGCTTGAATCGTCACGTCGAGGGCGGTGGTCGGTTCGTCGGCGATGAGAATTTTCGGCTCACAGACGAGGGCGATGGCAATCATGACCCGCTGGCGCATGCCACCGCTAAATTGGTGCGGATACTGCTCTGCTCTCTCTTTGGCATTCGGAATCCCTACGCGTCTCAACATGTCCACGGCACGGGAAAACGCTTGTGCTTTACTCACCTTCTGGTGTCTCATCAGGACCTCTACAATCTGTTTGCCGACTGTCATCGTCGGATTGAGGGACGTCATCGGGTCCTGGAATATCATCGATATTTCCGCTCCGCGGATGGATTGCATCTCTTTCTCTTTCAGTTTCATCAAGTCTTTTCCTTCAAACAGAACCGACCCGCCTTTATAACGCCCCGGCGGTGTCGGCACTAAGCGCATGACACTCTGGGCCGTCACGCTTTTGCCACATCCCGACTCGCCCACGATGGCCAACGTCTCTCCCTTGTCCAATTCAAAGGAAACTCCCCGAACAGCCTGAACCTCGCCGGCGTACGTCTCAAACGAAACGCGCAAATCGTTCACTTCCAACATTTTGCTCATCCCCATCACCTCACTTTCTCATTTTCGGGTCGAACGCATCCCGCAGCCCGTCACCCAACAAGTTGAACCCGAGCATCAAGAGCGCAATCACTGTCGAAGGAATGAGGACTTGATACGGATAGAAACGCATTTGTCGAAAGCCTTCGTTCACCATCACTCCGAGGCTCGTATTGGGCGGTTGCAGACCCAAGCCGATAAAACTGAGGAACGCTTCAAAAAAGATGGCCGTTGGAATGGTAAACGTCAGATTGACAATAATCGGTCCCAAGGCGTTCGGCATTAAGTGCTTCCAGATGAGGCGCTTGTGGCTGGCCCCCAGCGTCCGGGCCGCCATGATAAATTCCTGGTTTTTCAACTTGAGGATCTGGCCGCGGACGATCCGCGCCATCGGCACCCAACCAGTGATAACCATGGCCAGGGCAATGGCCACAATGCCCGCTTCTAAAATCATCATCATTAAAATAATGACAATTAAGTTGGGAATTCCGACTAAAATCTCGATAATCCGCTGCATGACGTTGTCGACCCGGCCGCCGTAATAGGCGGAAATGCCGCCAAACGTAACGCCGATGATTAAGTCGAGGAAGGCCGCCAAGAAAGCGATAAACATCGAGATGCGCGTCCCTTCCCACACCCGGGCAAACATGTCGCGTCCGAGGTGATCCGTTCCGAAGTAGTGTTCGCTGCTGGGAAAGTGGTTCGTCTTCATAACGTCTTGTTCGTAATACGTGTACTCCGTCATGTAAGGCCCGAAGACGGATAAGAGGAACAGCGCACACAAAATCGTCAGACCGAATACGGCGCCGCGGTTCCGCTTCAGCTGGTTCCACCCGTCTTTGAACAGAGAAGTCGGAGGTCTTTCGATGCGTTCTCGTTCCCCGTAAGTGATGTCAGCAGGCTGAAAGTCTTCTGAGTTGTACACGCGCGGTTGGGTTTCCATCTTATGCCTTCACCTCCGACAAGCGAATGCGCGGATCGATGACGCCGTACAGAACATCTGTTATAAAGATCGTCAGAATAAAGAGGGCGCTGTAAAATATGGTCACGCCCATGATCACTGTCAAATCTTTGGCCAGTATGGACGTCACAAACTGTTCGCCGATGCCAGGAACCCCGAACATCTGCTCGATGACGAGTGAGCCGGTGACAATGTTAATCGCGATCGTCCCTAACACCGTGACCGACGGAAGCATCGCATTGCGTATCGTGTGCTTCCACACGACTGCCGAAGGGGACAACCCTTTCGCCTTCGCTGTCTTGATGTAATCCTGTCCGAGTACTTCGATCATCTCCGTGCGCATAAACCGCGCCAGCATGGCGATAACCGTGCCAGACAACGTTAACGTCGGCAAAATCGTGTACTCAAACCCCTCCCACAGGGCGACGGGCAACCAGCCGAGTTTCACCCCGACAAAATACGACAAAAACGCCGCCAACACAAAATTGGGCAGTGACATGCTGAGGATGGCCACGGCCATGGAACTGTAGTCGATCCACGTATTCTGTCGCAAACCTGCCAGAATCCCCAACGCGACCCCGACAACAGTCCCAAAAATGAGAGCTTGTACACCGAGTTGGGCAGACGGTCCGATGCGCTCTGCGATGATCTGATTCACGCTGCGCCCTTCGTATTTAAACGACAGCCCTAAATCTCCCTGTGCGAGATCACCCAAATAGCGAAAGTACTGCACTGCCAGGGGATCGTTTAAGCCGTAGTGCTCCTCTATCCGCTCTCTCATCTTTTCCGGCAGTTTCGCTTGGTTTTGCAGAGGCGACCCTGGCAGAAAGTGCATCGTAAAGAACGTCGCCGTGACGACGACCCAAAAAGCGACGATCATGTACACAAAACGGGTCAGGATAAAACGTCCCACCGTCTCACCTCTCTTATA
>k87-56796_pt1 | contig 14339 bp, 10 predicted proteins | sample MGYA00084031_6733416 | MGnify analysis MGYA00084031
CAGCGGCGCGCCGCTGCCCGACGTCTACATGGGGGACATCGCCTGGCCGGCGCAGTTCGCCCACAACGCCATGGCGCTGCCGCTGCGCACCCTCGTCCCGGACGGCTACTGGCAGCGCTACCCGGAGGCGGTGCGCCGCTCGCTCAGCTACAACGGCGACGTCTACGCCTTCCCGCTCTACGCCGACCAGCCCTACCTCTTCTACCGCGCCGACCTCCTCGACCGGCACGGCCTGCCCGTCCCCGAAACCTGGGAGGAGCTGGACCACGCCGCCCGGACCGTGATGCGGGCGGGCGACGCCCCGTACGGGCTGCTGCTCCAGGGCGCGGTCTTCGAAGGGCTCACGTGCAACGTCGCCGAGTTCGTCGCCGACGCCGGCGGCTCCATCCTCAGCGAGAACGGCGACCGCGCCACCTTCGGCCGGCGCGCCGGCGAGCGCGTCTTCGGCTACCTGCACGACGCGGTGACCAGCGGCCTGCTGCCCAGCTCCGCCTCGACGTTCAAGGAACAGGACACCGCGGACGCCTTCGTCGGCGGCGAGGCCGTCTTCCTGCGCAACTGGGCCTACGTCTGGGGCGTGGTGAACGCTCCGGACTCCCCCATCGCCGGCAAGGTCGGCGTCGCCGTGCGCCCCGGCTTCGAGGGCATGGCAGGCCACGGCCACGGCTGCCTGGGCGGCTGGTGCAACTTCGTCAACCCGCATTCGAAGAACCTCGGCGCGGCCACCGCCTTCGCCCGCTTCTGCGCCGACGACGAGGCCCAGCGGCTGATGATGCGCCACTCGGCCTACCTTCCGGCCGTGACCGCGCTGCGCGAAAGCCGCGAGGCGCGCCGCTCGGACACGCCGGTGCTGGCGCTCGCCGCCGACGTCCGGCTGGTCGCCCGGCCCACCCAGTCGCCGCGCTACACCCAGGTCAGCAAGGCCCTCTACACGCAGACCAACCGCGTACTCAACGGCGGCGCCACCCCGCGCCAGGCGGTCGCCGCCGCGCGGGACGGTATCGAGGCGGCGCTGGAAGGGCGGTCCCTGTGAGCGTGATGACGCGCACCCGGCGCGGACCGGGCGGGATCCGCAGGCGGCGGGCGCGCACCGGCTGGTACTACACCGCCCCGGCGCTGGCCGTGCTGGCCGCGGTGACGATCTTCCCCGTCCTGTACTCGGTCGCGCTGAGCTTCAGCGAGGTCCGCCTGACGTTCGACGGCCTGCGGATCGAGGACTGGACGCTCAGCAACTACACCACCATGTTCACCAGCTCGGCCTGGTACGACGCCGCGCTGTTCACCATCGGGTACACGGTCGGGACCGTCGCCGTCGAGCTGGCCCTGGGCACAGCGGTAGCCGTGCTGCTCGACCGGCTCGAGATCGGCCGCGGCTGGCTGCTGGCGCTGCTGCTGATCCCGTGGTCGATGATCACCGTCGTCTCCGCGCAGCTGTGGGGCTACCTCTACAACGCCACCTATGGCGCCGTGACCTGGGCGTTCAGCCTCGTGCAGACCGATCCGCCGGTGATCCTGGGCACCCCGGCGCCCGCCATCACGGCCCTGGCGGTGGCGGACATCTGGAAGACCACGCCGTTCGTCGCCGTCATCATCCTCGCCGGGCTCGTCCGCATCCCCCGGGAGCGGTACGAGGCGGCGGAGGTGGACGGGGCCGGCGCGTGGGCGACGTTCTGGAACGTGGTCGTCCCCGGGCTGCGGCCGGTCATCGCCGTCGCGGTGCTGTTCCGGGTGCTCCAGGCATTCGGCATCTTCGACCTGCCCTTCGTCCTCACGCAGGGCGGCCCCGGCACGGCCACGCAGTCGCTGGCCATCCTCGGCTACAAGTCGCTCTTCGAGGACCTCGACATGGGCATGGGCGCAGCCGTCGCCACCTCCACCGGCCTGCTGGTGCTGGGCGGCTGCCTGCTGTTCCTGCGGCTGTTCCGGTCGCAGGTGGACGAGACCGAGAGCGGCTCGACCTCAGGAGGACGACTGTGAGCTGGCGCCAGACCAGGCGGCGCAGGGGCGTGCGCCGGTACCTCAACCCGGTCACCCTCGGCGGCCTGCTGCTCGTCGTCATCACGGCGGCGCCGCTGTACTGGATGGCGGTGACCTCGTTCAAGACGCCGGTCGAGGCGGGCGCCTCGCCGCCGACGTTCTTCCCGGAGAACCCGACGCTGGACAACTACCGGCGGGCGTGGGGCGAGGCCGACATGGACCGCTACCTGGCCAACAGCGCGATCGTCTCCGTCAGCGCCACGGTCATCGTGCTGGGACTGGCGCTCTTCGCCGGATACGCGCTGGCGCGCACCCCGATGCGCGGACGCTCAACCGTGCTGGTGGGGCTGCTGATGATCTCCGTCTTCCCGGTGATCGCCGTGGTGACGCCGCTGTACCTGGTGGAACGGCACTTCGGGCTGCTGAACAGCTATCCGGGGCTGATCGTGCCGTACGTGGCGTTCCACCTGCCGTTCGCGGTGTGGATGCTGCGGAATTCGCTGCTTGACCTGCCGGTGGAGCTGGAGGAGTCCGCGACGATCGACGGCGCGAGCGCCAACCGCACCCTGTTCTCCGTCGTCCTCCCCCAGGCGGGCCCGGCCCTCTTCACCGCCGGCGTCTTCACGTTCACGGCCTGCTGGACCGAGTTCCTGATGGCGCTCACGCTCAACAGCGACAGCCGCCTGCGGACCATCCCCGTCGGCATCGCGCTCTTCGGCGACCGCTACGAGGTCCCCTACGGCACGATCTTCGCCGCCGCCATGACCGCCACGGTGCCCATCGCCTTCCTCGTCCTCGTCTTCCGCCGTACCGTCCTGTCGGGACTGACGGAGGGCGCCGTCAAGGGCTGACCGCCGGCGCCGCTCAGGCGCCGGGCCGAGCGACACAGCGGCGGCGGCCGGCAGCCGCCGGGCCGCCGGGCCACCGCCGCTGACCGCGCGGTCTGCCGCCGGGATCAGGTCAGCTGCGCGAGCAGCGAGCCGGCCTGGTGTATGAGCGCGGCGCGGGCCTCGCCAGAGACGCGCCCCGGCCACGGGTGGCCGGCGATCGCCGTGAAGCGCTCCAGAGCGGACACCGCGCGCGCGGTCCTGCCGTGGTCGAGGTGGTGCTCCGCCAGCGCGGCCACCACCAGCAGGCGGGCCGCCGCCAGGAGGCTCACGTCCCCGCTCCGCACGTACGACCGCACGGCGTCCTCCAGCGCCGGCACGCCGCCCGGCGTGTAGTACGACGGGACCGGGACGTCCGCGAAGTCCATGTCGGAGGCCAGGTAGAAGCTGGGGTGAGCGGGCTGGTTGTACGCCGTCTGCTGCCGCGCCACCTCCACACGGTACTGCGGGTCGTGCATGAGCGTGTAGAGCTTGTGCCCGGTCAGCTCCGTGCTCAGGTAGATCCGCATCGCCGTGCTGTCGGCCGTCGGCAGCAGCAGCTCCTCCCGCCAGTCGCCGAGGATGTCGGCCACCAGTGAGGGGTTGCCCTTCGTCCAGTTGTTGGTGGTCGTGTCCCTGGCGGTCAGCAGGGTGCCCCGGCGCCAGTCCTCGATGGCCGGCGTTTCGTAGGTCTCGGTGGTGGCGCCGGTGAGGTACTGCGTCGTGAGGTCGCCGGCCCAGCGGATCGACTGGTTGGTGCCGGGGGTCTCGGCGCTCAGCTCCTCGCCGGAGGCGCTCCACATGCCGGCTTCGCCGCCCGCGCCGCCCTCGGGCACGCCCGCCCACACCTCGATGCCGGGGACGTCCGGGTCGACGTCACCGATCATGCCGCGGCCGGTGTCCTCGCCGGTGTAGCCGCCCCACAGCACCTCACCGGTCGCCGCGTCGCGCAGGGCGTAGCCGTACGGGGCGTACGCCGCTCCCTCGTGGACGGTGAAGATCTCCAGGCCGGGGCGGCCGGGGTCGATGTCGGTGACGTGCATGGCGTCGCCGTGTCCCAGGCGGGCGCTGGCGCCCGGATCGGCGCTCTGCCCGGGCATCTCGCCGAAGGAGCTGTACAGCAGGCTGCCGTCGTCGTCGAGGGTGGCCGAGCCGTAGACGATCTCCTGGCGGCCGTCGCCGTCCACGTCGGCGGCGCTCAGGGAGTGGAAGCCCTGCGTGGTCAGCGTGCCGTACTCCGGGTCGGTGCCGTCGACGCCGTGCGGCGCGTCGTTGAACGGGTTCGACATCGGCGCGTGCCCGCTGTCCACGTACCACTCCTCGCGCAGCCGGTCGCCGTCCCAGCGGTAGGCGACCAGCGTGGTGCGCGTGTAGTAGCCGCGCGCGAAGACCGCCGAGGGGTGCCGGCCGTCGAGGTAGGCCACCGATGCCAGGAAGCGGTCGACGCGGTTGCCGGGCTCGATGCGGCTCATGGCGTAGTCGCCCCACATCAGCCCGTCGTCGCCGCGGCCCGGCTGGTAGGGCACGGTCTGGAGCTCGCCGCCGGTGGCGCCGTCGAAGACCGTCAGGTACTCGGGGCCGTCAAGGACGAATCCCTCGAAGGACCGCAGGTCGTTGCGCTCGCTGCGGCTGGGGGCGTAGACGTCGATGAAGTAGTCCGCCAGCTGCCCGGCGTCCGCGCGGGAGAGCGGGTAGCTGAACGACAGCTCGTCCTGGGCGCCCAGCGCCTCCTCGACCGTGGCGGGCCAGTTGCCCGCCTGCACCTCGGGGTGCTCGTGCCAGTCCTGGAACATCCCGGCCAGGTGGTCGCGGTAGTCCTCGGCGCTCAGGCGGTAGTCGTCCTGGTGGGAGTACCCGGCGAGGCGGTCGGCACGCGGCATGGTGAGGTACTCCCGCGCGACCGGCTCACCGTCCTCGAAGCGGGTGACGGAGGTGCCGGGGGCTGTCTTCATCATCAGCTCGGCGCGGCCGTCGCCGTCGAAGTCGTAGACGGGGAACTGCGTGTAGTGCGCCCCGGAGCGGATGTTGACGCCGAGGTCGATGCGGTACAGCAGGGTGCCGTCGAGTTCGTAGGCGTCGATGTAGGTGTTGCCGGTGTAGCCGGTCTGGGAGACGTCCTTGGCGTTGGACGGGTACCACTTGACGACGTACTCGTACTGTCCGTCGCCGTCGAGGTCGGCGACGGACATGTCGTTGGCGCCGTAGGTGTACTCCTCGCCGGCCGGGGTGACGCCGCCCTCGGGCTTGGTCAGCGGGATCTCGTAGTAGCCCTGCGACCAGGGCGACACGGGCTCGCTGCGGTCGGTCTCTTCGCCGTCCACGACGGCGGCGACGCGGTACTCGCTGTCCGGGGAGGCGCCCTCGTCCAGGTAGTTGGTGCTGTCGGTGACGGTGGCGACGCGCTCGCCGTCCCGGTAGACGCGGAAGTCGGCCCCGGCCAGGCCGGTGGCGGTGTGGCCGGTGACCTCCGAGGCGAGCAGCCGCCAGCTGAGGAAGACGCCCTCGTCGGTCGCGACGGCGACGAGCCCGCGGTCGAGCCGCTCCAGCTGCACGGGCCCGGCGTCCCGGCCGCCGTCGCTGCCCCGGCGGCCGTCGGCGGACGAGCCCGCCTGGGCACCGCCGACGGCGGTGGCCACCATGATCCCGGCGAGCAGAGTGCTCAGCGCCATGGCCGGCAGGCGTCTGCCGCGGCCCGCTCTGTCCCCCGTTATGTGCCGTTCTGTGTCGACGTGGCCCACGTTCTTTCCTCCGGCTCCCGCGTCGAGGCGCAGTTGTAACGTTTCATTGAGTCGTTTCAATTGAGTCGTTTCAATTCGTCCCGGACGCGGTGACGGTACGGGGGGTCCCTGGGGCCGTCAAGACATCGCGCAGCGGCTCGCGCGCGGCCCGGCCTCAGCCGACGGTGACGGCGATCTTCCCCCGGGTGTGCCCTTCCTCGCTCAACCGGTGTGCTTCAGCGGCCTGTTCGAGCGGAAACACGGCGGCCAGGTGAGGGCGCAGCGCCCCCGCCTCGGCCATGTCGCTCAGCGCACGCAGATCGGCCGGGTCGGGGCGCACGAAGACGTACTGGCCGCCCAGTTCCGTCACCGTGCTGTCCGCGATGGAGGCCACCCGCCCGCCGGGCGCCAGCACCCCGCGCGTCGCCGCCAGCGCCTCGCCGCCGACCATGTCGAACACGGCCGTCACTCCGTCAGGCACCAGCGCCTGCACCCGGTCCGCCAGCCCTTCGCCGTAGACCACGGGCTCGGCGCCCAGGTCCCGCAGGTAGGCGTGGTTCCGCTCACTGGCCGTGCCGATGACCCGCGCACCGAGGTACCGCGCGATCTGGACGGCGAACGAGCCGACGCCGCCGGCCGCCGCGTGGACGAGCACCCGGTCGCCCTGGCCGACGCGGAGCGCGCGCTTGAGCACCTGGTACGCCGTCAGCCCCGCGAGCGGGAGCGCCGCCGCCTCCTCGAAGCCGAGGTTGCGCGGCTTGGGGCCGAGCGTGCGCACGGGAGCGGCGACCAGCTCCGCGAAGGTGCCGCGCGAGAGCATGTCCTCGCGCACGTAGCCGATCACCTCGTCCCCCTCGGCGAACTCCGGCACGGCCGCCCCCGGCCTGACCACGACGCCCGCCATGTCCCAGCCGGGGATCACCGGGAAGACCGCGTCCACCATCGGCTCCAGGTAGCCGTAACGGCACTTCCAGTCCACCTGGTTGACCGAGGCGGCCCGCACCTGGACCAGCACCGCGTCGGGGCCGGTCTTGGGCGCCGGAAGCTCGCCGTACTCCAGGACGTCGGGGCCGCCGTAGTGGCGGTAGAACACAGCCTTCACGGCCGCGCCTCCCTTCGCAAAAGGGTGCAAACACCACTATTCTCCCTGCGCATCACTCCCCTGTCGCGCGCAACCGAAGGGACCAGCACAGTGACACGGACCCGCGCCACCAGCACGTTCGACTTCAGCGGCTCCGTGGTGCTGGTCACCGGCGGCGGGTCCGGCATCGGGCGCGCCACGGCCGAGGCGTTCGGCCGCGCCGGAGCGCAGGTCGCGGTGGCCGACGTCGCAGAGACGCACGCCAAGGCGACCGTCGACGCGATCCGGGAGGCCGGCGGGGCAGCGGAACTCTTCCTCGCCGACGTGACCAGCGAGGCCGCCGTCGACCGGCTGGTCGACCGCGTCGTCGCGCACTTCGGGCGCCTGGACATCGCCCACAACAACGCGGGCGCCGGCGGCGGCGTGACACCGCTGGCCGAGGTGAGCACCGAGGAGTGGCGGCGCGTCATCGACACCGACCTGACGTCCGTCTTTCTCTGCCTGAAGGCGGAGATCCCCGCCATGCTGGACAGCGGCGGCGGTGCCATCGTCAACACCGCCTCCGCGCTCGGCCTCATCGGCGCGCCGAGCATGGCCGCGTACACGGCCGCCAAGCACGGCGTCGTCGGCCTGACCCGGGCCGCCGCCCTCGACTACGCGCGGCGCGGCATCCGGGTCAACGCCGTCTGCCCCGGCGTCATCGACACGCCGCTGCTGGCCGGGCTGCCGAAGGGCGCGCGGGACCAGATGGCGCTGGGCGCGCCGCTCGGGCGCCTCGGCCAGCCCGACGAGGCGGCGGCGGCCGTCCTGTGGCTGTGCTCCGGCGCCGCCTCGTACGTCACCGGTCACGCCCTTCCGGTCGACGGCGGCGCGGTCCCCGGCGGCGCCGCGGCACGGTTCGGCGAGCTGGGCTGACGCTGCTTAAGGCGTGTGGTCGTACGGAGAAGAGTTCAGGACGCTGGTCTCCCAGCTGTGGATCAAGAGCAGCAGCGCTGCCGCGACCCGGAGATCGCAGCGCTCGTCCCGTACCTCGAGAAAACTGCGGCGCTGACCGGGGTGATACCGCAGCTTCAGCCGGCCATCCTCGGCAAACCGCATCCGGCGCGGCGGCTCCACACCGACGAAACTGCCAAGCGACACAATGGCCAGCAGGTACTGGACCGGCAGCAGCGGCACCCACACCGCCCACCACAGCATCGCGCCCTTCCACGCGCGCCACGACGCCTCGTGTCCCCGCAGTTCCACGGTCCAGCGGGGCCGCCGCAGGTCGGGCAGCGAGCCACGCTGCCGCCGCACCACCGCAAGCACCTCACCGTCCGCGCCGCGCACCTCGTACTCCGGGCAATCTGGCTGCGAAGCCGGATGCGTGACCACCCTGGCCCACGCTTCGCTGCGGTTCTGGTCCCGCCAGAGCACGAACGAACGCACGCCCCGCTTGCGTGACTGCACGTACTCCTCGACCGTGCCCCCCGGCGGCACCTCCCGCTGCGGCCACCCCAGCACACGAGCGGAAGAGCGATCGAATCTCTTGCCGTCCGCCGTCAGCTCCGACACATACACCCCCGTTTCAGACGGCGAAGGCGGCGCATCGAACAGCGTCTGCGTCCATACGGCTATCGCCATGCCGCAGAGCCTAGCGGTTCGATGCGCCGCCGAGAGTTTCGCCGGCCTGCCCTGGCGCCGCTCAGGCGTGTACTCGTGCGGTGATGTGTGCAGGATGTCGGTATCCCAGCTGTTGATCAGCATCAGCAGCGCGGCCGCGACCCGGAGATCGCAACGCTCATCCCGCACTTCAAGAAACTCGTGGCGCTCAGGGCGGAAGTCCGGCTTCAGCTTTTTCCCCTCAAAGAACCGCATACGGCGCGGCGGCTCCACGCCAGCGAAATCACCGAGCAAGATAATCGCCAGCAGGTACTGGAACGGCCGCAGCGGCACCCATATCCACCACCACAGCATCCTGCCCTTCCACGCGTGCCACGACGCCTCGCGCCCCCGCAGTTCCACGGTCCAGCGGGGCCGCCGCAGCCGGAACAGCGCCCCCGCTTCCGCCGCACCACCGCGAGCACCTCACCATCCGCGCCGCGCACCTCGTACTCCGGGCACTCCTTCCCTCCCCCGGACGAGTCACCACCCTGGCCCACACTCCGCCACGGTCCCGCTCCCGCCAGAGCACGAACGAACGCACGCCCCGCTTACGTGACTTCAGGTAGTCCTCGACCGTGCCCTGGGCGGCACCTGCCGCTCCGGCCACCCCAGCGCACGTGCCGACGAGTAATCCTGCTTCTTGCCCTTCGCCTCCACCCCCGAGGCCAGTATCCCCGTCGCAAGAGGCGACGGCGACTCATCGAACATCGTCTCCGTCCACACGGCCGTCGCCATGCGGCAAACCTTCATCCGCCGCCAGGCCGTGGAGGTACTGGAGGCGGACCGGCACAGCGAGGGGAGTCTCCATCGAAGGGTGCAGGCCGGATCGTCCGCGCGGAGGGCGCGGCGGCGGGAGGCCGTTTCTACGCTGAGTGAGAAGAGGGGCCGGGCGCCACAAGCTATCCGAGAGGGACGCGCGATGAGTCGTGGCAGGAAGTACCTGGCCGAAGGGGTGGGGGCGTTTGTTCTGGGCCTCGGTCTCCTGGTCTTCGGCGGTGATATCGAGACGCCGGTATTGTCGCTGAGCAAGACGGGCATAGCCCTTATGGTCGCCGGCGGCATTGAGGCGCTGGCCGGCCTCTATTACACCGCCCGCCAGTCACCGGGACGGAGTTAGCCCGCGTTTATCCGGCCGCGGCCACGGCATTCGCGGGGGCGCGGAGGCGGCGGAGCGGCTCGTTGAGTTCGCTCGCGAAAAAGTCGAGGAAGCCGTCGGGGTCCGGGCCGGCATTCTGCATGACCAGGTGGTCAAAGCCGGCGTCCACGAAGCGGCGGGCGACCTGGAGGTAGCGCTCGGGGTCGCTGCCGCAGGCGAAGGTGCTCAGGATGTCCTCTTCCCGCACGGTGGCGGAGGCCGCGGCGAAGTTCGCCGGGTTGGGCAGCTCGCTCATGACCTTCCAGCCGGACAGCGCCCAGCGCGTCGTCTCCCAGGCGGCACGGGCGGCGGTGCGCTCGTCGGGTGCCCAGGCGACCGGCACCTCGGCGTAGCGCGGGCCCTGGCCGCCGGCGCGGTGGTAGTGGTCGACGATGCTGGGCTTGGCCTCGGTGGCGAACAGGCCGTCGCCCAGTTCGGCGGCGATCCGCGCCGAGTCCCGGCCGCTGGCGGCCACGGCGATCAGCGGCGGCTTCGACGGCAGGTCGAAGATCCGGGCGTCCTCCAGGCGCAGGTGCTTGCCCTCGTAGGAGCGGTAGCCGCCCATGAAGAGCAGCCGGATGATGTCCAGCGCCTCGCGCAGCATCTCGTGCCGGACGCTCACGGGCGGGAAGCCACGCCCGATGACGTGCTCGTTGAGCCGCTCCCCCGCGCCGATGCCCAGGACGAAACGGTCGTGCGAGACGAGAGCGAGCGTGGCCGCCGCCTGGGCGATGATCGCCGGGTGGTAGCGGACCGTCGGACAGGTCACCCCGGTGGCCAGCTCGATGCGCTCGGTCCGGGCCGCGATCGTGCCGAGGACGGTCCAGACGAACGGCGAGTGGCCCTGGTTGTCGAGCCAGGGGTGGTAGTGGTCGCTCATCTCGACGAAGTCGAACCCGGCAGCCTCCGCCCGCACGGCCTGCCGTACCAGCTCGTCCGGCCCGAAGCCCTCAGCAGACAGCTTGTATCCGATCCGCACAGCGCACCTCCGTGATGTCTGACGGTCACATTGACACATAAACCAGACATCCGCGCGCGGAACGTGCCGAACGGGTGAGGAGCGCCGCGCGGGCGGGCGGCTCCCTCACCCGTGCGGGGGGCTCAGTCCTCCCGGATGGGCAGCCGGGCGCCGTCGCGCAGCAGCAGCGGCAGCCGGTCCAGCGGCGCGTCCAGGCGCACCGTGCGGCCGCCCTCGTGCACCTCGCCGCTCCAGGCACACGTCCACGAGGCGCCGGCCGGCAGGTAGACGTCGCGCGCCGTGGCGCCCGCCTCGGTGACCGGCGCGACCAGCAGGTCCGGCCCCAGCAGGAACTGGTCGGCGACCTCCCATGCCCGCGCGTCACCGGGGAAATGAAGGAACAGCGGCCGCATCACGGGCAGTCCCTCGCGCGAGGCGGTGTCCATCTGCGCGGCGACATAGGGCCGGATCCGTTCCCGCAGCCGCAGGTAGCGCACCATGATCCGGTACGCCTCCTCGCCGTAGGACCAGACCTCGTTGGGCCCGCCGGTCATCCGCCCGCCCAGCGGCAGCCACGGCAGCCGGAAGCCGTGCAGCCGGAAGATCGGGCAGAACGCGCCGAACTGGAACCACCGGATCACGATCTCGCGGTACGCCGGGTCGTCCGGATCCCCGCCGTGGAAGCCGCCGATGTCCGTGGTCCACCACGGGATGCCCGACAGGCCGATCGACAGCCCGGCCGCGATCTGGGCGCGCAGCGTGGCGAAGTCGGTGCCGATGTCGCCGGACCACACGGCCGTGCCGTACCGCTGGCTGCCCGCCCAGGCCGAGCGGCTGAACGACATGCCGTCGGTGTTGCCCGAGGCGGCCATGCCCTCGTAGAACGTGCGCGCCACCTCGCGCGGGTAGAGGTTGGCGACCTCCTGGCCGTGGCCGGCGTGGAAACGGAGGTTGGCGGGGTAAGCGGGCTTCATCTCCGGCTCGCAGGCGTCCAGCCACCACAGGTTGATGCCCAGAGACTGGTAGTTGTCCCGCGCCTTGCCCCAGAAGAAGTCGCGCGCCTCGGGGTTGGTGGGGTCGAAGAACGCCACGCTGATCCGGTGGTCCGAGCCCTTGTCGACCCACGTGGCGTGCGCCGCCGTGCCGTACTCGTTGGCGACGAACAGGCCGCGCCGCTCCATCTCCGCGTAGTTCTCGCTCGACTGGTTCACGGACGGCCAGACGGACACCATCAGCTTGACGCCCATCTCCTCCAGCTCCCGGACCATCGCCGCCGGATCGGGCCACTCCTCCGGGTCGAAGCGCAGGTCGCCCAGGCGCGTCCAGTGGAAGAAGTCGGCGACGATGACGGACAGCGGCAGCCCGCGCCGCTTGTGCTCGCGCGCGACCTCAAGCAGCTCCTCCTGGGTGCGGTACCGCAGCTTGCACTGCCAGAAGCCGGTGGCCCAGGAGGGAAACGCGGGCGCGTGGCCCGTCGCGTCGGCGTAGGCGCGCAGCAGCGCGGCCGGGTCATCGCCCGCCGTGATCCAGTAGTCGATCTGCCGGGCGGCGTCGGCGACCCACCGCGTGCCGTTGTCGGCGAGTTCGACGCGCCCGACCGCCGGGCTGTTCCACAGGAAGCCGTAGCCGCGGCTGGACAGCAGGAACGGGATGGAGACCTCGGTGTTGCGCTGCACCAGGTCCACGACGGTGTGCTTCCGGTCCAGCCGGCCCTCCTGGTGCTGCCCGAGCCCGTACAGCCGCTCGCCGTCGTAGGCGGCGAAGTGCTGCTCCAGCCGCTGGTAGCCGTGGCCGACGGGGGTGTGCACGCGGCTGCCCGGCCACCAGAAGTGGGCCTTGCGCTCGGCCAGCAGCTCGCGGCCGTCCTCGGTGCGCAGGAACCGCACCTGGCCCTCGGGCGTGACCTCGGCGGTGAGGCGGCCGTTGACGAGCGTTGCGGGCGGCAGCGGATCGGTGGGCGAGCCCAGGCCGTTGCGGAAGACCCGCAGCCCGGTCAGGTCGGGGATGGTGACGCGCGCGCCGCCCGGGTCGGGGCGGTCGAGCAGGGCGCCGGGTATGTCGTCGCGGACCTCGCCGAGGATGGCGCGGACCCGGACCGCGTCGGGGCCCCAGGGCTCGATGCGCAGCGTCTCGTGCCCGCCGCGCCATTCGAGGCCGCCGTCGTGCTCCCGGAACATGCTGGCCATGTGGTGTGGCTCCTGTGGTGTGGTGCGTGAGAAGAGTCGTGCGGTGGGCGGGAGTTCAGTCCTTCACGGAGCCCCCCGTCACGCCGACGGCGATGTACCGCTGCGCGATCACCAGCAGCACGGCGGCGGGTACGGACGCCAGGACCGCCGAGGCCATCAGGGCGTTCCAGTCGGTGGTGTTGGCGCCGACGAAGCGGTAGATGCCGACGGTCACCGGCGTGACGGCCTCGCGCGAGGTGAGGGTGATCGCGAAGAGGAAGTCGGCCCAGGAGAACAGGAACGCGAACAGGCCGGCGGTGATGACGCCGTTGCGGCTCATCGGCAGCACGATCCGCAGGAACGTCCGCCACTGCCCGGCGCCGTCCAGCGCCGCCGCCTCCGTGACCTCGGCGGGCACGTCACGCAGCTGGGCGCGCAGCAGCACGGCGGCGAACGGCACCGACAGCGTGGACTGGGCGAACATCAGGCCGATCGTGTTGTTCAGCAGCCCCAGTTCGCTGTAGATCGTGAACAGGGAGTTGGCCTTCACGATGCCCGGCAGCATCTGCACGACCAGCAGCACCAACAGCAGCAGCGCCGCGTGCCGCAGCCGGAACCGGGCGAGCGCCCAGGCCAGCGGGGCGGCGATGGCCAGCGTGATCACGACGTTGCCGCAGGCGACGAAGAGCGAGATCAGCAGATGCCTGCCCTGGGTATCGAACGCCGACCGGTACCCGTCCAGCGTCGGGTCCGCCGGGAACCACTTCGGCGGGATGGACAGCAGCTCGTGGCTGGGCTGGAGCGAGGCGTTGACCATCCAGTACAGCGGGAAGAGGAAGACGGCGACGAGGGCGACGGCCACCGCCGTCGTGGCCCAGCGGCGCACGGTGGCGCGGTGTGCGGTGGTCATCTCCGGCTACCTCCCGGTCTGTTCCTTGCGGACCGCTCGCAGGTAGACGAGCGCGAAGATCATGGCGATGACGATGAGGACGTTGCCGACGGCCGCGCCCTGCCCGAAGTGCAATTCAGTGAAGGACAGCTGGTACGACCAGGTGGACAGCAGCTGGGTGGCGTCGGCGGGCCCGGCCTGGGTGAGCACCATGACGACGTCGAACGCCTTGATCGTGTAGATCAGGCCGAGCATCAGCACCACCGAGGTGACCGGGCGCAGCAGCGGCCAGGTGACGTACCGGAACTTCTGCCACGCGCCGGCGCCGTCCAGCGAGGCCGCCTCGTACAGCTGCGGCGATATGCCGGTCAGGCCGCCGTAGAGGATGACCATGTTGAACGGGATGCCGATCCACACGTTGGTGATCACGACCGCCGCCATGGCGTGGTCGGTGGAGACCAGCCACGGCACCGGGTCGTCGATCAGGTGCAGGTTCATCAGCACGTGGTTGACCACGCCGTAGTCCTTGTCCAGCAGCCAGCGGAAGACCGTGCCGGAGACCAGCAGCGGCAGCAGCCACGGCAGCAGGAGCAGCGCCCGCAGCAGCCCGGAGAGCGGGAAGTGGCGGCGGAAGAACAGCGCGAGCCCCAGGCCGATGGAGAACTGGAAGAGCAGCGAGGCGACCGTGAAGACGGCGGTGTTCCACAGCGTCTTCGAGAACAGCTCGTCCTTGATGATGGCCGCGTAGTTGTCCAGCCCGTTCCACGGGGCGCCGCCGCCGTAGAACGACGTGACCGTGTAGTCCTGGAAGGACATGACGACGTTCGCGGCGATCGGGTAGCCGAAGAAGAGCGCCAGGTACAGCAGCGCCGGCACGTAGAAGCTCAGGCGGACCAGCCGGGTGCGG
>k87-1308641_pt1 | contig 14326 bp, 14 predicted proteins | sample MGYA00084031_6733416 | MGnify analysis MGYA00084031
GAGCTGGTGCGGGTGGCGGTCGAGGTGGTCGGGCGGGAAGGCGGCCCGCTGTGCGGCCCGCTCCGCGGCCTCGCGCAGGGCCGCTCTTCCGCGTACGCCGGTGAGTTCGGCGAGCGTCTCCTCCAGCTGGGAGCGGACGGTGCGTAGGGGGGTGAGGTGGGCTGCGGGGCTCTGCGGGATCAGGCCGATCCGGCGGCCCCGCACGGTGCGGGCCAGGGTGCGCTCGCCGGCGGTGAGCAGGTCGAGGTCGCCGAGGCGGGCGCTGCCCGCGGTCTCGGTGTTGGCGGGAAGCAGCCCGAGCAGGGCGGAGGCGAGCACGGACTTGCCGCAGCCGCTCTCCCCGATCAGGGCGAGGCACTCCCCTGGTGCCACCTCGAAGCGGGCGTCGGTGACGGCGGCGATGCGCCGGCCGCCCGGCATCAGGAACCGCACGGACAGGCCTCGCACGGTGAGGAGGGGGCCGGGCCGGGTCACAGCATCAGCTCCGATCGGCGTCGTGGGTTGATCCGTTCCCGCCAGACGCCGGCGAGGCCCGCGACGGCCAGGGTGGGGACGACGAGGAAGAGGCCGGGGAAGAGGGTCGGCCACCAGTCGCCGGCGAGCAGGGAGCCGCGGGCGGTCTGGATGAGGGTGCCGAGGCTGGCGGTGTGGGTGGGCAGGCCCAGGCCGAGGAAGGACAGGGCCGATTCGTGCCACATGGCGTGCGGCACCATCAGGACGGCGGCCAGCCCCGCCTGGGGCAGCACGCCGGGCAGCAGGTGCCGTACCGCGACCCGCCACCGGGAGGCCCCGCCGGAGACGGCGGCGTCGATGCAGGGGCGGGAGCGCAGGGAGAGGATCTCGGCGCGGACGATGCGGGCGGTGGACAGCCAGTGGGTGAGGGCGACGGAGATCACCACGGGCCAGACGCCGGGCCGGAACATGGCCACGATGAAGACGCCGAGGAGCAGATGCGGCACCGAGGCCACGGCGTCGACGAGCCGCATCACGGCGCGGTCGGTGCGGCCGCCGAGGGCTCCGGCGGTGGCGCCGACCGCGGTGCCGATGACGGTGGCGGTGAGCGCGGCGACCACGCCGACGAGGAGGGACACCCTGAGTCCGTAGACGCAGCGCAGCAGCAGGTCCCTGCCGACGTCGTCGGTGCCGAAGGGGTGGGCCCAGGTGGGCGGCTGGAGCTTGGCGGCGAGGTCGACGGCCTGCTGGTCGAGCTGGGCCAGCGGGGGCACCAGGAGCACGGCGAGGACGGTCACGCCCATCAGGGCCGCGGAGACGCGCAGGCGCAGGGTGTGGGTGGAGCGGCGGGCGGTGCCGTGCGGCCGCCACACCGCCCCGGCGGTGGTGTCAGCCATGGCGATCACATCTCACTGAGCTTCACCCTCGGGTCGGTCAGTCCGTACAGCAGGTCGGCGAGCAGGTTTCCGGCGAGGACGGCGGCGGTGGCGAGCGTGGTGAGCGCGGCCAGCAGCGGGAAGTCGACGGCGGTGGCGGCGGTGACGGTGGCCGCGGCGATGCCGGGCCAGCTGAAGACCGTCTCCACCAGCAGGGCTCCGGTGATGAGTTCGGGGACGCGGGAGCCGATGAGGGTCAGCACGGGCAGCAGCCCGGAGCGCAGGGCGTGGCCGAGCAGCACGGTGCGCTCGGCGAGGCCGCGGGCCCGGGCGCCGCGTACGGGGTCCTCGGCGAGTGCGTCGCCGACGCCCTGGCGGACGTAGAGGGTGAACCAGGGCAGCTGGGAGACGGCGAGGACGCCGGCGGGCAGCAGCACGTGGCGCAGCACCTGCTGCGCGGTGACCTGTTCGCTCGCGGTGTCGGTGAGCCCGCCGGCCGGCAGCACGTCCAGTTTCAGGGCGAACAGCCAGATGGCGAGCAGCGCGATCCAGAAGACGGGCGCGGCCTCCAGCGTGTAGGCGAGGGAGGTGACCGTCCGGTCGGTGGGGGAGCCGGGGCGGCGGGCCGCGAGGACGCCGAGGAGGGTGCCGAGCAGCACCGCGGCGGTGAACGCCACCGCGCACAGCAGCGTGGACCACACCAGGCGTTCGCCGATCACCTCGGCGACCGGCTGGCGCATCACGGCCGAGTGGCCGAGGTCTCCGGTGACCGCGCCGGTCAGCCAGTCCCACCAGCGGGCGGTGAACGGCCGGTCCACGCCGAGGTTCTCCCGCAGCCGGTCCAGGGTCTCCTGGTCGGCGCCGAGCGCGGCGGTGCCCGCGTACGCCTTGACCGGGTCGAACGGGGAGGCGGCGGCGACGGCGAACACACCGAAGGTGACGACGAGGAGGACCGGCACGGCGTGCAGAGCCCGCCGTGCCACCAGCCGGCCCATGTCGCTCCAGGGCAGCCGCGCCGCGCGCGGTCGTGGCGGCCCGGGCGCGGAGGGCTTCTCGGTCGCGGTGGTCTCGGTCACTTCTTGGGCCGCCAGTCCTCGATGTTCCACCAGGGGCCGCTGGCGAAGCCGTGCTCGTGCGGTTCGACCTGGGTCGTCAGGTCCCGCCAGCGGTCGGCGAGGACGTAGAGGTGGTCGATGTGGGTGAGGAAGGTGTAGCCGGGGTCCTTCACCAGCTCGCGCTGGAGGGTGTCGTAGGCGGCCTTGCGGTCGGCGCGGTCCTGGCTGCGGCGGCCGGTCTCGAGGGCCTTGTCGACGGCCGGGTTGTCGTAGCGGGCCATGTTGTTGAAGCCGTCGCCGGCGAGCGAGGAGTGCAGCATGGTGTAGAGGCCGAAGTCGGGGTCGCCGGTGCTGCCGAAGCCGGCGAGGACCGCGTCGTGCTTCATGCGGGGCTCGATGACCTCCCAGCCGGCGCTCTCCACCGTCACGTCGATACCGGCCTGCTTGGCGTCGGAGGCGTAGGCGAGGGCGTGGTCCTGGCGGACCTTGTCGCCGGCCGGGTAGTAGAGCGTGAAGGCGGCGCGGCGGCCGTCCTTGGCCCGGATGCCGTCCTTGCCCGCCTTCCAGCCGGCCCGGTCCAGGATCTTCTTCGCGCGCTCGAGGTCGCGGGGCCGGTCGATGCCCTTGGCGTAGAAGGGGTCGTCCAGCGGCAGCGGGCCGTAGGCGGGGCGGCCGGCGCCGTCGAGGATCTTCTCCACCATGGCCTCGCGGTCGACGGCGAGGTCGAGGGCGCGGCGGATCGCGCGGTCGCCGGTGACCTCGTTAGCGGTGGGGAGGGTGACGACGCGGACGTCGTAGGAGGTGGCCTCGTAGGTCTTCTTGCCGTCGTCGTCGCGGAACCCGGCGGCGAGGTTGGGCGGCAGGACCGCGCCGTCGAGGTCGCCGGAGCGCAGCCGGGTGGCACGGACGTCGTCGTCGGCGATGATCGCCACGGTGAGCTTCTTCACCTCGGGCTCGCCGCCCCAGTAGTGCGGGTTGGCCTTGAAGGTGAGCTTCTCGCCCTTGCTCCAGCCGGCGAGGACGTACGGTCCGGTGCCGACCGGCTCGGTGCTGAAGGAGCCGGTGTTGGGGTTCTGCCGGCCCGCGATGTGCTCGGGGACGATGGGCAGCACGGTGCGGGCGGCGAACGCGGCGTAGGGGTACTTGAGCCTGAAGACGACCTGGTGCTCGCCCCGGGCGCGGACGTCCTCGATGGCGTCCAGCTCGCTCTTGGCGGGGTTGTTGGTCCTGTCGTCGAGGACGGTCTTGTACGTGTAGACCACGTCGTCGGCGGTGAGGGGTTCGCCGTCGCTGAAGGTGACGCCGTCGCGCAGGGTGTAGGTGTAGGTGCGTCCGCCGTCGGTGATCCGGGGCAGCGCCTTGGCGAGGGCGGGCTTGAGCCGCATGTCGGCGCCGCGGGCGAGCAGCCCGTCGAAGATCTTGGAGTTGCCGTCCTTGCCGTAGCCGAGGAGCGGGTTGAGGGTGTCGGGCTCGGTGGCGACACCGATCACCACGGAGTCGGCGGAGGCACCGGCGTCCGCCGCGCCGCCGCCCGGTGCCGAGCAGGCGGCGAGCGCGCCGGCCAGCGCCGCGGCGAGTGCGGCACGTGTCGTTCGTCGGGCCCGTCGGGTCGTCATCGAACCTCTCATCACTGTGGCGTGCGGCCTGCGCACGCTCCTGCTGCATGACTGTCGCCTGAAAATCGTTGTTGCATATTAGTTGCAGCAAGAGGCTGCCCATGACAGCGGGTGCTCAGTCCTGTGGTGCGGCGGGCCGTGCGCATGGGGGGTGGACCCGCAGGTGTGCGCCGGGTCGCGAGCCGCCGGGCGCCGGTGCGCGCCCCCGGTGGCGGCTTGTCACCGGACGGTGACGCGAACTACTGTCACCACGCCTTGGTGACGGGAAACCGGTGTGATGCCGGTGCGGCCCTCGCCACTGTGATCGGGAAGTCCGGCTCCGGTCCTCACGGACAGCCACTGGGTCTTTCGGGACCCGGGAAGGCGGAGCACGGGCGGTGGTACCCGTCAGCCAGGAGACCGGCCAAGGCACGTCAACCATCCACGAGGTGCTGGAGAGGGTCTGCTGAGCCATGCACATAGCCGAGGGTTTTCTGCCTCCGGCGCACGCGGTCGCCTGGGGCGCCGCGGCGGCGCCGTTCGTGATCCACGGAGCCCGGTCGCTCATCCGTGAGGTGAGGGAACACCCCGAGAGCACGCTGCTGCTCGGCGCGTCGGGGGCCTTCACCTTCGTTCTGTCGGCGCTGAAACTGCCCTCGGTGACCGGGAGTTGCTCCCACCCCACCGGTACCGGGCTCGGCGCGATCCTGTTCCGGCCGCCGGTGATGGCGGTGCTGGGCACCATCACCCTGCTGTTCCAGTCGCTGCTGCTCGCCCACGGCGGGCTGACCACGCTGGGCGCCAACGTGTTCTCCATGGCGGTCGTCGGGCCCTGGGCCGGGTACGCCGTGTACCGGCTGCTGCGGCGCTACGACGTGCCGCTGATGGCCGCCGTGTTCTGCGGCGCGTTCCTCGCCGACCTGTCGACGTACTGCGTGACCACCGTGCAACTCGCGCTGGCCTTCCCCGACCCGGGCAGCGGATTCCTGGGCGCGCTCGGCAAGTTCGGCTCCATCTTCGCGGTGACGCAGATCCCGCTGGCGGTCAGCGAGGGGCTGCTGACCGTGCTGGTGATGCGGCTGCTGGTGCAGTCCAGCAAGGGTGAACTGACCCGGCTGGGCGTGCTGGTCGCCGGCGCGGCGTCCGCCCGCGCCGGGGAGCGGAAGGCGGTGGCCCGGTGAAGCGCAGCACCCGGATCAACCTGCTGCTGCTGCTCGCGGTGGCCGCGCTCGCGGTGCTGCCGCTGGTGCTCGGGCTCGGCGACCACAAGGAGGAGCCGTTCGCCGGGGCGGACGGTGAGGCGGAGACCGCGATCACCGAGCTGGACCCCGGCTACGAGCCGTGGTTCTCCCCGCTGTACGAGCCTCCGTCCGGTGAGATCGAGTCGGCCCTGTTCGCCCTGCAGGCCGCCATCGGCGCCGGGGTTCTCGCCTACTACTTCGGTCTGCGGCGGGGCCGCCGCCAGGGCGAGGCCAGGGCGCTGGCCCGCACCGAACCGGAGCACGGGCCCGCGGGCGAGGGGGCCGGCGACGAGTCCGCGTCCCGGCCGCGGAGCTGACCGCACGTGCTGCCGATCGACGCGGCGGCGCACGGCAGCCGCTGGCGCCGCCGCCATCCCCTGGACAAGGCGGTGCTGGGGCTCGGCCTGACGGTGCTGGCGATCTCGCTCCCGCCGTGGCCGGGCGCGGCACTGGTGACCGCGACCGCGCTCGCCGTGCTGCTGGGTCCCGCGGGCGTGCCGGCGCGGCGGCTGTGGCGCGCCTACCGGGTGCCGCTGGGCTTCTGTGTCACCGGGGCGCTGACCCTGCTGGTGCAGGTGGGCGGGCCCGGCGGCCTCCTGGCACTCGCCGACGACGGGCCGCTGCGCGTCGGGGAGTTGCTGCTGCGCACCTCGGCCGCCTCGCTGGGCGTGCTGCTGTTCGCCTTCACCACCCCCATGTCCGATCTGCTGCCCCGCCTGGTCCGGGCCGGGGTGCCGGCGCCGCTGGTGGACGTGGCGCTGGTGACGTACCGCATGAGTTTCCTGCTGCTCGACTCGGTGCGGCGGATCAGCACGGCGCAGGCGGCCCGGCTGGGGCACACCACCCGCGCGGCCACCTGGCGTTCGCTCGGCGGTCTCGGCGCCACCGCGTTCGTCCGGTCCTTCGACCGGGCGGCCCGGCTGCAGGCGGGGCTCGCCGGGCGCGGCTACGACGGCACCCTGCGGGTGCTGGTCCCCGAGGCGCGCGTCTCCGTCCGCTTCACAACCGCGAGCCTCGCCCTGCTGGGGGCGCTGACCGCCCTCACCCTCGTCCTGGAAAGGCCCCTGTCGTGACCGAACAGCCCCTGGTCGCCCTGCGGGGCGCGTCGTTCGCCTACGAGGACGGGCCGCTGGTGTTCAGCGGCCTCGACTTCGCCGTCCCCGGGGGCCGCGCGCTCGCGCTGCTGGGGCGCAACGGCAGCGGCAAGACCACGCTGATGCGGCTGCTCAGCGGCGGACTGCGCCCGCTGCAGGGCGAGCTGACCGTGGAGGGCCGGCCGGTGCGGCACGACCGCAAGGGGCTGACCCGGCTGCGGACCACGGTGCAGCTGGTGGTGCAGGACCCCGACGACCAGCTCTTCGCCGCGTCGGTCGGCCAGGACGTGTCCTTCGGGCCGCTGAACCTCGGCCTGCCGGACGAGGAGGTGCGCGCCCGGGTGTCCGAGGCACTGGACGCCCTCGACATATCCCACCTCGCCGACCGGCCCACCCATCTGCTGTCCTACGGGCAGCGCAAGCGCACCGCGATCGCGGGCGCCGTCGCCATGCGGCCGAAGGTGCTGATCCTGGACGAGCCGGCCGCCGGTCTCGATCCCGACGGCCAGGAGAGGCTGCTGGCCACGCTCGGCCGGCTGCAGGCGGGCGGCACCACGGTGGTGATGGCCACCCACGACGTGGACCTCGCGCTGCGCTGGGCCGACGACGCCGCGCTGCTCATCCCCTCGGGTGTGCGCACCGGCCCGGCCGCTGAGCTGCTGGCCCGCACCGATGTGCTGGCGGAGGCGGGGCTGCGGCTGCCGTGGGGGGTCGCGGTGGGGCAGCTGCTGCGGGCACACGGGTGGCCGGTGGACGGGACCGGCCCCAGGACTCCGGAGGAGCTGGCCGCGCTCGCCGCGGCGCACGCCGGCGGCCGGTGAGGGCGGGGGCCTCCGCGGGGACCTGTCGCGGGGACGTCCGCCGGGCCCTTCCCAGGGCCCTTGCGGCGGTTCCGGAACCCGGCATCTGCCGGTGCCGGGAACCGGAACCTCCCCCGTGGCTCCCCTCGCCCATGGTGCCCCCGTACCGGTCCCGGCCGCATTGCCGGATTCCGGCAAGGTTCATTAGGGTCTGCATGCTGGTGTGAGGCCCGGGCGGCAACCGGCTCAGGAACACGGGGGCGGGGGAGCATCGTGGAGCGCGAGATTCCGGCGGAGTATCTCGAGGGGTACGCCCGTCTGCTCGCCGATGTGGCCGCCACCGGCCGGCGTCTGACCCGGGACGAGCTGTCCGCCCGCCGCGCCCTGGGCGAGCGGGCCGCGGAGGCCGGTTACGGCATACGCGCCCTGGTCCGCGCCCATCTGTCCGCCGCCCGCGCGGCCTGGCCGAGCGGCAACAGCTCGGTGGACCACGCGCTGGCGGCCGTGCAGCAGGCGGTGGACGCCTTCGCCGAGGGCTACGAGCGCGCCCAGCGGCTGGCGGTGCGTCAGGAGGTGGCGGCGCGCCGGGAGTTCATCGACGACCTGCTCTACGGGCGCAGCGACCTGGGCCGGCTCGCCGAGCGTGCCGAACGCTTCGGGCTGCGTCTGTCCCAGGCGCACGCCGTGGCGGTGGCCCGCGGCCCCGCCGCCTACGACGAGGGCGACGCCGTCCCCCGCCAGGTCGAGCGGGCGCTGATCGCCCGTTTCGGCGACCGCCATGTGCTGCTCAGCACCAAGGACGGGCGGCTGCTGTGCATCGCGCCCGGACACCAGAAGGAAGTGCTCACGGTCTTCGCCAAGCAGGCGCACGCCGCCACCGACGGCGGTCAGGTGGCCATCGGCCGCGCGCACAGCGGTCCCGGCGGGGTGGTGCAGTCCTACGAGGAGGCCCTGAGCGCGCTGGAGATCGCCGAGCGGCTGGAGCTGGACGACCCGGTGCTGCAGGCGGCCGACCTGCTGGTCTACCCGGTCCTGGCGCGCGACCGGCAGGCCATGACCGACCTGGTGCACCACACCCTCGGCCCGCTCACCAAGGCCCGCGGCGGTGCCCGCCCGCTGCTGGACACCCTGTCCGCCTACTTCGACTCCGGCTGTGTCGCCGCCGAGGCCGCCCGGCGGCTGTCGCTGAGCGTGCGGGCGCTGACCTACCGCCTGGAGCGCATCCACAAGCTCACCGGCGCCAACCCCGCCGACCCGGCCCAGCGGTACATGCTGCAGACCGCGGTCATCGGCGCCCGCCTGCTGGGCTGGCCGGCCGACGGGACGTGAGCGCGGCCGCCCCGTGCGGCGCCTGACGGGGCGCCGGGCGGCCCCGCATCCGTCAGACGTCCGCCTGGAGGCCGGGCCGGGCGGTGTGCCGGGCCATCAGGCACCCGTGGGCCCCCCACCCCGCGGCGTGCCGGGCTCCCGGGCGGCCCGCAAGCCGCTCCCCCGCCACATGCCGGGCCGTCAGGTGTCCGCAAGCCCTCCCCCGCGGCGTGCCGGGCCGTCAGGTGTCCGTAGCGGCCCCGTCAGGCGGCCTTCAGCTCGACGTCCTTCTGCTGGACGGCGTGGAAGACCGGCAGCGGCAGGCCCGCGAAGGAGCGCAGCTCGGTGATCGTGGCCTCGACCCGCACCGTGCCCGCCCGCAGGGTGTCGGCCGGCACCGACCCGGTGTTCTTCCAGGTGCGCACGGTGCCGTCACACACGGCCCGGGTGCCGCCGATGCCGTAGCGGACCGTGGAGCTGCCCTGGTGGACGGAGGAGCTGACGAAGGCAGGGCCGGTGGCGCCGGTGCAGCGGTAGGTGCCGGAGAGGGTGACCTTGCCGTCGTCGGTGATGTGGCCGGTGCCGCTGATGGTGACGGTCTCGCCGGGCGCGGCCGCGGCGGGGGGCGCGGCGGCGACGGTGCCGAGCAGCAGCGCCGCGCCGGCCGCGGCGGTGAGAAGGGGGCGCAGGGACATGGGGAACCTCCCGATTCGAGCGATCATCCGATCTGTGGGGGTTCCAGCAGTACCCGGCGGGCGGGGCGGCGCCCGTCATCCTCACCCCTTCGGTGGCGAGTCCGCCTCGGCCGTCCAAGGACGGTCGCGGGACTGTCCGGAAGCTGTCACGTTTCCCGGCAGGCCGTTCCGGGGGACCCCGGGCGGGCGCATGGTCGAGGTGTACGGCCCATCCGGATCGTCACGACGTGGAGGTGCGCCATGTGTGCCCACCGGTCTTCCTGCCCCCGCACCGACTCCCCGGCCCCGCATGTGGTGGCCGCCCACCCCGAGCAGGGCTGGAGCCTGCTGTGCGACGGCTCGATCGTCTTCGACGACACCGGCGAGCTGCTGCCGGACGGCAGGGTGATCGCCCCGCACCGCGCCCCGGCCGGCCGTCTCGTGGTCGCGGCCTGATCACCGGCCGGCCGCTCGGCGGACCAGGGCGTCCGAAAGCTCAGGACAGCACCGCGAACCCGTCGAGTTCGACCATCGCCTGTTCGTCCCAGAGCCGCACGACCTCGACGACGGCCATCGCGGGGTACTGCCGGCCGGCCGCCTCCCGCCAGATGCGTCCCAGTTCGCGGGCGTGCCTGCGGTAGGCGGCGACATCGGTGGCGTAGACGGTGACCCGGGCCAGGTCGGACGGGGTGCCGCCGGCCGCGCGCAGCGCGGTGAGGAGGTTGTCCAGGGCCCGCGCGAACTGCTCGGGCAGGGTTTCGCCGGTCACCTTGCCGTCACCGTCGAGGGCGGTCTGGCCGGCCAGGAAGACCACCCGGCTGCCGGTGGCGACCACGGCGTGGCAGAAGCCGGCCGGCGGGGACAGCTCGGGCGGGTCGATGCGCTCGCAGGTCACCGTTCGGCCTCCGGGTTCTCGGACACGTCCTTGTACAGCTCCTTGGCGATGATGCCCCGTTGGACCTCGCTGGCACCTTCGTAGATCCGCGGGGCGCGGACCTCGCGGTAGAGGTGCTCCAGCAGGTGGCCGCGCTGCAGGGCGCGGGCGCCGTGCAGCTGGACCGCGTGGTCGACGACGTACTGCGCGGTCTCGGTGGCGAGGAGTTTCGCCATGGCCGCCCGCTTCGGGACGTCGCCCTCGCCCGCGTCGTACGCCGTGGCCGCCGCATAGACCATCAGGCGGGCTGCCTCGGTGCGCAGCGCCATCTCGGCGACCTGGTGGGAGACGGACTGCAGATCGCTCAGCCGGCCGCCGAACGCCTCGCGCCGGGCGGTGTGGCCGAGGGTGGCGTCCAGGGCCGCCTGCGCCATGCCGACGGCGAACGCGCCGACGCTGGGCCGGAACAGATTGAGGGTGCCCATGGCGACCCGGAAGCCGCCGTCCACCTCGCCCAGGACATCGGCGGACGTCACCGGGACGCCGTCGAAGCCGAGGGCTCCGATGGGGTGCGGGGAGAGCATGTCGAGACCGGTGCCGGTCAGGCCGGGCCGGTCGGCGGGGACCAGGAAGGCGGTGACGCCGCGCGCCCCGGCGCCCCGGGTGGTGCGGGCGAACACGGTGTAGAGGTCGGCCTCGGGGGCGTTGGAGATCCAGCACTTCTCGCCGGTGAGCCGCCAGCGGCCGGGGCCGTCCGGGTGGGCGGTGAGCGACAGGGCGGCGGCGTCGGAGCCGGCCCCGGGCTCGCTCAGTGCGAAGGCGGCCACGGCGCTTCCGTCACCCACTCGGGGGAGCCAGCGCTCCTTTTGTTCCGGGGTGCCGTGGGCGTGCACGGGGTGGGCGCCGAGGCCCTGGAGGGCGAGGGCGGTCTCGGCCTCGGTGCAGGCGTAGGCGAGGGATTCCCGCATCAGACACAGGTCGAGGGCGCCGGAGGTGAACAGCCGGGGCAGCAGACCGAGGACGCCGAGTTCGGCGACCAGAGCCCGGTTCACACGGCCGGGTTCGCCCTTCTCCGCGAGCGGGCGCAGGCGTTCGGCGGCGAGCGTGCGCAGTTCGGCACACCAGGCGCGTTGTCCTGGTCCGAGCGAGAATGCGGTCATCGCCGGTCCCCTCTCTCCCCGTGGGGGTCTGTCCCCGCGGGCCGCCCGGAGTCCTGGCGCCCGCCGGTCCCGCCTGAGCGCATCGAGGTTATCGCGGACCGTTGACTGCCGTCACCAACACGATACGCTCCTTCTCTGCGAGCCCACCACGCCGAGGGGGCGAATCGTCATGAACACACGAGCCACCGCGCACGTCGACACCTTCGCCCGCGACAACCTCCCGCCACCCGAACAGTGGCCCGAGCTCCGCTTCGACCTGCCGGAGCTGCAGTACCCCGAACGGCTCAACTGCGCCGCCGAACTGCTCACCGGACAGCCCGGCGACCGGACGGTGTTCCGCACCCCCGACGGCGGGAGCTGGACCTACGACGAACTCCGCGCCCACGTCGACCGTCTGGCGCACATCCTCACCACCGACCTGGGGGTCGTCCCCGGCAACCGGGTACTGCTGCGCGGCCCCACCACCCCGTGGCTGGCCGCCTGCTGGCTGGCGGTGCTCAAGGCCGGGGCGATCGCCGTGACCGTGCTGGCCCAGCAGCGCGCGCACGAGCTGAGCACCATCTGCGAGATCGCCCGCGTGCAGCACGCGCTGTGCGACATCCGCTCGGTCGACGACCTCGCCAAGGCGGAGGTGCCCGGACTGCGCATCGCCACCTACGGCGGCGACTCCCCCGACGACCTGCTGCACCGCCCGGCGCCTTCCACGCCGTTCACGGCGGTGGACACGGCGGCCGACGACGTGGCGCTGATCGCCTTCACCTCCGGCACCACCGGGCGGCCCAAGGGCTGCATGCACTTCCACCGGGACGTCCTCGCCATCGCCGACACCTTCTCCCGGCACGTACTGCGCCCCCTGCCCGAGGACGTCTTCGCCGGTTCCCCGCCGCTCGGCTTCACCTTCGGCCTCGGCGGTCTCGTCGTCTTCCCGATGCGGGCCGGCGCCGGCGCGCTGCTGCTCGAACAGGCCCATCCCGACCAGCTGTTGCCGGCGATCGCCGAGCACCGGGTGTCGGTGCTGTTCACCGCGCCCACCGCCTACCGGGCGATGCTGGACCGGCTCGACGGGCACGACGTCTCCTCGCTGCGCCGCTGCGTCTCGGCGGGCGAGAACCTGCCCGCGGCCACCTGGCAGGCCTGGTACGAGCGCACCGGGCTGCGCATCATCAACGGCATCGGCGCCACCGAGCTGCTGCACATCTTCATCTCCGCCGCCGACGAGGACATCCGGCCCGGCACCACCGGGGTCCCGGTGCCCGGCTGGCAGGCGCGCGTCCAGGACGCCGAGGGCACCCCCCTGCCGGACGGCGAGCCGGGCCTGCTCGCGGTGCGCGGCCCGGTCGGCTGCCGCTATCTCGCCGACCCGCGGCAGCAGGAGTATGTGCGCGGCGGCTGGAACATCACCGGCGACACCTACGTCCGGGAGCCCGGCGGCTACTTCCGGTACGTGGCCCGCGCCGACGACATGATCATCTCGGCCGGGTACAACATCGCCGGCCCGGAGGTCGAGGACGCGCTGCTGCGCCACCCGGACGTGGTCGAGGCGGCGGTGGTCGGACGGCCGGACGAGGACCGCGGTCAGGTCGTGGTGGCGTACGCGGTGCTCAAGGAGGGCGCCGGACGGGACGCCGAGGCGCTGCGGGAGTTCGTGAAGTCGGAGCTGGCGCCGTACAAGTGCCCGCGCGAGATCGTCTTCATGGACGCGCTGCCACGCACCGCCACCGGAAAGCTCCAGCGCTTCCGGTTGCGCGGCTGACCAGGCCAGACGCGGGCGGCCGGGCCCCGGCGACGCGATTAGGATGATCAACGTGTCCGAAGAACAGCCCGCGCAGCACGCCCCGAGGTCCCTGATCGTCACGCTCTACGGCGCCTACGGCCGTTACGTGCCGGGACCTGTGCCCGTCGCCGAGCTGATCCGGCTGCTGGCGGCGGTCGGCGTGGACGCCCCCTCGGTCCGCTCCTCGGTGTCCCGGCTCAAGCGGCGCGGGCTGCTCGTCCCGGCCCGCACCGCCGAGGGCGCGGCCGGCTACGAACTCTCCCCGGAGGCCCGTCAGTTGCTCGACGACGGCGACCGCCGCATCTACGCCACCGCGCCGCCCGAGGACGAGGGCTGGGTGCTCGCGGTGTTCTCCGTTCCGGAGACCGAGCGGCACAAGCGGCACGTGCTGCGCTCCCGCCTGTCCCGCCTGGGCTTCGGCACGGCGGCCCCCGGCGTCTGGATCGCCCCCGCGCGGCTGTACGAGGAGACCCGGCACACGCTCGAGCGGCTGGGCCTGGACGCCTATGTGGACCTCTTCCGCGGTGAGCACCTGGGCTTCGCCGCGACGTCCGACGCGGTGGCCCGCTGGTGGGACCTGGCCCGGATCGCCGAGCAGCACGAGGCGTTCCTGGACCGCCACGAGCCCGTACTGAAGGCGTGGGAGGACCGCCCGGACACCCCGCCGGACGAGGCGTACCGGGACTATCTGCTCGCCCTGGACTCCTGGCGCCACCTCCCCTACGCCGACCCCGGCCTGCCGCCCGCGCTGCTGCCGCCCGGCTGGCCGGGCGTGCGTTCGGCCGCCGTCTTCCGGAGTCTGCACGAGCGGCTGCGGGACGCCGGGGCCGAGTTCGTGGGGCTTCAGCCGAACGAGCCACCCGTCACAGGTCGAGCGTGAGCCGGGGTCTGGGTGCGTCCGTGCGGCCCGTCTGGGGGCGCCTGCTGCCCGCCCGGTAGGGCGCCGGCCACACCGCACCCGGCCCCTGGTAGCCCTGCTCGGCCGCCGCGTGCAGCGTCCAGTGCGGGTCGTAGAGGTGCGGGCGGGCGAGGGCGCACAGGTCGGCGCGGCCCGCGAGGATCAGCGAGTTGACGTCGTCCCAGGAGGAGATCGCGCCCACGGCGATCACCGGGACGCCGACGCGGTGCCGGATGCGGTCGGCGAACGGCGTCTGATAGGAGCGGCCGAACTCCGGCTGTTCGTCGGCGACCACCTGCCCGGTGGAGACGTCGATGGCGTCGGCCCCGTGCTCGGCGAAGGCGCGGGCGATCTCCACGGCGTCGTCGGCGGTATTGCCGCCCTCTGCCCAGTCGGTGGCGGAGATGCGCACCGTCATGGGCCGGTCCTCGGGCCACACCGCGCGCACCGCGTCGAAGACCTCCAGCGGGAAGCGCAGCCGCTTCTCGAGCGAGCCGCCGTAGGCGTCGGTGCGGCGGTTGGTCA
>k87-1837324_pt1 | contig 14320 bp, 16 predicted proteins | sample MGYA00084031_6733416 | MGnify analysis MGYA00084031
GACTACGATCTCAACCTGATGCGTCCCGGGCAGCGCCCGGAGGAGGTCGTTGCCGGCGTGCTGCATCGGCTGGGGCCGGTCCTTGAGGAAGTGCGTCCAGAGGTGGTCCTGGTCCACGGCGACACGGTGACCACCTTCGCGGCGGCGCTGTCCGCCTTCTTTCACAAAGTGCCGGTGGCGCACGTCGAGGCCGGCCTTCGGACTTTAGACCGGTACGATCCGTTCCCGGAGGAGATGAACCGCCGCCTCACCGGGGTTTTGGCCAGCCTCCACTTCGCCCCGACCCCGGCGGCGCGAGCGAACTTGCTTAAAGAGAACGTCGAGCCCGATTCCATCTATTTGACGGGTAACACGGTGGTCGACGCGCTGCACGCAATGCTGACGCCCGGGTATCGCTTCAAGGATGAACGCTTGGCCCGCGTGGTCGAAGCGGGCCGCCGCCTGGTGCTGGTGACGACGCACCGCCGGGAGAACTGGGGGGCGCCTTTAGAGCGCGTCTACAGGGCGATTTTGCGCCTCGTTGACGAGCTGGCGGACATTGAGGTGGTCTTTCCCGTCCACCCGAACCCGGCCGTGCGCGAGGTGGCAGTGAGGATGTTGGGTGGGCGCGAGCGGGTAACGCTCGTCGCTCCCCCGGCCTACCGGGAGTTCGTTCACCTTTTGCAGGCGGCTACGTTGGTTTTGACGGACTCGGGCGGGCTGCAAGAGGAGGCCCCCGCTTTGGGCAAGCCGGTCCTCGTGCTGCGAGAGACGACGGAGCGGCCGGAAGGAATCGCGGCGGGAGCCTGTGTACAAGTGGGCACCGACGAGGAGCGCATCGTGGCGACGGCGCGCACGCTGCTCAGCGATCGTGCGGCCTATCTACGCATGGCCCGGGCGGCCAATCCCTACGGCGACGGACGCGCAGCGGCGCGCGTGCGCCAGGCGCTCCTTCACTTTTTCCGAGCGGCGCCGCGTCCGGCCGATTTCACGCCCCAGCCGGCTCGTGAGCAAGTGTTGCAAAGGCATATTTGATCCATTATAATGAGAGCCGTGTCAACGCGCGGCTTCTCTCCTTGAAATGGAGCACGAGGGAGTCGGCGCGATGAGGGAAAAGGGATACTGGGATTTCGCTCGCTACGGCAGCATCGGCATCTCGTGGGTCCTGACCAGCTCGATCTACTTTTACCTGGGCTACAAGGGCGGCACGTACGTCGATGGGCGGTTGGGGAGCGAACCCTGGTTCCTCGTGCTGGGGCTGCTCTTAGCAATGGCGCTCAGTCTTAAGACGCTGATTAGTGAAATTATGGCGATCATCGAGCGCAGCTCGTCCGATAAGGGCTCCGACTCGAAATGAGCCGTAGGCGGTAGGGCGCGCCTCCGATCGTGAAAAAAGTAACAAGACGGCGCAGGAACCTCAGCGAAGTGGGAGAAGAATCACCAAGGTGAATCAGGTCCTGACAGAGCGATACACGCTGGCGCGCCTTCGCTGGATCGGGGCCGTCGGCGTCACGGGGGCGGTGATCGCCTTCCTGGCCGGAAACCGCGAGATCGCGGTGGGGGCTCTGGCGGCGACGCCGGTCGGCATGTTCAACTATTACCTGATGGTGCGCGCGATGCGCGCACAGGGCCTCCGGCCGCAGGCGATGCAAGCCCGCATCCTCAAATTTTCGCTTGTCAGGATGTTCCTTTCGGTCGCGGCTTTGTTCGCGGCCTTTGCGTTCGGCCCCTACGTGATGCTTGGGGCGCTGATCGGCGTCACCTCCGAGATGTTCACGTATATGGGCGACACACTGCGTCTCATTCGTTCCATGCGGGGGGATCGCTAAGTGGAAGAGAAAGTGCGCCAGTTAAGTGAGGTCGTCGGCCACCTTACCCGCCACGAAGTGTTCCAACTGGGACCGCTCACCGTCACCAGCACGGTCGTGAACACCTGGATCGTCATGGTCGTGATGTTCACCGTCATCTTCTTGCTGACGCGGCGGCTCAGTGAACGGCCCAAAGGGGCGCAGACCATCCTGGAACTGGTGATTGAGTTCGTCTACTCGCTGATCGACGCCGGCATGGGAAAAGCGGGGCGCAAGTACCTGCCGATCGTCGGCACCCTCTTCATTTATATTATCTTCCTCAACCTCTCGTGGTTTATACCGAACTTCGTGCCTCCTACGACCGACGTGATGACGACGGCCGCCTTAGGGATTACCACCATCATCATCGTGCAGCTCATGGGCATTCGCGAACAAGGCCTCGGCGGTTATTTGGCGCACTTCGTCAAGCCCATGCCGTTCATGGCTCCCCTCAATATCATTGAAGAGTTCGTCAAGCCCTTCTCACTGGCCATCCGACTCTTCGGAAACATGTTCGGTGAGAAGATGGTTGTGACGATCTTTTTTATCCTGGTACCTTTGTTTGCCCCCATTCCCCTGATGGCGTTGGGGGTTTTGATGGGGGGCATTCAAGCCTTTATCTTTACCCTGCTCACTGTGACCTATCTGGCTACGGCCACGCATGGGCATTGATGCGCCTGGGCGGGGAAAGATCAGGGACTTGCCCAGGGCGAGGCGCGCCCTGGGCAAGTCCCTGGACAAGTAAGTGAGTGGATGTATGAGTGAAGGGAGGGGTAGCCATGGAGTTCCTGGCGACGGCACTGGCCATTATGGTGCCGGCTGTGGGTTCTGCCATCGGCCAAGGCTGGGCGACCGCTGCGGCGATGCAGGGCATCTCCCGGCAACCGGAGGCGGCTGGTGACATCCGCACCACACTGCTCATCGGTCTCGCCTTTATTGAAGCGTTGACGCTGTTTGCATTCGTCTTGGCCATTCTGATCTGGACGAAGTTCTAAGGGGGCCGTGACTGCCGGCGGCGTCGGTGCGCCGCCGGCAGTCGAAGGCTGCCAACGTAGAGCAGCGCAGCGCGCATTGGCCGCGACCGGCCCTGGCAAAGCCGAGAGCTCGCAGGCGCCTCCCGGGGTTCGAATTTGTACACGTCGCACTAATCTGCCGCTTTGTCCGGCTGTCGTGTCGGCGTTTTTGTGATGCCAACGTAAGGTCCAGGTGAAGGTTCAACTTGAAGAGAGGTGACGGGGGATGCTCGTCAACTTGACGTTCGCCGCGGCCGCAGGGGGGGCGGCGAATCCGGTCTCGATCGACTGGAGCACGCTGATCTTGCAATCCATCAACCTCCTCGTCGTCATGGGCGGCCTTTACTTCTTGCTCTTCAAACCGGTGGCGGGCATCATGCAGCGCCGGGAGAAGTTTGTGGAGGATTCCCTCAATCAGGCAGCCTCGGCCAAAGAAGAGGCCGAGGCGCTGCTGGCCGAGTATAAGCGGCAGTTGGACGCGGCGCGCGCCGAGGCGCAAAGGATTATTGAGAAGGCCACCCAGGACGCGGAGAATTACGCCCGCCGCCGCCGCGAAGAGGCCGACGCGCAGGCCCAAGAGGTGCTCGCAAAGGCCAAGCGCGAGATCGAGGCGGAGCGGGAGAAGGCTCTCAGTGCGATTCGCGATGAGGTGGCCACCCTGGCGGTCGCTGCGGCGGGCAAGATTCTCGGCCGCACGCTGACGCCGCAAGACCATGAGCGCCTGGTGAGCGACTTCATCGAGAAGGTAGGGGAGCTCAATTGAGGAGCCGCAAGCTCGCCCGCCGGTACGCGGTAGCCCTCGGTGAGTTGGCTCACGAGCAAGGCGTCCTCGACGAGGTACGGCGCGAGTTGGAGAGCTTTCAACAGGTGCTCGATAGCGAGCCCAACTTCCGGCGAGTTTTGGAAGGCGAGAGCGTCAGCGTTGACGAGAAATGCGCCCTCCTTCGCGAAGCGTTTGGCGATCGCTTCTCCCGCCTGACGATGAATTTCCTGCTGCTGGTGGTTTCCAAGCGGCGCGAGAGCGCACTCTCCGACATGATTGAGGAATTTTTCGCCTACGCGGACGAGATTCGCGGCGTGGTCCAGGTCGAGTTGACCACGGCAAAGCCTTTGGCGAAGGAGCAGGCCGACGCGATCGCCGGGCGGCTCTGTCAGGTGTTGGGCAAAGAGGTGCGCCTGTCGACCCAAGAGGATGAAGACTTGATCGGGGGTATCATCGCCCGCATCGGCAATTTGGTGATGGACGGCAGCGTGAAGACTCGCCTGCGGCTCCTTGGCGAACGACTCAAGAAGGCGCAGCTCAACTGAACCGAACGGGGTGAAGAGCATTGGCGATTCGACCTGATGAGATCAGTGCGATTTTGAAGAAGCAAATCGCTGAGTTCGAATCGGATGTGAAAGTCGAAAGCGTCGGCACCGTCGTCATGGTTGGCGACGGCATTGCGCGCATTTACGGCCTTGACGACGCGATGGCCGGAGAGCTGCTGGAGTTCGAAAACGGGGTCCTCGGCATGGCCCTCAACCTGGAAGAGGATAACATCGGTTGCGTCATCATGGGTCCCTACAAAGACATTAAAGAAGGGGACACCGTCAAGCGGACGGGCCGGGTCGTCGAGGTGCCGGTGGGCGAAGAGCTGATCGGCCGAGTGGTAAACCCCTTGGGCCAACCGCTGGATGGGGGTCCGCCCATCCGCACCGAGAAGCGGCGGCCGATTGAGGCGAATGCGCCCGGCGTCATTCATCGCCAGAACGTAAAAGAGCCGCTGCAGACGGGCATCAAAGCGATCGACGCGATGATCCCCATCGGGCGGGGCCAGCGCGAGCTGATCATCGGCGACCGGCAGACGGGTAAGACCGCGGTCGCCATCGACACCATCATCAATCAGAAGGGCCAGGACGTCATCTGCATCTACGTGGCGATCGGGCAAAAGGCCTCGACGGTTGCGGGGATCGTGGATACCCTGAAACGGTACGGGGCAATGGATTATACCATCGTCGTCTCCGCGACCGCGTCCGAGCCGGCGCCGCTCCTTTACATCGCGCCGTACGCGGGGTGCGCGATGGGCGAAGAGTTCATGTACGCCGGCAAGCACGTGCTGGTGGTGTACGACGACCTCTCGAAGCACGCCGCGGCCTATCGCGAGCTCAGCCTGCTGCTGCGGCGTCCTCCCGGCCGCGAGGCGTATCCGGGTGACGTCTTTTACCTGCACTCTCGCCTCCTGGAGCGCGCGGCAAAGCTCAGCGACGAGCTGGGCGGCGGGTCGCTCACTGCGCTGCCGATCATCGAGACGCAGGCGGGAGACGTCTCCGCTTACATTCCGACCAACGTCATTTCGATCACGGACGGCCAGATCTTCCTCGAGGCGGATCTGTTCTACGCCGGCGTCCGGCCCGCGATCAACGTGGGTATCTCCGTCTCGCGGGTGGGCGGCGACGCTCAGATCAAGGCGATGAAGAAGGTGGCCGGAAGCCTGCGCCTCGACTTGTCGCAGTACCGGGAGCTTGCCGCCTTCGCTCAGTTCGGGTCGGACTTGGACCGCGTCACCCAAGCGCGCCTGGCCCGGGGTCAGCGGCTTACCGAGGTGCTGAAGCAGGGACAGTACCGGCCTGTACCGGTCGAGAAGCAGGTGGCGATCATCTACACAGCGGTGAACGGCCATCTGGACGATGTGCCGGTCGAGCGAGTTCAGGCCTTTGAAGCGGAGTTCTTGCGGTACTTGGAGACGGAGCACAGCGCGGTCCTGGACGGCATCCGGGAGAAGAAGGAGCTCACGGACGAGATCGTGCAGGCCCTGGAGAAGGCGATCCGCAGCTTCAAAGAGAGGTTCTCGACGGCGGCGTAAAGGTGGTGAGTCGAGATGGCCGGACAGTCGATGCGCGACATCAAGCGGCGCATCTCCAGCATCAAGAATACGCAACAGATCACGAAAGCGCTCGAGATGGTCTCCGCTGCCAAGCTGCGGCGGACACAAAACCGCGTGGTCGCAAGCCGTCCCTTCGCGGATAAGCTGCGGGAAGTGCTCGTCCGCTTGGTCGCGTCGGCGAGGGCAGGGGAGAAGGGTGGATCGCTCTCCCACCCTCTGCTGGAGGCGCGCGAGGTGAAGCGGGTCCTGTACGTCGTCGTCTCCGCCGACCGAGGGCTGGCGGGGGCGTACAATTCGAACATCTTGCGCCGCCTGCGCGCCGTCCTTGACGAGGAGGAGCGCGAGTGGGATGTCGTCGCGATCGGGCGCAAGGTGCGTGATTTCCTGCGCAAGCGGGAGATTGAGCCGGTGGCAGAGTACACGCAGCTGGGCGATGACGTGGACTGGACCACCGCCCGTCAGATCGCGGGCTACCTGATGGAGGCGTTTACCAGCGGCGGGTACGACGCAGTGTACCTTTTATACACCGAGTTCATCAGCGCCATCAGCCAGCGCCCCCGCCTCGAACAAGTTCTTCCGATCGTCGATCCCGGCGCGGCGAGGCGGTCGGCCTTGGACCGGAGGGGAGCGAGGCAGCCCGAGGCGGAGGCGGGCCAGGCGGCCGCTGAGTACTTGTACGAGCCGTCGGCCGACTCGGTTCTCAAGATCCTGCTGCCCCGTTACGTGGAGACCGAAGTTTATCGGGCGTTGATGGAGGCAAAGGCCAGCGAACACGGGGCGCGCATGACCGCGATGCGCAACGCGTCGGACAACGCCGGCGAGCTGATCGAGGCGCTGACGCTCTCCTTCAACCGGGCGCGACAGGCGAGCATCACGAAGGAGATCTCCGAGATCGTCGGAGGCGCCGAAGCGCTGGCGGCCGCCGATTGACGGCGACCTGCAGCAGCATGCGAGCGACTCCGAGCGACTTATCGCAGAGGGAGGCAGAAGGGATGAGCCAGAATTCGAGGCGGGTGGGCCGCGTGGTTCAGGTGATGGGCCCCGTCGTCGACATCGAGTTTAGCCCCGGCGACCTGCCCGAGCTGAATAACGCCATCAAGATCGAGACCGAGTCGGAAGGTCTGAAGATCAAACTCACGTTGGAAGCCGCCCAGCACTTGGGCAACAACACGGTGCGCTGCATTGCCATGTCCAGCACGGACGGTTTGAAGCGAGGGATGGAGGCGGTCGACCTAGGCGGGCCGATCTCCGTGCCGGTGGGCCGCAATTCGCTCGGGCGCATCTTCAACGTCCTGGGCGAGCCCATCGACGGAGGGGGAGCGGTCGAAACCGACACGTATTTGCCGATCCACCGGCCTGCGCCGAACGTCGACGAGGTCTCCCCGGCCACCGAGATTTTGGAGACCGGAATTAAGGTGGTCGACCTGCTCGCGCCGTATCCCCGGGGCGGCAAGATCGGCCTCTTCGGCGGCGCCGGCGTCGGGAAGACCGTCCTGATCATGGAGCTCATTCGCAACATTGCTTACGAGCACGGCGGCTTCTCGGTCTTCGCGGGAGTCGGCGAGCGGACGCGCGAAGGGACGCAGCTTTACCAAGAGATGCGCGAGTCGGGCGTCTTGGACAAGACGGTGATGGTCTTCGGCCAGATGAACGAGCCGCCCGGAGCCCGCCTGCGTGTCGCGCTGACGGGACTCACCCTGGCGGAGCACTTCCGCGACGCCGAAGGCCAGGACGTCCTGCTCTTTATCGACAACATTTTCCGGTTCGTTCAGGCCGGGTCGGAGGTGTCGGCCCTGCTGGGCCGGATGCCCTCGGCCGTCGGTTACCAGCCCACCTTGGCCACGGAAATGGGCGCATTGCAAGAGCGAATCACGACGACGAAGCGAGGATCGATTACGTCGATTCAGGCCATTTACGTGCCGGCCGACGACTACACCGACCCCGCGCCCGCGACCACCTTCGCCCACCTGGACGCGACGACCAACCTGGAGCGGCGGATTGCGGAGAAGGGAATTTACCCGGCGGTCGATCCCTTGGCGTCGACCTCCCGCATTCTCACGCCCGAAATCGTCGGCGAGGAACACTACCAGGTCGCTCGCCAGGTGCAGGCGATCTTGCAGCGGTACAAAGAGCTCCAGGACATCATTGCGATTCTGGGCATGGACGAGCTGTCGGACGAGGACAAGATCGTGGTCGCCCGCGCGCGGCGCATCGAGCGCTTCTTGTCGCAGCCGTTCTTTGTCGCCGAGGTGTTCACGGGCAGCCCGGGCAAGTATGTCCCGCGCGAGGAGACGGTGCGCGGGTTCAAAGAGATCATCGAAGGGAAGCACGACGATCTGCCGGAGGCCGCGTTTTACATGGTGGGCACCATCGACGAGGCGGTCGAGAAGGCGAAGCGGATCGCGCAGGAGGGGGCGTAAATGGCCGACCTGCAGCTCGAGGTCGTTACGCCCGAACGCACGGTGCTGAAGACGCGAGCCGAGTCGGTCATCGTCCCGGGTGCAGAGGGCCGTTTGGGGTTCCTGCCGGGGCACGCGCCCATTGTCGCGGGCCTTACGGTGGGCATCGTCGAGTACGGCTCCTTTCACGGCCCGAAAGAGCGCGTCGCGGTGACCGGCGGGTTCGTGGAGCTGGCCGGCGACAAGGTGTCGATCTTGGCCGATGCGGCCGAGCTGGCCAGTGAGATTGACGTGGTGCGCGCTCGGGCGGCCAAAGAGCGGGCCGAGCGCCGCCTGCGCCAGCGGTCGGCAGAGATCGACCGGGCGCGGGCCGAAGCGGCGCTGCAGCGAGCGCTGAACCGCCTCCGCACCGCCGGTGCGTTGTAAGATGGAGCGCTGTAAGCGAGGAGCGATCACCGCCCCGGACGGCGCGCCTTAAGGCGCGGCCGCCGGGGCTTTTTGTTCTCCGGGGGGCAGTCCAAACGATGTCACCCGTTAAAGAAACGTCACGATCAACAAAATAAACAGGCCCAAAGCGACGCTGGCGAGATTGAGGCGGTGAAGGCGCTTCGCGGCCTCGCGAGCGGCCGCCCGATCGCCCGGGGCCAGGCGACGCTCGCTCGCCGCGATCCGGGGAGCCAAGCGATAGGTGCTGTAGGCGCCCGCCCAGACCAAAGCGGCCACGGCGGCGAGTTTCAGGAAAAGGAGCTTTCCCCAGGGCGTCGCCCAAAGGTCGTGCCACCCGTTCTCCAGATGCGCCGCGGCCCGCACCGTGCCGGTCAGCGTCAGGAGCGCCAAAGCGGCCCAGGCCACCGGCGAGAAGGCGGTGTAGTACCGCCCTCGCAGACGGGAGCGGGCCGCTTCCGGCTCGGGTCCGAGGGCGCGCGCCATAATGAGGGGGGCTGTGAAGATCGCCCCCAGCCAGACGACGGCCGCACTGAGGTGCAACCAATTGACCAGCGCCTTGACCCATACGCCCGCGTCCACGCACCCATCCCTCCGCCTTCCTTAGGGAGGCGCCCTTCACCCCGGCGGCCTCCTTTAATCCACGTCACTGTTCCTTCAACCTTCATCCCCGCACGCCGGTCGCTCGCGTCATTCCTATGCCCAGGCAGTTCGCCCGATGACGCCGCCATGCAGCCGCCGTGTATATTCTTGGGAACTTCGGGGCATGATGGGAGCGCGCCCCCCACGGCTCCGGGAACGCCCGACGCGCCGGCCGGCGGGCGCGCCCTACCAGGACTGCTCCAGCGCGAAAGGGGCGTGCAGCACGCGTGAGCGACGAGAGCCTTGCCGTCGTACCTTCGGTTTGGGGCCGCGCAGCCCGCCTCTTGCGGCGCGCAGTGGTCTCACTCACCGTAGTGGGCTGCGCGGGAAGCCTGCTGGTGGATCAGGCCCGCCGCTTCCAGGCGGAACGGTACTTCGACCACCCTTTGATCGCCGCGCTGGACGAAGTGGATGCGTCGGTGCAGGGGACGCACCTGGTCGCCACGGGCGAGGTGCTCCGGGGACCCGAGCCGACCATGGCAGAGCTTAAGGCGTTCGCCGCCCGCCTCGCCTACGCCCGGGAAGGAGCCCCCGGCGTCGAGCTTTGGAGCGAGGTGGGAACCGGGTACCGCGTCGTGTATTACCGGGGCCGCGATGAAGCGGGCGGGAGCTGGACCGCATCCGCGCGCTACATCGCCGGGCCATACGGCGGGGAGGGAGTGGTCGAGCTCGCTCTCCGGCGGGATCTGGTCGGGCGGTACGACGAGCTGCGCCGCGCGCTGCACGCCATGAGTGCGCGGATGCACGCGGCCGCGGGACGGCCGCTCCCCGCAGTCTCCTTAGAGCTTCGCCTCGAGGCGCGGCCGCCGGCCGAGGTGGAGCCCGAATTGTTCGTGTCCGCCCTGCTGGACGCGGTGGGCGCGCGCCGCGTCGCACAGTACGACCGGGAAGGCGTCTATGCCGTGGCCGGATACTCGCCGCGGCTGGCCGGGGCGGCGCCGGGTCGTGAGGGACCCGTGAACCTGGTGGTGGAGTTCGCACGCAGAGGACAGGGCAGTTGGCTGACGGTGGGCACCCCCACCCTGTAGCGCGCGGGGACGGGGCGCGCCGATCTGAGGAAAGGAGAGAGCCTATGGTGAGGGAGTCGAGGCTCATGAGACTTTTAAAGCGCGTCGGAGAAGGCGTGCGCGCGGCGCTCGCAAGGAGCGCCCAAGCCGTGCGGAAAATGCTGGCTCAGCATCGAGAGCGTACCGCCGCGCAGCGAGCCGTCTTTGCGTTCATTTTTGTGGCGCTCTTAGCGGCGGTCGGCCTTTCCGCCGGCTGGCAGCTTTCTCAGAGCCTTTTCTTCATCGGGGACGAGGGCGTGCGCTCCGGAATGACGCGCTTCGACGATGAGGAGGCGGCCGCGAGCCCGGCCGCGGACCAGTCGGAGGCTGCCGCTGTGCCGGACGGCGCTTGGGCGTCCGCCGACTCCGGTGACGGTGCGCAGGCGAGCGCGGGCGCTGATGGGGAGCGGCAGGCCGTCGAGCCCGTCGAAGCCCAGACGGTTCGTCACGAACCGCGCATGGTGATGGCGCCCCCCGTGAGTGACCGGCCTTTTCACCCCAAGGTTGACGCGTACCCGCCGGATGGTGCTGCCGTCGACGAGGAGGCCGGACCGGCCGTGAGCGAGGCGAGCGCTCAGCCGGCGGAGCCCGACGAAGTGGCTGGGCCCGTCGCCATGGCGGAAGAGATGGTCTGGCCGGTCGCGGGCACGGTGGTCCGGCCATTCGGTTGGTACCGTCACCCGATCTTCGCAGAGTGGCGACATGCGTCGTCGACGGCCCTGGTGGTTGACGGGGACGATCGCACGGTTCGAGCCATCCTGGCCGGACGGGTGCGGGACGTGGTGAACGAGGGCGGCTTTTGGCGGGTCACTATCGAGCACGCCGGCGGTCTCACGTCCGAGTACGAAGGCCTGGTGGCGGTTGACGTCCACTCGTACGCGACCGTCGCCACCGGCGCTCCGATCGGGCTGGCACCCGATCAAGCGTCGGGCCGCCAGATCGCCTTCGCTCTTTACGTGAACGGCGATCCGATCGACCCGCAGGCCTACTTCGGCGACCGGGCAGCGCCCGTTTTAAGCCGGTAACAAAGGGTTCGCAGGCCCGCCATTGCGGGCCCGGCCGGAGAGAATAAGCGCTCCTGCCCCTCATATACATGTTAGCAAAACCGCGAGGGGGCAGGAGGATGAGGGATTATATCCGCAAGCGGGTGCTCGATGTAGCCCAGTACATCGTGGACACCAACGCAACGGTGCGCCAAGCGGCCGAGGTGTTCGGGGTGAGCAAGAGCACCGTCCACAAGGATGTGACCGAACGCCTGCCCCGTCTCAACAAAGAGCTGGCTCGCAAGGTGAAGCGGGTCCTGGAGCGGAACAAGGCCGAGCGGCACTTGCGGGGGGGCGAGGCGACGCGGCTGAAGTACCGTCTTGAACGCAGGGCATCTTGATAATCTGAAAAGACGGGTTAGTCCGAATTGGTGGCGGGCCGAGCAGAAGGACCCGCCTTTTTGTTCGTCGAAGGAGGGATACGTTCCCGGCGAGGCAGCGGCTCCGGCTCGGAAGCGGCCGCAGCGATCCGCTCGGCGGCGCCATCTTTCCGGGAAGCCACCAGAAGAAAGAGGCGGGCAGCGTGTTTGCAAAAGAGATTGGCATCGATTTGGGCACCGCGAACGTCATGGTGTATGTGCGCGGCCGGGGATTGGTCATCAGCGAGCCGGCCGTCGTCGCGATTGACCGGGAGTCCAGCCGGATCCTCGCCGTCGGTGAAGAGGCGCGGCAGATGATCGGGCGGACGCCGGGAAACATTGCCGCGATCAGGCCATTGAAAGACGGTGTGATCGCCGACTACCAAGCGACCGAGACCATGCTCAAGCACTTCATCCAAAGGGTGTGCGGGCGGCGCCCCCTCTTCAAGCCGCAGGTGGTGGTCTGTGTCCCTTCCGGTGTGACGAGCGTTGAGAAGAGGGCGGTGCTCGAAGCCGCCATGCAGGCGGGGGCGAAGCACGTTTATCTCATCTCGGAGCCGATGGCGGCCGCGATCGGCGCGGGGCTCAACGTCGAGGAAGCCAGCGGAAACATGGTCGTCGACGTCGGCGGCGGAACGACGGACATCGCGGTCATCTCCTTGGGCGGCGAAGTGGTCACCGACTCCATCCGGATCGGCGGCGACAAGTTTGACGATGCCATCGTCCGGTACGTGCGGCGAGAGTACAACCTGTTGATCGGCGAGCGGACGGCGGAGGCCTGCAAGATCGAGCTGGGCTGCGTGTACAATCCGAACCCCGCCTACAAAATGGAAATTCGCGGTCGCGACGCGGTCACAGGCTTGCCCCGCACGGTTGTGATCAACCAGGAGGAGGTGGCGCAGGCTTTAGAAGAGCCGGTGCGCGCCATCGTACAGACGGTGCGCTCCGTTTTGGAAAGAACGCCGCCCGAACTTGCCGCCGACATCATCGACAAAGGGATCGTGCTCACGGGCGGCGGCTCGCTGTTGGCCGGCTTTCCCGATCTGATCGCTGCAGAGACGGGCATTCCAACGCACCCGGCCGACGATCCGATGTCGTGCGTGGCGCTGGGGACCGGCAGGGTCCTGGAGAGCCTCGACCGCCTGCGCGAGAGCGTGGTGGTCGCCAGCCGCTCCTAGCCTCCGCGCAGCTGGCGCTAAAGAAGCGCTTCCTTTCGACCGAACCATAAAGTAGGCGCTCACGCGCGCTTTCGCGCCCCGGGCCGGGGGCATCGCTCGCGGAAGCGCCGACCTTGGTCGAACAGGGGGAGAGCCGGTGCTGCGCGGAATGTACGCTGCCGCCTCCGGAATGCTCGTCGAGAGCCTTAAGGCGGACGTTGTCGCCAACAATTTGGCCAACGTCCAGACCCATGGGTTTCGACGGCAAGTCGCCTCCGTTCGCTCTTTTCCCGAGCTTTTCCTGTACCGCATCAACGACTCCATCAACCCTCACGATCCGCAAGCCCCTGCTCCCGTGGGACGCCTCGGGCTGGGTGCCGCCTTGGATGAGCTGGCCCTTTCTACCACTCCCGGAGCGCTCACGTGGACCCAAGGCGCGCTGGACGTAGCTTTGGACGGCCCGGGCTTCCTGGTCGTTCAAACCCAGTCAGGGCAGATCGCGTACACTCGGTCAGGCAAGCTGGAGGTGGACGCGGAGGGCTTTTTGCGCGGGCCGGATGGCGCCTACCTGCTGGGGGAGGAGGGGCCGATTCTCCTTGGGATGCTCGAGCCGGTGATTGACGAGGCTGGCCGGGTGTGGGTGGAGGGCGAGGTGATCGCCGTCCTGCAGGTCGTGGAGTTTCCCCAGCCTGGGGCCCTTGAGCCGCTGGGCGGCAGGCTCTACCTGGCAACGGCAGGCGCAGGAGAGCCCGCGCCGGCGGAGGCGACCCGCGTGCGGCAGGGGTATCTCGAACAAGCCAACGTGAACGTCGTGCGAGAAATGGTGGATTTGATCGCTGTGCAGCGGGCTTACGAAGCGAACCAGCGGATGCTGGTGGCCCAGGACGAGACGCTGGGACGGCTCATCGACGCCGCGAGATCGACGTAAAAGGGGATTGGCGTTGCCATGATGCGATCATTGTACACTGCCGCTTCGGGCATGGCGGGGCAGCAGTTCAACATCGACACGATTGCCAACAACCTGTCGAACGTGAACACGACCGGCTTCAAAAAGAGCCGGGCCGATTTTCAAGATCTCCTCTATCAGAGCCTTCGCTCCGCCGGCACTCCGGTGACAGCCGGCGCTCAAATTCCGACGGGGATTCAAATCGGTCACGGGGTGCGCACCGTGGCCACTCAAAAGATCTTTTCGCAAGGCACCTTCAAGCAGACGGATAACCCCCTTGACCTGGTCATTGAGGGCGACGGATTCTTCCAGGTGCTCCTGCCGGACGGGACGGTCGCCTACACCCGGGACGGCGCGTTCAAGCGGGACGCGACGGGCCGCATCGTCACTTCGGACGGCTTCTTCCTGGAGCCCGAAATCATCATTCCCGAGGATGCCCTGCAGATCGCGATCGGCGCCGACGGGACGGTGGCGGTGATGCTGGCCGGCGAGAGTGAACCGGAGATCATCGGCCAGATTGAACTGGCCCGGTTTGTGAATCCGGCGGGACTGCAAAGCGCGGGCCGCAACCTCTACTTGGC
>k87-475562_pt1 | contig 14312 bp, 16 predicted proteins | sample MGYA00084031_6733416 | MGnify analysis MGYA00084031
ACTGAGATCAATTATCATTACCATCGTATAATGAAAATCATTATCTGTCAACGATGAGAATGATTTTTATTGGCAATTGAATGCTTCATTTGCTCCGGTAATTTTATCGTTTCCTAGTTAAATAGATGTCGAAGGCAGTTCTCGCCGCTGACTGCATTTCCTTGCAGACAGTTTTCCCTCTCCTCTGTTAAGGTATTCGCCTACCGATGACACGTTCTGGGGCACTTGCCCAGATTGCTGGTACATGTCTATTTGTTACGTTTACGGCTGTGGATTGAAAAGTTGCAGTATCCCCAGCCAAAAAAAGACCCGGGGATAACCCTCGGGTCTTTTCGCTTGGCAACAGGAGGCCCTCCTGTCGCTTGTCGGATCCAGATTGAAAATGGATATTTTTATCATTTTCGTCAAAACTCATCGGTGGCTTGTCGAAACGCCCCGGACAGGTCCATGGACGTTCTCTTCTTCCTCCGTCGTTCCTTTTCCAATCGTCCAGTTAATCACCCTGCTGGCGATCAAGACCGCCAAAATGGTGTACAGCACCTCTTTGACCGGCAAATACAGGAACGACAGGCTAAGCACCATGCAGTCCAACAGGAGAAAGATCGTCCCGATCGACAGACCGGTATATTTGCTGAGCAGGACAGACATGATGTCATCCCCGCCCGTAGCAGCGCCGAAGCGCAGAACAATCCCTGTTGCCAGGCCAGTCAACACCCCGGAAAGCAGGGAGGCGACCGGCATATAGTCACTCAAATTGATTACGATAGGCGAAAATCGTTCAAACAATTCATAAAAGCCTGAAAAGGCAAGCGACGCAAGTATGGTGTTCCAGATGAACTGGCGTCCTTTCAGCAACCACGCCATGATAAAAAGCGGGATGTCCAGGACGAGCATCGTCGCAGCCGGCGGGAGATTAAAGCCGTACTTGGCCAAAAGCGCCAAGCCTACGAATCCGCCCTCCGACAAGTGGTTTTGGAAGTTGATATGGTAATACGCAAATGCCAATAAACAAGATCCGAACAAAATCAAACTAAGCTGTGCAAACTGTTGTCGTAACGGTTTTGCTCTCCTCATCATTAATTCCTCGCAATGTCATCGGTTTTGGCTTGAGCGCCCAACCGACCACTGAGGAACTTCTGACATACAGACAGCGTTCCATACGTATTTCCTCACTTTCGCAGCAGGTTGAGTCGCCCTAGTGACGATCGACATGCTGCGACGCTATGTGTAGGAGAGATCATAACGTTTCCATACGCTCCTATACGGAACCATTGGTATCCTGATCCTTTCCGTTTTTGAGATGTCTTTATTGTATCACAAAAAATGGAACTCTCCGAATCCGGCTATTCCGCATAGACCTTCAAAAACGGCCGTTTTTTCGTTTTTTTGCAAATGGCTCCTCGGCAAGATCAGGATTTTGCAATGAACCGATAGGGTTTGCTCTGTTTCCCTCGCTTTTTTGCACTCATGAGCAAAAGGAGCGGCGCATCTCCTCTGCCCGCCTGTCCTGCAGCCAACAGGAAACCTGATGCTCCGGACCAAGGCTCGTCGATTGGGGCGAAAAATGATGGCACACCCGCATCACATAGGGACAGCGAGGGGCAAAAGAGCATCCACCCATCAGCCTGGTCACATCGGGCGGAGACCCCGGGATCGGCACCAGCGGCTCGGAGCGGTCCGCGTCCAGACGGGGCATCGATTGCAGCAATCCCTTCGTGTAGGGATGCTGCGGCCTCGTGAATATCTCATGGACAGGCCCGATCTCGACGATTTCTCCCGTATACATGACGGCAACTCGCTGGGCCATATTGGCCACGACTCCCAAATCATGCGTGATCAGGATGATAGACGTCCCTGTCTGCTTCTGCAGTCCGCGCATCAGGTCGAGAATTTGCGCCTGAATGGTGACATCCAGAGCCGTTGTCGGTTCATCGGCGATCAGCACCTTCGGTCGACAGGCGAGCGCGATGGCGATGACGACTCGTTGTCGCATTCCTCCGGAAAATTGATGGGGATAGGCATCGATCCGCTCGGCTGCCTGCGGAATCCCGACCATCTCCAGCATCTGAATCGCCTTTTGCTTTGCCTCCGACTTCGTCAACTTTTCATGCTTGGCCAACCCCTCCATGATTTGGCGGCCGATTTTCATCGTCGGATTGAGCGATGTCATCGGGTCCTGAAAGACCATGGAGATCTCTTTGCCCCGCAGCTTTTGCAGCTCGCGCGGCGAAAAGGACAGCACATCCTGATTGTCATAGCGGATGGCGCCCTCCGTTATTTTGGCAGTTTGGGCCGGCAGCATCCGCATCAGGCTTTTCGCTGTCACTGATTTGCCTGAACCGGATTCTCCCACGATCGCCAGCGTCTCCCCTTTTTGCAGCGCAAAGCTGACTCCCCTGACGGCTTTGACCACCCGGTTCTGGGAATGAAACGAGACGTGCAAATTGTCTACGGACAAGATCGGTTCGTACATGGTTTGTCTCCCTTCTATTCCGGCTATTTTTTCATGCGCGGATCAAGCGCGTCCCTCAGTCCGTCAGCCAACAGGTTGAAGCTGATCATCAAGGCGCTGATCACAATGCCCGGGAAAACGAGCTTGTAGGTGAAATAACGCATGGACACGTACCCGTCCTGGATAAGGACGCCCAGCGATGCAAGCGGAGGCTGCAAGCCCAGCCCGATAAAGCTGAGAAACGCTTCGAAAAAGATGGCAGTCGGAATCGTAAACATCAGTGTGACCAGGATCGGGCCGACCGCGTTTGGCAAAAGATGCTTGACGATCAATCGGGAGTTGGAAGCGCCAAGGGCCCGGGAAGCGAGCACAAATTCCTGCGCCTTGATCTGCATCATCTGCCCGCGTACGACACGGGCCATTCCGACCCAGCCGGTCACGATCATAGCCAAGACGATGGAGAAAATCCCCGGATCAAGGATCAAGATGAACAAAATAATCACGATCAAGTTTGGTATGCCTACGAGCACTTCGATGATGCGCTGCATTACATTGTCGATCTTTCCGCCGTAAAAGGCAGAGATTCCGCCGTAGGCCACTCCGATGAACAAATCAAGCAGTGCCGCCAAAAGGGCGATGGTAAGCGATATTTGCGTCCCCTTCCAGACACGCGTCCAGAGGTCTCGCCCGAATTCATCCGTTCCGAACCAAAAGTGCTCGGTGATCCCTCTTGCCTCGTATTGATCGATTCCTTTGGCATCCTTCCCGTCAAAACCGAGCCATTCCAGGCCAGCTACCTTGGGCGGCAGGTTGGAAAACGTCAGATTTTGTTCGTCGTAGGGTCGTCCAGACAACTGCGGTCCGATCAATGCCAAGAGTGTGATCAGGACGATGATGCACATCGCAATAACGGTTCCCCTGTTTTTCAGCAGCCGTCTCCAGGCATCCTTCCAAACAGAAACGGTCTGGCCCGATACCTGCTCTTGCAACCGAGAGTCAAGCGGTTCATGGACGAACAGGTCATCCGTGACTTCGGCAGGCGGAAAGACAGACGAATGGCTATGTACTTGCGACACCAGAGTCGATTCGTTTTTTCCCAGTTCAGCACTCATTTCGCCTTCGCTCCTCTCACGCTGATTCTCGGATCAAGCAGACCATACAGGATGTCCACCACGAAAACCATCAGGATAAAGAGCAAGCTGTAAAAAAGCGTAATCCCCATAATTACGCTGTAATCATTGACGACGATGGACAGCGTAAATTGCTCGCCCAGACCCGGAACAGAGAAGATCTTCTCGATCACAAGCGTCCCTGTCATAATGTTGACGGCGAGCGGTCCGAGCATCGTCACGACGGGAATCAAGGCGTTTCGCAGGACGTGTTTTACGATTACACCCGTCTCGGACAAGCCTTTGGCCCGGGCAGTCATGACGTAATCCTGACTGATCACGTCCAGCATTTCCGTCCGAATGAACCTGGCGACGGTAGCGATTACCGTAACCGAAAGCGCAAGAGTCGGCAAAATGGTGTACTCGTACCCCTTCCACAGAGCCGGCGGCAACAAGCCCCATTTCAATCCCAGGTAATACTGCAAAAGAGCGGCAAAGACAAAGGAGGGGATCGACATCCCCAACACAGCCAGCGTAACCGAGGTGTAGTCCCAGATGCTGTTATGCCGGAGCGCTGAGACAACCCCGAGCCCAAGCCCGACAAACGTCCCCACGATCAGCGCCTGAAATCCGATCAGCGCCGATGGACCGATCCGCTCAAAGATCACCTCGTTTACACTTCTGCCCATAAATTTAAATGACATGCCCAAATCGCCTTGGACCAGATTGGCCAAATAGCGAACGTACTGAATGGCAACCGGCTGATCCAGTCCGTATTTGGCCTTCATGTTTTCCAACTGCTGCTCATTCAACCGGTCGGCATTGGTGAAAGGTGTGCCGGGGAGCGTCTTCATTAAAAAGAAAGTAGCAGTTGCAATGATAAACAGCGTCACCAGCATGTATCCAACCCGTTTCAGCAAATAAGCTCCCATTTGTTCACCCCATCTTCAGTCTGGCTGTCCGCTTCGCAAAAAATCGGAAAACGGGAGGGTTATGCTCTCCCGTGATTTACAGGTGAAAAGAGGATACGCAAATGCGATCCTCTTTTTTTGGTCATTGGATAATGATACCGTCAATTACTGCCCTGCAATATCCACCCACATGTAGTTGTACCTCGGCGCTGTTGGCAGAACGACGTAATCCTTCACCGTCGGCCGCTGCAATACTGCAAGCCCTTCCTGATAAACAGGCGCGACAGCCACGTCCTGATCAAGCAGCATCTTCTCCAGCTCCAGCATCATCTGGAAGCGCTTGGACATATCGGTCTCCATCTTGGCCTGTTTTACCATTTCGTCGTACTTTGCATTTGAGTATTTCATCCGGTTGGCTGAGCCGCCTGTCACCCACATGTCAATGTAGGTCATCGGATCGCTGTAGTCCGGTCCCCAGCTTGAAAGCGAGATGTCGTAATTGACCGCCTTTTCGAGCTCAAGCCGTTGGTTGGTCGGTACTGATTTCAGCTCAAGCGTAAAGCCGGGGAGATTTTTCTCCAGTTGGTTCTTTAAGTATTCGCCCACTTTTTTCTGCGTATCTGTATCGGCAAGGTTAAGCGCTACCTTCACTTCGCTCAGCCCTGTTTCCTGCAATCCTTTTTTCCAGAATTCCTGTGCCTGCTCTACCGTCCCTTTGTTGATATCGCCATTGAGCTGTCGGAAATCCTTTCCTTCGGGCGAGAAGAAGAATCCACCGGGAACCATGCCATATAGCGGGGTAGCACCGTCGTTTAAAATGACATCCGTGAGTCCCTGTTTATCCCAGGCCAGGTTGATTGCCCGGCGAATGTTCACATTGCCCAGTGCAGGATGCGTATGATTGAAGCGCAAGAAACGGATAGACGGGTCCTTGATCGTCAGGAAGCCCTCTTTGTCCCTGTACTGATCCACGAAGGAAGAAGTCAGCTCCACCCGGTCGATTTGACCCGATTCATACAGAGTCAATGCCGTAGAGACATCCTTTACGACATAGGCGTCGATTTGATCCAGCTTGACCTTGTCTTTATCCCAATAGTTCGGGTTTTTCTCGTACTTCCAGCCCTGATCGTGCTTCCATTCCGTCAGCATGAAGGGGCCGTTGTACAGCACCGTGTCGAATTCCAGGCCGTATTTCTCCTTTTTGCTCTCGACGAACTCCTTCTTCTGCGGGAAGAATGTCGGGAAGGAAAGAAGCTGATTCAACAGCGGGTTGGGGTACTCCAGCTTGACTTCCAGCGTGCGGTCATCCAATGCCTTTACACCGAGATCCTCCGGCTTCTTTTCTCCTTTGAGAATCGCAGTAGAATTGAGGACCGCTGCTGTCTCGAACATAAAGCTGTAGTGGCCGGCCGCCTGAAATACCTTTTTCCAGGCGAACTCAAAGTCATGTGCGGTTACCGGCTCGCCATTGTTCCATTTGGCATTTTCGCGAATCTTGAAGGTATGTACCAGACCGTCCGGGGACATATCGTGCTTCTCCGCCATCGCCAAATACGGCTGGCTGTTCGCGTCTCTGCGATACAAGCCCTCCATCGTGTTGTTCACGACCGCGAACGAGACATCTTCGTGTACTTGAGCGGTATCCAGCGTCGGGATCTCGTCCGAGTCATAAATCCGCAGTACCTTTTTCCCCGCGGTTGGCTCAGCGGTTTGATTGCCGTTATTTGGCGCCGGTGTCTGCGTATTTGTCTGTTCGGAGTTGAAATTGCATCCGGCCACAGTAAACGCCATCAACAACGCGATGACTAAGGATAAGCCTTTCTTTTTTCGTCTCATAGTGCCCCCCATTGTTCGATTTGATGGACGTTCCATCTTTTGGTAGGATATACTAGAGATAAAACACAACTTTTTAGAATTGTCAGTCAAGTTATTTTCAGAAAATACAGTAATATTTTACATGCGCTGAATCTATTCAGCTTGCCTACATCTTTTTTTATAAGGAGAGATCGCATGTCGACTGCAAATTGGTCTTCCGGATGGCAAATGGCGTCGCTGATTGCAGGTCCTCCCCTCTTTGCTCTGGCATTTGGCTTTTTCTCTCCCTCCCCGCTGTCGCTTGGCGGATTCGCAGACGGCCTCTGCTACGCTTCTCTTCTGCTGCTGATGGCATGGGGCGTGCTTTTCGTCATCCAGGGGCAATTTTTTACCGCCTTCTGGATCAGTTGCAAGCGTTTTTTTGCTTCTTGGCGGAGGCAGGAATCATACATTCGTAAGGTCGAAGGCGGGCAGAACGAAGGGATGTATGAGCTAACCGGACAGGACGACGTGTCGTTTCAGCCGCGACTGATCCCCCACGGTCCGTTTTTTTGGGCGGGAGCCGGCTATTTTGCGGTCAGTTTTATTTTTTCGCTTCTTTTCATAAAATAGGAGATCTATCTTGCTCATTTGGAATATTTTCAAACAGGAGATACGACGAATACAATCAGGACCAATTCCGGAAGACAGGAAAATCTGACAGCGAAGGCTGGACAGAGACGCAAGGAGGATCAATTCCTCTGCTCTCGATACATTCGAAAGATTTCCGCGGCGTACAGGAGGAAAAACAGGCCCAGACAGAGCGGCCACAAATCAGGGGCAGTGATGTACAAAAGAAACGGAAAGGCACCGTCCCCGATTAACCGGATGCTTCTGAACCTGGGATTGACGCGCGAAAGAATTGCCCCTGCAAGCAGTATCAACCAACCGATCAGCAAAAAAGACTTCATTGGTAGGCTTCCCTCTCTTCAGCTAAAATCATTGATATAAGTATACGGCTTCGCTTTTGGAAAATAAAGGGATTGGGGGCATTTATGAATGGGTCTGTTTTCCAGGTTTTTTTCTCGACACAAGTGCCTGGTGCATATAGCGGTCGGCACCGAAGCGTATGCCAAAGCCGCGGCAAAATTGCAGGCTCACGGCATCAGCTACCGGACAAAATCGCCAAATGACATCAATCATTTGGGTTTGGATACTTCTAGTGTAATGTTCCCCCGTACCGACCGCACCACTACCTATGAAATTTTTGTCCGTCCGGAGGATGAGCATAAGGCGCAAAAAGCGATCCATAGCAGGCAATGATTGGAAATGCAAATGGATCACCTCTCCCGGCACAAGTTCCGGGTGCGGGTATGCTGTTGATCGGATCGCTTCTCCGCAAATAGAATCCGCTTAGATTAGCTTAGCGTACCGTAATCGTATACCCAAGCTCGGGTTGCTCGATGGTGAATAGACCTCTTTCTCCTTCACTTTCTCCGCTCCTTTGCTCCACCTCCACGATGATCGGATGAATCGCGGCCGGACGGTTGGTCGGAAACCAGGAACGTCCTTGCTTTACGAGCACCAATACCCCACGCCGATCACCGAAAAAGCGAAATGTATCGCTTTCCGCTTCAAATTCGCTGCCCAAAACGGAAAGCTTCTCGGCGAAGGCAGCTACATCCGGGACCGGCATTCCAATCTCCTGAATGCGCAGCCACCCTCCTTCGGCTCCCTCTTCCTCAAAGGAAAGCACTTCTACAATATTTCCTTCCGGGTCTTCGAAATATATCTGGCTTCCTTTCCAGATCACTGAAGTCATCCGTTCCTCTCCATCCCGGTCTCGCAGCAAGCCTTGGTGCTTTTTTATTCGTTGAAGGCACGCTTCAAAATGCGGCTTGGCAATCGCAAACGCATAATGATAGAAAGCGGGCTCCGCCGACTCGGAAAAACGCAGGAGCGAGCTGCCCGCCTTTACTGTAAACGATGCGGAGTCTTCCGACGTTAATGGAAGCCTGAGCACTTCGGTATAAAACCTCTTCATGTCTGAAAGCTTGCTGGTCACGACTGAAAGCACATGAAAATTCATAATATCCTCCTCCATGAAACTTCACTCACTGACTACGCGAGCGGACAGCTTTCGACTATTCGGGCGGACAACTCACCACCCCGAGAAAAAAAGCCCCTATCTCCAAGAAGGAATTGCAATGGATTTGAAGAATACTCTGACAACTTGTCAAACTATGGGAGGCGCACGAATGGCACGAGTCGTTTTGTTTGAATTAAACAGCCAAGACCCTGAAAAAGCAGCAGCGTTCTATTCATCCGTATTTGATTGGAAAATTGCAGAACCTCACTGGGACTATCGCGAAGTCACGACTGGCTCCGATACCAAGCCCGGAATTCATGGCGGCATTGCACTCGGTCCAAGCGATTATCCGCACGGGACACGGGTTGTCATCGAGGTGGACTCGCTGGACGATACACTGGCCAAGGCGGTAGAGAGCGGAGCCAAAATAGTCCGGGATAAAATGGAGTTCGACGAGTTTTACCTGGCTTATCTGGCAGACCCTGTTGGCTTGGGAATCGGGTTGATTCAGTATAAATAACGGCAGCAAGCAAACTATGGGCGAGGAGTCTGCCGATTTAAGGCAGGCGTTCTATATACTTATTAAATCAATAAGTATGTTATTCTCCAATCATTAGCAATCCCCTTTAAAACGGCACCATTTTTTGTCCCTGAATCTGGGAAGTCCAAAGCTTAGGAAACTTTTCTCTTGTTCATGTAAGAAAACCTGACATATAATTGACTCAAATTCGTCAGGTGGTGAACAGCATGTCTTCTATTACCGTAAGAAAAGCAACCGAACACGACTTGCCCGTCCTATTGGAAATATACAATCACGTCGTACGGACTTCTCCTGCCACGTTCGACCTGGTGGAACAGACGCTCGAGCAGCGAAAGAAATGGTTCCAAAAATACGACGAGCAGCACCCCTTGCTGGTGGCAGTAGAAAACGGATCGGTAGTAGGATATGCGTCGCTTGGCACGTTTCGGGAGAAGCCCGCGTACAACCAGACAGCGGAATCTTCTGTCTACGTTCATCATGATCATCATGGAAAGGGAATCGGAGGGCTGTTGATGACAAAGCTTATCGCGGCGGCGAAAGAACTTGGCTACCACGCGCTGGTCGCCGGAATCACCGGAGGCAATGAATCCAGCGCTCAGCTTCACGTCAAGTTTGGGTTTCAGCCAGTGGGGGTTTTTCGTCAGGTGGGGTACAAATTCGGGGAATACCACGATGTGGCGTTTTATCAATTGCTTCTCGAATAAGTGATCGGTTCATGGATGGATGGAGAGACGGGACCGACTGGGTTCTCATTGGGTTGCCTCAGCAAAATACCACCACCCTAACTTGTTCTGTTTAGATACCAAGCGAGAGCTGCCTCATCGATCTGTCGCACAAGTCCGCTTTTGCCGTCTGCGTACGCCTGGCTGTCATAGCGGAATTTTTTGGCAAGCTCTTCCTTGAGGCTCGCATAAGCAGCCATTGCATCGGGGTGGCTGCTTACGTAATCGCGGAAGGCAAGATGCCTGTGGATATCGGGATGGCCTTGCTGGTACATATGGACGTGGTGTGTTCGCTGGTCGCCTCCTTTTTGAAAGTAGCGGCGGCCAGGCAACCCGTTCTCCCCTTTGGGCTCATATCCGGCCATTCGCATGGAGTCGTTATACAGATGGATCCGCTCAATGTCTTTTACGACCGGCATGATGTCAATGATCGGCTTTGCCTTCATTCCTCTGATCGAAGTGCTGCCGATGTGATGGATCGCGACCAGTTCTTCGGAGAATATGCCCTGCAAAAGCTCCTTCTCTTTTTCAAACAATGCCGCCCACTCTTCGTCATAGGGCAGGACTTCAATCTGTCTCATAACGGTTTCCCCTTTGCCTAATGCAGAACTAGTCACGCAGCAGCTCACTCAATTTATCTAAACATTTTTCAAATACGGCAATCTCGTCAGGATCCAATTGCAGGCGAAGCTGTTGATAAAATTCATGATGCATTTCCTCATGGATGCGATATGCCACTTTCCCTTTTTCCGTCAGCCAGACCATCACCGCTCTGGAATCTGTCGGGTGTGTCGTCCTTGTAACCAGCGCCTTGGCTTCCAGGCGCGTCACGAGCTGGGTCACGGCACCTTTTGTCACACCGAGGCGGGACGCAAGCGCACTCATTAGGATGCCGCCCTCACAGCCGATGGCGTCGATTGTATGAATTTCGCTCGGCGTCAGCACGCCCGCTTCCCCAAACGTTCGAGGCTGCCGCTCCAGTCGTTGAAGCTGCAAAATGACGCGCCCCAGTTTTTGACTGCCTGTATTCATTTTTTCGGGTGGGAAAATTTGCTGTTCTCTCATACCCATACTTTAGTTTCTAAACCATACCGTGTCAAGGCGCCCGTTTTGGGTCAAACAGAATGGTTTGTCTCTTGCTTTTGGCTTCCCTTGGTTTTCCGGTCCAAAAATAAGCCGTATCCAAATACCGCAATGCTCAAAACAAAAATACGACGTTGATTCCGAACACGCTTGTAAATGCACCCATCGCCTGTGCTTTTTCATCGAAGGACACTCCATTCATGAACCCGAGGCCCAGTGCCGCACCGAAAACCATCCCGACATTTCGCATCAGGGCAACCATTCCGCCAATCGTACCCACGTAGTGGGAAGCGACATTTTTCATAATGAAGCTGTTGTTCGGGGACGTTACCAGCCCCATGCCAAAGCCTGTCAACGCAAGCGTCAGGACAATCTCCAGCATGGACAGCTGCTCCAGCCACAGCGTCAGGATCAAAGAACCTCCGCCCATGCCGCATAAGCCGAGAAACTGGAACAGCCGGGAGCCGTACCGATCCGAGAGTGCCCCCGCAAACGGCCCTGCAGCCGCAAGTATGAGAGGATAAGCGGCCATGATGTACCCCACTTCAAGAGGAACGATTCCAACCAACCCGGTCAAGTAAAACGGCAAGACGACCAAAATCGTGTTGGCGAGCAAAAAAGAGCTTCCCGTGATGAACAGGCCGGATGTCACAGCAGCGTTTTTGAATACCGGCAGGGGCAAAAACGGGTGAGCCTGCCTTTTCTCCCACCAGAGCAGAAGTACCAGCGCGGCAAGAGCTGCGGCAAATAACGAAACAAGCCCCAGCGATCCTCAGCCCCACACCTGGCCCTGGGTTACGCCCAAGATGACGATGCCGATGACGGCGGTAAAGAGAACCGCCCCCATGCCGTCAAAAGTGCCCGGCTTTCTCTCCGGTTCCTGGTTCGGAATGCTGCGAAAGGCAAGCCAAGTCGCAAAGAGGATAATGGGAACGTGAATCAGGAACAGCCACTGCCAGCTCAGCCATTGAGCGATCATGCCTCCCGCAATGGGACCGCTCATCCCTCCAAGCGCTACAGCCGTACTGACAATTCCGAGCGAGCGGCCTCTCCGCTCCTTTGGCATATACATAGTGATCAACGCGATATTTGTCGCCTGGAACATCGAAGCTCCGGCCGCTTGCAACACTCTCAGCAGCAGCAGGATGGCCACATTCGGCGAAAAGGCGATCAAAACCGAGCTTATCGTAAAGCAAACATAGCCGAGATTATGAATGCGGCGTTGGCCATAGCGGTCGCCAAGCTTTCCCATCACGGGCAAAAGCGAAGCGACAGCCAGCAAATACCCGGTCGTGATCCACTGAACAGTGCCAATTCCCGCATGGAAGGTTTCCGTCAAACGAGGGAGCGACACGTTGACGATCCCTGCTGTGAAATGTGACACGAATGCTCCGAGACAAATGGCCATAAGCATGTAAAAAAGGTTTCGGCTTGAGCCTTCTTTTTTCTTGATTATTTCCGTTTTCATTTCGCCGTTTCACCGACCTACCATACAGTATAGATACTAAACAAATTATGCAAAAAAATATTCCTGGACCATTCTCTCCTCATCCATATTGTTTGTTGTCGCCAGGGATATGCCAAATTTTTCTATTCATTAGTTTAGACACTATACTATATGTTGTCAATGTGTTTTCTTTCGACCTTCCTCAATCACATAAGGAAGAAACAGTGCGAAGCTTAATTGCCTTCGCACTGTTTGCTTTTCCTAGCATATCGCTTGCCTTTCCGAGCACGTCTGTTGCTTCTTCTCCGAGCATGACGTTATGGTTCTTTCTTCTGCCATAACGCTATGTTTCTGTTTCCTCGATTCCATCACGCCTTTGGCTTGCAGCCTCGTCGCCTTTTACCGCAAAACCGAACCCTCCCGTCCATTTTCTTCCTCTCTCCGATAGCGGAGGATCGGATTGCGGGCTGCCTTCGCCTCATCCAGCCTGTTCACCACAGTTGTGTGCGGCGCTTCCTGTACGGTCTCCGGGCTACTCTCAATCTCCTCGCATATCCGGATGAGCGTCTGGATAAACTGGTCCAGCGTCTCCTTGCTTTCGGTCTCGGTCGGCTCGATCATCATCGCTTCTTCGATGTTCAGCGGAAAGTAGATTGTCGGCGGGTGATAGCCGAAATCGAGCAGCCGCTTGGCGATGTCCAGCGTCCGCACCCCTTTTTTCCTGAGCTGCCTTGCTGACAGGACAAATTCGTGCATGCACGTCCTGTCGTAGGGTAGCTCGATGTGCGGCTGCAGTTTTCTCATCATATAGTTGGCGTTTAGTACCGCGTCTTCGGTCACCAGCTTCAGTCCATCCGGTCCCATCGTGCGCATATACGCATAAGCCCTGACCAGAATGCCGAAATTTCCGTAGAACCCCTTGACCTTTCCGATCGACTGCGGCTTGTCTGCATTCAACCGGTAGCGGTCCTGGTCCCGCTCTACGATCGGTACGGGCAGAAACGGAATCAGTTCCTTTTTGACGCCGACGGGTCCCGCCCCCGGCCCTCCGCCGCCATGGGGGGGTGGTAAAGGTTTTGTGCAGGTTCAGGTGCACCACGTCGAATCCCATGTCTCCCGGACGGGCATAGCCGAGGATGGCGTTGGAATTGGCTCCGTCGTAGTAAAGCAGTCCCCCTGCCTCATGGACGATGCGGGCAATCTCCAGAATGTTTCGGTCGAACAGACCGAGCGTAGACGGATTGGTCAGCATCAGGGCGGCGGTATCCGGCCCTACCGCTTGCCGGAGCGATTCGAGATCGACCTCGCCGTACTCGTTGGAGGCAATCGTGACACTCTCAAACCCGGCGACGGCAGCCGAGGCAGGATTTGTACCGTGGGATACGTCCGGTATCAGCACCTTGGTCCGCTTTTCCCCGCGCGACTCATGATAGGCCCGGATCATCAGCAGGCCTGCCCATTCTCCCTGAGCTCCCGAAGCCGGCTGCAGCGAGACCTGGTCCATCCCCGTGATGGCCTCCAACTCCTTTTGCAAATGGTACATCAGCTCCAGCGCCCCTTGCACGGTCTCCTCCGGCTGGTACGGATGAATGGACGCAAATCCGCTCAGCTTGGACACTTTTTCATTTCGCTTCGGGTTGTACTTCATCGTGCAGGAGCCAAGCGGGATAAAACCATTGTCAACTCCGTGGTTTCGGCGGGACAGAGCCGTATAATGCCGGACGACATCCAGTTCGCTCACTTCCGGCAGCTCGGCCCGCTTCGCTCTGATGTAGGGCAAAGGCAGAATGTCCTCCACAGAAAGCTCCGGCACATCGAGCTTTGGCAAGCTATAGGCGCTCCGGCCTGGCCGGGACCATTCAAAAATAAGCGGCTGATCTTTTTCCTGTCTCATAGCACAGCCTCCAATCGCTCGGCTAATGTATCGATCTCCTCTTTCGTCCTCGCCTCCGTAAAGGCAAGCAGAACGCTGTTTTCGTATCTGGGGTAGTCTTTCGCCAGCTCGTATCCGCCGATGATTCCGTGCTCAAGAAGCTTTTTGTTCACTGCCGCAGGAGATGCCGGCAGCTTGAACGCACATTCGTGAAAAACGGCTGTCGAAAACAATCGCTCCACTCCTTTGATGGAGGTGAGACGCTCAATCGCGTACTGCGTTTTCAGCATG
>k87-124072_pt1 | contig 14287 bp, 11 predicted proteins | sample MGYA00084031_6733416 | MGnify analysis MGYA00084031
ACACCATCCCGCCGGACTCCTCAATCAGACGCATCGCCTGGTCAAAGATGCCTTCGTCGAGAACGACGGTTAGCAATATATCCCGTCCTTGCGTTCCGTCCTGCCCCCCATCGCTCATCCCGCTGGCGGAAGGATCAGCCGCGCCAAGGATGCCCGCAGACCGGTTCGACAGCGCCGAATTCTGCGTCATCGAGGTCAAGCTCGTAATATCCCCTGTCAAAGGGTGCATCGGGCCATTCAGCTCCCCGCCCGGATAGGCGCTGAAGCGGTCGATCGACATATCGGCAACGCGGAGCGACTGCAGCTTGCGCTGGGCATGCTGAGCTTCCTCCGGGCTTTTGAAATAAGCCAAAATATTTTTTTCAGCCATATGGTTTCACCTGCATTTCGTTTAGATACTATCCGCTGCTTCCGGAACGAACCTTCCCTAGGTTGCTTCGCGCCCGCCCCTTTTATTCCTTTTGAGGACAGCGCATGGTGATGAAGGGAGGAGAGCACAAAAAAACCGCCCTTTTTCGAGCAGGGGCCTCATGCCTCCACTCCAAAAAGGACGGTTTCTTATTACTTGCTCCGCTGCTAGCGTTTCGATACGGTAGTACCGAAGCGAAGAGGATAGTAGCCCTCTAAGCCGGCTCCCTAATGATCATTAGTCGCCGCGAAAGGCTTTTTTTACACGGTCAAAAAAGGATTGCTCCTGCTCATGGGTCTCTTCGCCTTCAAGCGACGCGAATTGACGCAGCAGCTCCTTCTGCTCCTCGCTCAGTTTGCTTGGGGTAACAACGACCACCTTGACGTGCTGGTCGCCCTGTCCCATGCCGCGCAGGCGAGGGACCCCTTTGCCTTTCAGGCGGAAGAAGGTTCCGGTTTGCGTTCCTGCCGGAATCTTCAGCCGCACTTTCTCCGTCAAGGTCGGGATCTCGATCTCATCGCCAAGGGCTGCTTGGGCAAACGTCAGCGGCACTTCGCAATAGATGTCGTCGCCCTCGCGCTCGAAGAAATCATGCGGCTTCACGCGAATGACGATGTACAAGTCGCCCGCCGGGCCGCCGCGCAGACCGCCTTCGCCCTCGCCGGTCATCCGAAGCTGGGCGCCGTCATCCACACCCGCCGGAATGCGGACATGAATTTTGCGCTGCTTCTTGACCTTGCCGCTTCCGGCGCAGGTGCCGCAGCGATCCTTGATGATTTTCCCGGTTCCGTTACAGTTCGAGCAGGCGCGCCGGTTGACCATGCGGCCGAACGGCGTATTCTGCACGACCTCCTGCTGCCCCGTTCCGTGGCAGACGGAGCAGGTATGCGGCTTAGTCCCCGGCTTCGCTCCTGAACCGTGACAGGTATCGCATGTCTCTGTTCTAGGAATCGTAATATCCGTTTCCTTGCCGAATACCGCTTCCTTGAACTCCACCGTCATCGTGTACTGCAAATCGTTCCCCCGCTGAGGCGCATTCGGATCACGGCGTCCATTGCCGCCGAAGAACATATCGAATATATCTCCAAAACCGCCGAAGTCACCGGAGAAACCGCCTCCGCCCATTCCCTGGTTCGGATCAATATGACCATATTGGTCGTATCTCGCACGCTTTTGACTATCGCTCAATACATCGTAAGCCTCTTTCACTTCCTTGAATTTGGCTTCCGCGTCAGCCGCTTTGTTGACATCGGGATGATATTGGCGCGCGAGCTTCCGGTACGCCTTCTTGATCTCATCCTCCGATGCCTGCTTGCCGACACCTAGTACCTCATAATAATCACGCTTATCAGCCACGGTTTCACCCCCATCTCTTCTTGATTCCTAGGGCAAAAGGAAAGTCAAAGTGCGAAGATGCGCAGCTTTGACCTTCCCATGCAATCTATTCAGATTAACCTTTGTTTTTGTCTTCGTCAACAACCTCGTAGTCAGCGTCTACGACGTTATCCTTGTTCGCAGTGCCGGCATCTCCGCCTTCAGCGCCTTGCTGCGCTTGTGCGGCTTGCTCATACAGCTTCACGGACAGCTGCTGCACCACTTGGGTCAGCTCCTCGGTAGCGGCTTTGATCTCCTCCAGATTGTCGGATTCCAGCGCCTTCTTCACCTTGTCTTTCGCTTCGTTCGCCTTCTCCACTTCCGAAGCGTCGACTTTGTCGCCGAGGTCCTTAATGGTCTTCTCGGTTGTGTATACGAGCTGGTCGGCATTGTTGCGAGCCTCAACAAGCTCTTTGCGCTTCCGATCTTCCTCTGCGTGAAGCTCGGCATCCTTCATCATTTTTTCGACTTCCTCATCGCTCAGGCCGCTGGAAGAAGTGATGGTGATTTTCTGGCTCTTGCCAGTTCCCTTGTCGGTTGCCGAAACGTTAACGATACCGTTCGCATCGATATCGAACGTAACTTCGATTTGCGGCACGCCGCGAGGTGCCGGAGGGATATCTCCCAGCATGAAGCGTCCAAGCGTCTTGTTGCCAGCCGCCATTTCGCGCTCGCCCTGCAGGACGTGAATTTCAACGCTAGGCTGGTTGTCGGCATACGTGGAGAAAATTTGCGATTTGCTTGTCGGGATCGTCGTGTTGCGTTCGATCATTTTCGTAAATACGCCGCCAGCCGTTTCGATACCGAGGGACAGCGGAGTTACGTCAAGCAGAACGACGTCTTTGACGTCGCCGGTCAATACGCCTGCTTGGACAGCAGCGCCGAGCGCTACGACCTCGTCCGGGTTAACGCCTTTGTGCGGCTCTTTGCCGGTCAGTCTCTTGATGGCTTCCTGTACGGCCGGAATCCGTGTGGAGCCGCCGACAAGAACGACCTTGTCGATATCGTTCGCCGTCAGGCCGGCATCGCTCAGTGCTTGGCGAGTCGGTCCAAGCGTACGCTCTACGAGATCCGCGGACAATTCCTCGAATTTAGCGCGGGTCAGGTTGATTTCAAGGTGCTGAGGCACGCCGTCAGCAACCGTGATGAACGGCAGGGAGATCGTTGTTGTCAGTACGCCGGACAGTTCCTTTTTCGCTTTTTCCGCAGCGTCCTTCAGACGTTGAACCGCCGCTTTGTCTTTGCTCAGATCGATGCCCTGCTCTTTCTTGAATTCAGCCACCAGATAGTCGATGATGACTTGGTCAAAGTCGTCGCCGCCCAGCTGGTTGTCACCGCTGGTTGCCTTTACTTCGAAGAAGCCGTCGCCGAGTTCCAGGATGGAAACGTCGAACGTACCGCCCCCGAGGTCATACACGAGGATCGTTTGATCTTCCGCTTTTTCCATACCGTACGCCAAAGCTGCAGCTGTCGGCTCGTTAACGATACGAAGCACTTCAAGACCGGCAATCTTGCCTGCGTCCTTGGTGGCTTGACGCTGGCTGTCATTAAAGTATGCAGGAACCGTGATAACCGCTTGGGTTACGGGTTGGCCCAGGTAAGCTTCCGCGTCGGATTTCAGCTTTTGCAGAATGATCGCGGAAATTTCCTGCGGCGTATACTCTTTGCCGTCAATCGTTTCTTTATGGTTGGTACCCATATGACGCTTGATCGAAATGATCGTGCGGTCCGGGTTCGTGATCGCTTGGCGCTTAGCCGTGTCGCCGACAATGCGCTCCCCGTCCTTTTTAAAGCCTACAACCGAAGGGGTCGTACGTCCGCCTTCCGGGTTAGGAATAACGACAGCCTCCCCGCCCTCCATAACAGCGACGCAGGAGTTTGTGGTTCCAAGGTCAATACCAATAACTTTACTCATGAAAAAAATCCTCCCTTATTTATTCACACGAAATCCGTATGAGATTCACAAGCTTGCTATATATGATAAACGGCCAAGCGAGTGGCCGCTTACATGCTCACTTTAACCATAGCAGGTCTAAGCACTTTATCTTTCAGCATGTAGCCCTTCTGCACTTCCTCGACAACGATGCCTTCCTCATGCTCATCGCTCTCCACCTGCATGATGGCCTGATGATACTCGGGATTGAACGGCTCGCCTACGCTGTTCATCGCCTTCAAGCCTTCATTTTCGAGAACGGATTCCAGCTGACGGAAAATCATGCTGATTCCCTTGGAGAACGATTCGAACTCCGGACTGCCCTCGGCAGCCTGAAAGGCGCGCTCGAAGTTGTCGATAACAGGCAGCAGCTCGACAATGAGCTTCGACGAAGCATACTTCGCCAGCTCCTCCTTCTCCTTCTGCGTACGTCTGCGGAAGTTATCAAAATCCGCTTGTGCACGCAGCGCACGCTGCTGATGCTCGGCAACTTCAGCCTGAAGCTTCGCAATCTCGGCCGCATGGGCATCGCTCTCGCCTTCCTCTGGCTGATCCGCAGGAGCGCCCTCCTGCTCGGCGCCGGCAACGGCCTCCTCGTTAACAACCTCTTCCTCCGTGCTTGGGGTTTCCTCCATATTGTGTTCCATCTCTTCAGTTACTGTATCTTGAACGGCATCCTTCTGCTCTTTATTCAAGACGCGTCCACCTCCTTCATATTGTAAGCCTGCTGTTGCATGCCCGCGGGCTGTGTTCCCATCGTATCTGGTCATCCGGTCCCTGATTCTAAGATGCCTATTCGTTGATTTCTTTCATTTTGATCACATGATGAATCCGGAGGACGGCCGCCGCCACTTCTCCCGCAGCCCGCAGGCCGTGAAGCTTCACCGGCGCGGGATCCAGCACCCCCAGCTCCTCATAGTCGACGACGGTGCCGGTGTCACAGTCAAGCCCCATGGAATCGGAGCCCGAACGGATTTGCGCGGCACGCACCTCCTCCATCTTCTCCAGCGGGTTGTAGCCCGCATTCAGCAGGATCTGCGACATCGGCTTGCGCAGCGCCGCAGACACGGCTTCGAATCCGAACGCTTCCATCCCCTTCTGCGCCTCGCGGATCCGCTCGAGCGCATAAGAAACGGCAAGCTCGCTCGTTCCGCCGCCCGGAAGCACGCCGCCGGTAATGGCGGCCTGCAGGGCGGAAGCCGCATCACCTGCTATTCTGGCGGACTCGCCGACCACTTCGGAGGTGCTCGCGCCTACGATCACCGTCACGATCCGTTCCCTGCGGCCGCTGGCCAGCCTGATTTTGCCGATCGTTTCATCATAAGAGACGCGCGGGCTGTCACCGAGAAGAGCAGCAAGCTGCTCCGAATCTTTATGTAACGCCTTTCGGCGTATAGGTGTCGCCCCCGTCATGTCACAGACTCGCTTCAAATCCGCGCGGGATACGCGCGGTACGACCATGATTCCGTGATCGAGGCAGAACTGCTCCGCATCAGGATGAATGCCTTTCTCCAGCAGGATCAACTTCACCGACAATGCGGACAAGCGCTCCAGATCGGCAGCGAACCGATTCCGCAGATCCATATACTGCGCGAAGCCCGCTTCGGTTGTCAGCACTTCTTCATCCAGCTCGTCAGGCTCAAGCGCATCCAGCAGCACGAGCACCTTCGCATCGCTGTACTGAAGGTAGTCGCGGGTAAAGATCGGCTTCTGCCGAAGCAAGACACCTTCGAACACCTCATTGTCGGCATTCTCCAGCGCAATTATACTGTCCGCAAGCGAATAAGAAGGATCATGAAGGCGCTGCATGCCGGCCTTGCGGGCCGCTTCCATAACGAGCGCAACGATATCCTTTCGCTCACGCCCGGCTACATAGACCGTGCGTTCCAGAAGCGGGTCGTCCAACCCTTCAATGACACGGACGCGGCCGGACAGCAGTTCAAGCGCCCGATCGATCCCCTGGCGCATTCCTTCCACAACCTTGGAAGCCGGCACGCCGCGGATAATGCGCGAGACGCCTTCCTGAACCAGTGCCCCTGCAAGAATGGTAGCCGTCGTGGTGCCGTCCCCGATCTTCTCCTGCTGCGCGCGGGCCACCTGGATCAACAGGCGGGCCGCCGGGTGGCTTACGTCCATTTTGTCCAATATCGTCACGCCGTCGTTCGTAATGACCACTTCGCCGCGCGGGCCGACAAGCATTACATCGAGCCCCTTGGGGCCGAGCGTCCCTTCCACAGCGGATGTGACGGCCCGGACGGCATTGCTGTTGTTCAGCAGCGTTGAATAGCGTTCATCGCCGTCCACATGGCTGTGTTGTCCTTGGCTCATAAGGCTCGCTCCTTTATTTATACCAGTGTGACAGCAGCTTCGTCAGGTCATGGGACAACACGTTCAAGATGCCGATCACCCTTGCGTATTCCATTCGCGTTGGCCCCAGTATGCCGATGGAGCCGACGGCCTTGCCATCTATAGAATAAGTAGCCGTAATCAGGCTACAGTTGGATATCGCTTCATGCGTATTCTCCGTGCCGATTCGTACTTGCACACCGTGCTCTCCCGGTGCCGGTGCCATCAGCTTCATCAGTGCCGGCGTCTGCTCGAGAAGCTCGAAGATGTCCCGAACCTTGTCGACATCCTTGAATTCCGGCTGATTCAGCATATTGGTCGTACCGCTGAGATACACGTCGCGGTGGTCGGGCTCGTTCTCGAGCGCAATGTCCAGCACCTTCATAAGCTCTTCGTAATGCGCGATGTGGCGCTGCATCTCTGCCCCGAGCTCCGTGTAGAGCCGGGTCTTGAGCTTATACAAAGGAACGTTGACCAGCTTCTCGTTAAGGAGATTTACCACCTGCTCCAATTCCGAAACGGAAACCCCTTGCGGAATCGACACGATCTTATTCTCCACTTGGCCCGTGCTGGTCACGATGATGGCAACCGCCTGGCCTTCATTTAGAGGCAGAAGCTGGAAGTGGCGTAAGGACGTATGAAAAACTTCCGGTCCCAGCAGGATGGAAGTGTAATTGGTCATCTGCGACAAAATACCTGCAGCATGCTGAATCATCTGCTCCATGACGTTCAGTTTTTCCGCAAAGAACGATTTCATCATATGCAGTTCCTCAGGATTCAAGGAAAACGACGAGGTGAGATGATCGACATAATAACGGTATCCCTTATGAGACGGAATTCGCCCTGCCGACGTATGGGGCTGCTCAAGAAACCCGAGCTCCTCCAAATCAGCCATTTCATTGCGAATGGTTGCCGGGCTGTAGCCAACATCCCCGCGTTTAGAAATGCTTCTTGAACCAACCGGCTCCGCCGAACGGATGTAGTCATCCACAATAGCGTTCAAAATCAAGCGCTGACGATCAGTTAACATGTCGCTCCCCTCCTTATAGACTGCCTATCTTACAATCGTTAGCACTCATCGCCATCGAGTGCTAACCGATATAACAAAAATACCAAACCGACCTGAGGATTGTCAAGTCAGTTCAGTACTTTAAGCACAGCTATTTCGTCACAGGCGTGCTGCTTCTTGCAATGGATGCAATCGGTCCACACCTTCTCCGGAAAAATCTCCTTCTCGACGACGGCAAAGCCGTTTTTCATGAAAAAGGATACTTCGTACGTCAAGGCCATTACTTTCGGGATTTCCCGGCGCTTGGCTTCCTCCAGCAGCGAATCCACCAGCATGGAGCCGATGCCCTGCCCCTTGTAGCCTTCCGAGATCCCCAGCGAACGGATTTCTACGAGATCGTTCCCAAGCTGGCACAGTGAACCGCAGCCGATGACTTTCCCTTCCGCTTCAGCCACGACGAATTCCCCAATCTGCTTCTCGAGCACCGCTCTGGATCTTGGAAGCATAATTCCTTTCTCGGCGTAGCCTTGAATCATCTGATACAGCGGCTCAACATCCTCTAATCTGGCCTTTCTGCATACCGCCGGCATAATCCTCGTCTCCCCTTTGCACGCTCCGTCATATGTCTTGGATAAATATACAACAGAGCGCATAAAAGTTCAATAGATTAATTTGCCGACAGGGTGCCGATAAATTCGGCGAACACTTCATTGCCGAACAGGATGCCTTTAGAGCTCAGCCTGTACCCATCCTCCGTCGTTTCAAGCAAGCCCGCGCTCACCATTTTGCTCAGGGGACGCTTGAATACCTCGTCCAACGAAGCATCGAACTGCTGTTCGAATCGGGTCCGGGAAATACCGTCCAGGACGCGGAGTCCGACCATCAAGAAATCCTCCATCGCTTCCTCTCTTGATACCTCGAAGCTTTCCAGCCGCGGCAGCCCGGTTCTTGCCGCTTCATTATAAGGGTTCACTCCCTTAATATTTACGTGGCGCTGACGGTTGATATAGCCGTGAGCTCCGGCGCCAAGCCCGTAGTAATCCTCATTGCGCCAGTACGTCATATTGTGGCGGCTCTCGTAACCAGGCTTCGCAAAGTTACTGATCTCATACTGCTTATAGCCTGCCGCCTTCATGCGCTCCATTAATAGAAGATACATGTTCAGCTCATCCTCTTCATCTGGAAGCGGGAGCTGATTTTTCTGGTACATGGTATGGAACAACGTATTCTCCTCCACCTTCAGGCTGTAGATGGAGTAATGGGGAAGCCCGAGCTCCAGCGCCTTATCCACGCTTTCCGCCAGCATCTCCAAGGTTTGATTCGGCAGGCCGAACATCAGGTCGATGGACATGTTGTCAAAGCCTGCGGCTCTCGCGTTATCCAGGCTGCGGTACACATCATCCGTATCATGGATGCGACCGATGCCGGACAACAGGCTGTTCTGGAAGGCCTGAACGCCGAAGCTGATCCGGTTCACTCCGCCTTCGCGCATAACCTTAAGCTTCTCCAGATCCGTTGTCCCGGGATTCGCCTCCATCGAGAACTCGATATCGTCCGACCACACCGGAAAATGCCGCTTGACGCTATGCAGAAAGTACTCCATTTCATCCGGCTTTAGAACCGTCGGTGTTCCCCCGCCGACAAAGATGCTCTTGATTGCTCCCGGAGGATGGGCTTTGACCGTCAATTCCATTTCGTGATCCAGTGCCCGCAGATAGTCCATAACCGGCTGATCCTTCAAAACGTAGGAATTAAAATCGCAGTAAAAGCATTTATTCGTGCAGAACGGAATATGGATATACACCGCTTCCGTTCGTTGATTATTCGTCATTTCGTATTCGCCCCTTCTTTGCTTGCCCGACTGGAGACTTCTTCTACTATATCCCCTGGCACCTGTTCAATGAAAGAAAAGGAAAGCCATAAAACCGGCTTTCCCATCATTTGACTCCCAAAACAGGCATTATGAGGTTGAATGGCAGGCTGCAGCTTGGTCGTTCATGGCCTGCCGCCTCGCTTGTTCAAATCATTACTTGTCGTCGATTTTCAGCACCGCCATGAAGGCTTCCTGCGGCACCTCGACGTTGCCGACCTGCTTCATCCGCTTCTTCCCTTCCTTCTGCTTCTCCAGAAGCTTCCGTTTACGGGAAATATCGCCGCCGTAGCATTTCGCCAGGACGTTCTTGCGCATCGCCTTGACGGTTTCGCGGGCAACAACCTTCGTTCCGACCGATGCCTGGATTGGCACCTCGAACATCTGGCGCGGAATGAGCTCGCGCAGCTTCTCGCAGATCGCACGGCCCCGGTGGTAAGCGCGGTCCTTATGCACGATAAAGGACAAGGCGTCAACCTGCTCGCCGTTCAGCAGAATATCCATCTTAACAAGATTGGATCTGCGGTATCCGGAGATTTCGTAGTCAAACGAAGCATAGCCCTTCGTACTGGACTTCAGTTGATCGAAGAAATCATACACGATCTCGGACAGCGGAATTTCATACGTAATTGTGACGCGCGTCGTATCCAGATACTCCATGTTGATGAATTCCCCGCGTTTCGCCTGGCACAGCTCCATAATCGCTCCGACATAATCATTCGGGACGATAATGCCCGCCTTGACATACGGCTCTTCCACATAATCGATCTTGCCGATCTCCGGATAGTGGGACGGGTTATCGATCTGCATCTGATCGCCGTTGGTCAGCGTCACGCGGTAGATAACGCTCGGCGCCGTCGTAATCAGCGGAATGTTGAATTCCCGCTCGATCCGCTCCTGGATGACATCCATATGAAGCAGGCCTAAAAATCCGCATCGGAAGCCGAAGCCGAGCGCGCTCGAGGTTTCAGGCTCGAAGCTCAAGGACGCATCGTTAAGCTGCAGCTTCTCCAGCGCTTCGCGCAAATCGTTGTAATCCGACGTTTCGATCGGATACAGGCCGCAGAATACCATCGGGTTGATCTTCCGGTAGCCCGGAAGAGGCTCGGCCGTCGGACGCTTTGCATCGGTTACCGTATCGCCGACGCGGGTGTCTCCCACGCTCTTGATGCCGGCCACGATGAAGCCTACGTCGCCGACGTTGAGCTCGTCCACGATGCTCATGCGCGGCTTGAACGCGCCGACCTCGATGACCTCGAAGGTCTTGCCTGTCGCCATCATTTTGATCATCGAACCGGCCTTGATGCTGCCGTCGATGACGCGGACATACACGATGACGCCCCGATAAGGGTCGTAATGCGAGTCAAAGATCAACGCCTTCAGCGGCTCCTCGGGACTGCCCGTAGGTGCAGGAACCTTCTGCACGACCTGCTCCAAAATCTCTTTGATTCCGATGCCGGCCTTGGCGGAAGCATGCACCGCTTCGCTCGCGTCCAGACCGATCACGTCCTCGATCTCCTGCTTGACCCGGTCCGGGTCGGCGCTAGGCAGATCGATTTTGTTGATAACCGGCAAAATTTCAAGATCGTTATCCAGCGCCAAATATACGTTGGCCAGTGTCTGCGCTTCAATTCCTTGAGCAGCGTCGACGACGAGCAGCGCGCCTTCGCAGGCAGCCAGGCTTCGGGAGACCTCATACGTGAAGTCGACGTGTCCTGGAGTATCAATCAGGTTCAAGATGTACTCCTCGCCGTCGTCGGCCTTATAAGTAAGGCGTACAGCCTGCAGCTTGATGGTGATGCCGCGCTCTCTCTCCAGATCCATCTGATCAAGGACCTGCTCCTGCATTTCGCGCGAGGTCAGCGCGCCCGTAAACTCCAGAATGCGGTCCGCAAGCGTCGATTTACCATGGTCTATATGTGCAATAATACAAAAGTTACGAATTTTTTGTTGTCTTACTTGTACGTCCGTCATGCTAACCCCCAACAACCACCAGATGTTTGAATCAATTTATTATACCAGTTGAGGGGATGCACAGCAATGGCTAAGGCGCGGCTACCCGAGATTCGGCTGCCGAAACGGCGCATCATTCCACGATGGATCCGAACATCGATACGACCCAGCGGATGCTCTGGTCCGACAGCTCTTGGAGCAGACCTGCCGTTTTGTCCGCCAGCACATCGGCCGGCGGGCTTGAGCGTTCAGGAAGGAGGATGTCCCGCGGCAGCGGTTCGAACTCGGGCCGGATCTCCGTCTCCTCGTTCGGGCCGGAAGCCGGAGGCGACTTCCGTACGCCGCCCCAGCCGCTGCCTTCAGCCGCCGTTCCTGCTTCGGACTGCCCGGCAGCAGGCTCCTGCTGCACTTGCTGCACCGTTTGAACGCCGCCAGCCGGGGGCGATGCTTTTTCCCCGCCGAGCTGCATGCCGATCAATATGCCGATGCCTGTCCATATGAGCAGAGCCACGAATCGTTTCCCCGTTCTTGACATCAGAGTCCCCTCCTTCAGTTTTTACCCGGCTTTCCGTTCGTCGTTCCGGGAAGCTTCCGTACCGCCCTTCCGGCCTGCCGAGGCCGACAGCTTATCGGCCTTGGCGTCCTTCTTCACGCTGGCTTTCTTCGCTTCCTGCTCTTGCCAGTACACTTCGGCAATAATATCGGCCAGCACCTCGGCCGTTCGCTGCAGCTCTTCCTTCGTATTGTCGATTCCGCCGATCTCGATCAGGATGCTGTTTGGCGACAGGGACTGATTATATTCCCCGTTCCCCTGGTCGGCCGATTTGCCCCACACGCCGCGTGAAATGCCCGGGTACGACGCTTCCAGCTTCGCATTGATTTTGCTGGCGAACGCCTCGTTTTTTCTCCAGTTCTCGTTGGCATGTCCAATAATGAAGTACACCTTGGCGTAATTGACCCCGTTTACGGTAGCGGTCGTTTTGCTGTAGCGCTGGGAATCCCGGTGGATATCGATCAGATAGGTCAAATCATCGTGACGGCCCATCGCTTCGAGCACCGTCTGCCTGGAATATTTATAGGAATAATTATAGTTATAGCCTTCTACGGTCGATTGATAGTCGCTTTTGTCGTGCAGGGTCCCGATCCCGTTGGCCTCGAGGCGTTTTGCCATGAAGCTGCCGACCAGCATGACATTTTTGCTCGGCGACACGGCGCCGGGATTGTCCGAAGGATGGGTGAGGAGCGGATTGTAGGCTTCCTGCGGATGGGAATGATAGATCAGCACCGCCTTCTTGCCGTCGGTCGTTTGTCCGTTCTTGGATGTGCCTCCGGGCTCGTTCTTGCTGTCCGTTCCTTGGCCCTCGCCTTCGCCCGGTCCGTCTTCGCCGTTCTGCTGCTCCTGCCCGTTATCCTCGCCCGCCTCTGGCGGCTGCTCGCCGTTATCCGGATTCTCGCCCGGATTTCCTACGGGGTTCTCTCCCGGGTCCGCCGCCCCCTCGGCGGTGTCCGGCCGATAATCCGCGGGCGCTTCCCCGTCTTCATTGCCGGAGCCGCTATGCAGCTGAACCGGCTGATTGGCTCTCATCCCCGGCAGCTCTCCGGCGAGCAGACTCTTCGGATCTCTCGGATTCACGCTCGTCAACAGCTGAAACACGAAGGTCGACATCTTCTCCCCGGAGAAGCTGGAATCTTCCTTGGAAGCGGCCATATGCGGCATCTCCATCCCGATCATATCAATAAAAAAGTGACTTGATAGGGAAGCGGCCAGCCCCTTCATCGAAGACACAGGCGAGCTGTTCAGCCGCTGCTCGGCCATCCCCCCAAGCCCCAGCAAAATAAAAAAGATGAGAGAGCCCAGCATCAGAACGATCAGCGTTTTGCCCATGCTCAAACCTTCCATCACATTTCGTCTCAGTCTGGCAATATTCCAGATGCGAAACTTACGGTTGTTCATATCGGAGTCCTCCTCGGCTTCAGCGGGGAAGCGGCACATTCGAAGCTCATGTCCCCGCTCTCTGTGATCTCTTATACTCCCAATCTATGAACCGGATGGAATCGATAGAACTAGAAAAGTTGAATCATTGAAAAGATGGTAGGGCAAGTATGTAAAATGTTCCTATAATCGCTGTTGGTTTCAGACTTCATGATTTATAGAACCTGGCACAGTAGAAATCCGAAGCCAAAGGCGGCCTCAAGCGTATGCTTTCGATGCAGCTTTTTCCTTCAGAAAGCTTTCGATTTTTTCGAATCTTTCACTTCCTTGCCAGCATCGTATACTTAATTCAACTTATACAAATAAAAGAATAGGGGAGAAATATAAAAGCTCCGATAGATTCGGAGCTTAGGAGCTTTATTCGGTATAACCCGCTTGCTAGTGGGTGTACGCGCCCGTATTGCCGGGATCCACCGCCTCGTGCAGCGCTGCGTTCAAGCCTGACGCTACGATATTAGCGATGTCTTCGATAAATTCATCGATCTCTTTCGGGGTGACAATCAAATCATGCCCCAAAGGCTCGAGCACTTCCTTAACGAGGGCAAGCCGCTCGCCTTCGGACAAATTTTGCAGCATCCCCATGATCTTGCCCGTCTCCGGCGCCTTCTCGCCGAAATGGGATTTCATGAGCTCAATGGCATTGTTGACGATCGTCGACGCATAGCAAACGGTTGGCACTCCAATCGCAATGCAGGGCACCCCGAGCACTTCCTTGGTCAAGCCTTTCCGTTTATTGCCGATGCCCGAGCCGGGATGAATGCCGATATCCGCAATTTGGATCGTCGTATTCACCCGCTCCAGCGATCGGGATGCCAGCGCATCGATCGCGATGATGAAATCCGGACGGGTTCGCTCCACGATCCCTTGAACCGTCTCGCTGGATTCTATTCCCGTAAGGCCGAGCACGCCCGGCGCTATGGCGCTCACTTGGCGGTAGCCGGGGGCTACACGGTCCGGCATCAGTTCAAAGTATTGGCGCGTAACCATGACATTTTCCACCACCAGCGGCCCCAGGGAATCCGGAGTCACATTCCAGTTGCCGAGCCCGACGATGAGCGCGCTCGCTTTCGGACCTATGCCGATCCGCTCCATGAACGCTTCGAACTCGCGCGCGAATACGACGGATACCTGTTCCTGAAGCCCGGTATCCCCCTTCCGAAGATCGGGAACTTCGAGCGTGACGTAGTGCCCCTTCACTCTTCCGATTTGCTGGGAGGCCGCGTCGTTCTCCACATCGAGCCTTGTAATTTTAATACCGTCCTCCTGAACGACATCCTCCATCAAGCCCGGAATGGGCGGGCTGCCGGCCCCTCCGGCAAGCTCCCTTGATTCCACGGCAAGGTCGGTTCGGACGGAATATTTCTGAAGATCCAGATCCATCTAAGTTCACACTCCTCCTC
>k87-1985886_pt1 | contig 14277 bp, 14 predicted proteins | sample MGYA00084031_6733416 | MGnify analysis MGYA00084031
CGGCAAGGCGGCGATCGGCGCTCCGCCGATGTCGGTGCCGCACCTCGACACGCGGTTCATCGACGGCAAGCCGTCGCTGCTCTTCGGCCCGTTCGCGGGCTTCACGCCGAAGTTCCTGAAGTACGGCTCGAATCTCGACCTGCTGAAATCCGTCAAGCCGCACAACCTGGTCACGCTGATCGCGGCGGGATTCAAGAACATGTCGCTGACGGCGTACCTGATCCGGCAGCTCATGCTGACGAAGGAGCAGCGCGTCGAGGAGCTGCGGCAGTTCGTTCCGACGGCGCGCGGCGAGGACTGGGACCTGATCGTCGCCGGTCAGCGCGTGCAGATCATCAAGGATACGGAAGCCGGCGGGCGAGGCACGCTGCAGTTCGGCACCGAGGTGATCAGCGCGGCCGACGGATCGGTCGCGGCGCTGCTGGGAGCGTCGCCGGGTGCTTCGACCTCCGTGGCGATCATGCTGGAGGTGATCCGGCGCTGCTTCCCGAACCGGCTGGACGGCTGGCGCGAGAAGATCGCCGAAATGGTGCCGTCCTGGGGCATCAAGCTGTCCGGGAACCCGGACCTCGTCCGCGAGCTGCATGAAGAGACGACGAAGACGCTCGGACTGGACCGCGTCGTGCATCCCGCCGCGCGGAAGCAGGCGGCCGCCGCGACCAGCTGATCGTTTCCGTCCGGCACGAAGGCGGACCGTGACGTCCGAACGGCGTCGCGGTCGGTCTTCTTTGTTTTTCGGAAAAAGGCCGCGCCGCGTGCGTATGGTATAATGAAGGGCAAAGGTGAATGGAAACGCATTCGCATGTTCCGTCGGCCGGCCCGACGGTTTCCGCCGGAATGGATGTCGCCGCGGCGGCCCCGCGGCTTTCGGGGAGAAGCGTGTCCCGTGCCTCGGCGCCGCGGGACGCCGTTCTGTCCGCCGATTCGGCGGGGATTCCCGTATAACCGCGGACCGGCGGGGCCATGATGGGAAGAACGACGCCATTCTTCCGTCATGGCAGGTGTTACAGATGAACGCCGTTTTGCATCCGATGCTGGCTCTGGCGTATGCGGTGCTGATCGGGTACGGCATGGCCGTCCGGCGCCGCGGCGCCCCCGCCGGCCTGTGCCTCGCGCTGCTCGCGGTCACCGCCGCGCTGATGTGGGACAATCTCGTGCTCGCCGCCGGCGCGTGGGCGGAAGCGGGCGAAGGCTTCGAGCGGGTGCACATCAGCCGCTTCCTGCTGCACGCCTGCGTCACGCCGCTGCTCGTGCCCGCCTCGCTGGCGTTCGTCCGGCTGGCCGGAGCGGAATGGGCGGGCCGGACGTGGGCGGTGACGGCGGCTGCCCTTCTGACGATCGGACTGATTGCGCTTGAGCTTGCGGTTTCCGTGGCGCGTCTCCGCCTGGAACCGGTCTTCGACCACGGCATCCTGACCTACGTGCCCGCCGGGAGGTCCGCGGCGGGCGGCTGGATGATCGCCGTCGTCATGGCCGCGCTGCTCGCCGCCGGCTGGATCGTCTTCCGCCGCGGCGGGCCGGCCGCGCCGCTCGCGGCATCGCTCGCGATGCTGTGCGGCGGGGGCCTCGCGCCGCTCGTCGGCGTCCCGTCCCTGCACAACCTGTTCGAGCTTGCCCTCGCGGCGTCTCTGTGGTTCGCCCTGGACCGAATGGCCGTCCGCACGCCGCGGTTGTCAAGGACTGGGGGGTGAAGCCATGAACATCCTCGTAACACTCAACGCCAATTATCTATGGCCGCTGACCACCATGCTCACCTCGCTCTTCGTGAACAATCCTGGCGAGCGGTTCACGGTATACCTCATGCACTCGAGCATCGACGACGCCCCGCTGGAACGGCTCGGCGCCTATATCGCGCGGAACGGCGGCCGGCTGGAGGTCATCCGCGTGGACGACGGGGCGTTTGCGGACGCGCCGGTGCTCCTGCATTACACGAAAGAGATGTATTACCGGCTGCTGGCGCACCGCTTCCTGCCCGCCGGGATCGACCGCATCCTGTATCTCGATCCCGACATCCTCGTGCTGAATCCGATCCGGCCGCTGTACGAGACCGATCTGGACGGCTATCTGTACGCCGCGTGCTATCACGACAAATACATCAAGGAGATCAACCGCATCCGGCTGATGCCCTACGACATCGATTATTATTTCAACTCGGGCATGCTGCTGATGAACCTGCCGCTCCTTCGCGAGCACGTCCTGGAGGACGTCATCTACCAGTTCGTCGAGAAGAACCGCACGCGGCTGCTCATGCCCGACCAGGACATCCTGAACGCCCTCTATTCGAAAAAAATCAAACCGCTGGACGAGATCCTGTACAACTACGACGCCCGCTTCTACCTGTACTACAAACTCAAGACGAACGGGCTGTGCGACATGGACTTCGTGATCAACCGCACCGTCATCCTCCATTTCTGCGGCAAGAAGAAGCCCTGGACCCGCGCGTACAGCGGCCGGTTCCTCGCGCTGTACAAGCATTACGAGCGGCTGACGCGGCTCGGCCTCGAAGCCGTGGACGCGGCGTCCGCTTCCGCGCCGGAGCCGGCGACGGAGGCCGGACCGTTCGCTCCCGTTCCGGAATAGGCACCCGTGCATGGGCGTCCGCATAGGATGGGGAAAAACCCATCCGACAGGAGGACGTGCGATGCCGATATCACCGGGTACCCACGCGGTGTACACCGTTCGTCCGGGAGATTCGCCGTACTCGATCGCGAATCAGTTCGGCTCGTCCCTGGCCGATCTCCAGCGGTCGAACGCGCTGTACCCGCCGGTTACGGATCCCGGGCTCATCTACCCGGGCCAGAAACTGCTCGTCCGCGTGCCGGGCACTTCGCAGGAGAGCGTCGTGCTGCACCAGGTGACGGAAGGGGATACGCTCTTCCGGCTCGGGGAGCGCTACTCCGCCGGCGTTGACATGCTGGCGGCGCTGAACCGGATGGAGCAGCCGGACATCCTGAGGGTCGCGCAGCTCGTCTACATCCCCGCCTTCGTATACGAAGTGGAACCGGGGGACACGCTCTGGCGGATCGGGATCCGGTTCGGGGCGTCCCTGAACGAGCTGGCGCGCGCGAACGCGGGCCGCGCCGGCTTCTCGCCGGACGTGCTCTTTCCCGGCTACAAGCTGGTCGTTCCGCTGCCGTCTTCGACCAACATCGTCGTCTTCCGGCCGCTGCCCGGTACGCGCGTCGCCGCGGGCACGCCCCTCGCCGGCAGAGCCCGGGCGTTCGAGGCGAACCTGCTGTACCGGATCCGGGACGACGCGGGCCGGATCGTCGCGCGCGAGCGGGTGGTCACGGCGTCGGAGGGCGCGCCGGCGTTCGGCACCTTCAGCGCGCCGCTCGTCTTCGACGCGGCGCCGGCGACGCCGGCGGGAGCGATCCAGGTCTATACGCGCAGCCCGCGGGACGGCAGCATCCAGGATCTCGTCGAAGTCCACGTCCTGTTCTGAACCGCATCCCCCGTGCGCAAAATGGAACGCCAAACCGTGCATACTACGGTTTGGCGTTTCTTTGTGCGCATCGTTCAAGGAATGTCCACAACTCCTGGCCCTTCTTGGTCATGCGGAAGCGCGCCGCTCGTTCTACGATGGATGCAGGAGGGTTCGGGAAGGCGGTGACAACATGCTGACAAAGTCCGGACACTCGGCTGCGGAACGCCGGATGAAGCGGGAAACGGCGGAGTCCGCCGCGGCGCGCGGAACGCCCGGAACCGCCGGGCCGCGAAGCACGCGGCGGAAGGCGCCGGGATGGCTGGCGGCGGTGGCGCTGTTGGTCCTGCTGGCGGCGTGCTCGCGCGAGAATTTGCAGCAGATCGGTCTGATCGGCATCGAAGGGACGCTCGCGGTCGAGCCGGCGGAGATCGAGGCCGGCGGGACGGTGTCGATGAAGGCGGTGTTCACCGGCGTGGAGCTGGACGAGAACGCGAACGTCCAGTTCGTCGTCATCGCGGACGGACAGCCGACCACGCTGAAACACCGCTTCGAGGGCGACAACACGTACACGGCCGAGCATACGTTCGACAAGCCGGGCGTCTACGACGTCGATCTCCATCTGTATTACGAAGACGTGCACATCTACAAAAAGAAGCAGGTGACGGTGCGATGACGCGGACCGGCCCCGGCCTGCGGCTGCGGCGGACGGTGGCGATCGCGCTGATCGCGGCGCTCGCGCTGGCCGCGCCGCCGGCGCTTCGGCCGGCCGCCGCGGCGGAGGAGCCGATTCCGCTGCAGCCGCTCGTCGACGCGGCGCCGGAGGGCGCCGTGCTGCGGCTTGAGCCCGGCGCATACGCCGGTCCCGCCGCGATCGGCAAGCCGCTGGTGATCGAAGCGGCGGCGGACGGCGCCGTGACGATCGTGAATGCGGGGGAACGGCCCGCGGTCACGGTGACGGCGCCGGGCGTGAGCCTGCGCGGGCTTGCGATCGTGCAGACGGGCGGGCGCGACAGCCCGGCGGTGCTCGTCACGGCGCCCGGCGTCCTGCTCGACGGGCTCGACATCGAGACGGAGGGCTTCGGCATCCGCCTCGAGCGGGCCGACCGGACGATCGTGCGCGGCAGCGCGGTCCGCTCCGCGCAGCCGCCGGGCGGCCGGTTCACGGAGCGGAAGAACGGCATCGACCTGTACGAGACCGACGGCGCGGTGATCGAGCACAACACGGTCGTCGCGATGTATGACGCGATCTACATCGAGAACAGCGACGACGTGCGGATCACCGGCAACACCGTCGAGTCGTCGCGCTACGGCATCCACGTCATGTATTCCGACCGCACGGTCATCACCGGCAACACCGGACGGATGAACGTGACCGGCGCGATGGTGATGACGGCGGAAGGCGTGCTGGTCGAGGAGAACCTTTTTGAAAAGCAGAGCGAGAACGTCAACTCCCAGGGCATCCTGCTGTTCGCGGTCCGGCATTCGGTCGTGCGCGGCAACGCCGTCTCCGGCAACCGGGTCGGGATTTTCGTGGAAAGCTCGTCGGACAACCGGATCGAGGACAACGAGATCCGGGACAATTTCATGGGGATGCAGCTCCTCGATTCGGAGGGCAACCTGATCACGGGGAACCGGTGGATCGGCAACGTCGCGGACGCGGGCGCGAAAGCAAGCGCCGCAAACCGGATCGAGCGGAATTTCTGGGACGCGTTCAGCGGCCTCGACGCGGACGGCGACGGCGCCAGCGATCTTCCGTACGCCGTCAACCCGTTCTTCCTGTCGCTGACGGAGCGGCGGCCGGTGTTCCAAATCCTGTTCCAGTCGCCGGGCATGAAGTTTCTCGAGGGGCTGTACGGCGCGGACCGGAGCGGCTGGGCGGCCGACGCCGCGCCGCTCATGAAGCCCGGCCGCGGGACGGGAGGAACGGACAGGGAGACGGGACGGGCCGCGGGGGTCGCGGGAGCGGGCCTGCTGGCGTTGTCCTGCGCCATCATCATCCTGGCGAGGAGGAGAGCGACATGAGCTATCGTCGGGTTGCGGTGACGCTTGCGTTCGTCATGGCAGCCTTCCTTAGTGTGGCATGCGGCAAAAACGAATATGCGGCGCGGGCGGTGAACGAAGAGACGGACCGGTGCGCGCAATGCAACATGGCCGTCGCGGACGGCCCGCACGCGACGCAGATCGTGCTGAAGGACGGGCGGACGCTCGTCTTCGACGACATCGGGTGCATGTACGCCTGGATGGCGGAGAACGGCGACGACGAGGTCGGACAGGCGTTTGTCCGCGATTACCGCGATCTCGGATGGATCAAGCTGGAGAAGGCGTACCACGTCTACGACGCGTCGTTCCGGACGCCGATGGCCTACGGCGTGCTGTCGTTCGCAAGCAAATCCGACGCCGAGGCGTTCATCGCGGAGCAGGGCAAGGGCGTCCTCATGACGGCGGACGACCTGTCGAACCATTCGTGGGAGCGGAACCGCGACATGATGGAAGGCATGGAAGAGCACGGCCACGGAGCCGACGGCGCGATGCACGGAGAAGACGGCGCACACGATGGCATGGATGCGGGCGGGCACGATGCCGTCCACGGCGGCGAGGCCGTGCATGGGCAGGAGGGCGGACATGAAGGCGACGGCGCAGCCGGTGCCCCGGCCGGCGGCCATGAAGCCGGCGCGATGCCGGAAGACGGCGCGGCTCACGGCGGCATGGCCATGCAGGAAGCGGGTCAAGGCACGGGCAGCGGTGACGGCCATGGCGATGCCGCCGGCGGCGAAGGCGCAGATGTTCACGGCGGCCCCGCCCGCGGTGCCGGCCCGGCGGGCGAAGCGGTGGCCGCGGGTGACGCGCATGCTTGAGGTGGCGGTCCGGGAAATCCGGACCGGCTTCCGCAATCCGTGGGCGTACTCGTTCCTGGCGCTGTTCGCGCTGTTCATGCTCGCCCTGCTGCTGATCAACGCGCAGGGGTACGTGCGGGGATATTCCGGCGTGACGGGCACGATGCTGAACCTCGTCCTGTACCTGCTGCCGCTCATGACGCTGATGCTGGGGTCTTTTTCCCTGACGGGCGAGAAGGAAGACGGCGGCTGGGAGCTGCTCTCCACCTACCCGCTGACGACGGGCGCCTGGCTGCTCGGCAAGTACGCCGGCCTCGCCGTCGTGCTGCTCGCGATCGCGGCGTTCGGCTTCGGCCTCGCGGGCGTCGCCGGCTGGGCGGCGGGCAGCGGGTTCGGCTTCCGGACGTACGTCGTGCTGCTCGCGTTCTCGGTATGCCTCGCGCTGATGTATCTCGGACTTGCGATGCTCGTCGGCGCGCTGGCCCGCAACCGGTGGCAGGCGCTCACGATCTCCGCCGCCGTCTGGTTTTTCACGGTCATGGCCTGGCCGGCGGTCATCATCGCGGTGCTCGGCATGCTGCCGTATCCGTGGATCCGGCCGGGTGTCTCCGTGCTGACGCTGTTCAACCCGGCCGAGCTGGCCCGGATCTTCGCGGTCGTCAAGCTCGGCGGCGGTTCGATGTTCGGGGCGGACTACGCGGGCTGGGTGACGTGGTTGCGCGGGGGGCGCGGAACCTGGGCGTTCGCCGGCGTCTGCCTCGCCTGGATCGGGGGCTGCCTCGGGTTGTCCGGATGGCTGTGGGAGAGGGGGCGCAGGCGTGGCTGAACCGGTGCTGGTCATGGAACACGTGCGGAAATCGATGCGCCGGCAGGCGGTCATCCGGGATGTCAGCCTCGCGGCGGAAGCGGGGCAGGTGATCGCGCTGCTCGGCGGCAACGGCGCGGGCAAGAGCACGATCCTGCGGCTGATCGCCGGCATCCTGCACCCGGACGCGGGGGAGATCCGTGTCGGCGGGCTGCGCTGGAAGGACGACCGGCTGGCGTATGCCGAACGGATCGGCTACATGCCCGACGACTTCCGGTTTCCCGGCGGCCTCACGGCGATGGAGACGATGGCGTTCTGGGCGAAGCTGCGCGGCCTGCCGAAGAGCCGGGCGGCCGAGGCGCTGGCCGAAGTGGGGCTCGCGGACACCGGGAAGAAGCCGGTGGCGTCGTTCTCGAAGGGGATGCGGCAGCGCGTGCTGTTCGCGCAGGCGCTGCTCGCGCGGCCGCCGCTCGTCCTGCTCGACGAGCCGACGAACGGGCTCGACCCGTACTGGATGGAGAGCTTCATCCGGCTCGTGCGCGAGGCGGCGGAGCGGGGGCAGACGGTACTGTTCTCGACGCACCAGCTCGAGATCGCGGAGGCTGCGGCCGACCGCATTGTCTTCCTGCGGGACGGTGCCGTGATCCACGATATCGCCGCGGGCGGGGGCGGCGCGGACGGGCCGCAGGCGCTGCGCGAGGCGTTCATGCGGATGTACGGCATACCGGTACGCCGGTGACGGCGGCGGGCGATGACCCGTCCGGCAGGTTGCACGCCCGCACATCAAGGGCCGGACTTCGGAAGGGAAGTCCGGCCCGATTTATCTGCGCATGAGCAGGTACAGGAAGTACGGCGCGCCGATCAGCGCCGCCATCGTGCCGGCCGCGATGCCCTCGGCCCCGCCGGTGTTGCGGCCGATCGTGTCCGCAACGAGCAGCAGCCAGCCGCCGATGAGAATCGCGAGCGGGATGGACAGCTGGTGACGCGGCCCGACGATCCGCTTCGCGATGTGCGGCGCCATCAGACCGACGAAGGCGATGGCGCCCGTCATCGAGACGGCGGCGGCGGCCAGCGCGACGGCCGCGAGCAGCAGCCAGGCGCGCTCGCGCGTGAGCGGCACGCCCAGGCCGATCGCCTCCGGTTCCCCGAGCTCGAGCAGGTTCAGCCGGCGGGCGCGCAGCAGCACGAACGGCACGAGCACGGCGAGCCACGGCAGCAGCGCGAGCACGAACGGCCAGTCCGCGCCCCAGATGCTGCCGGCCAGCCATTTCTTGATGAAATCGACCTTGAACCGGTCGACGGACGAGATCAGCACGATCATGAGCCCCGAGAGCGCGATCGAGGTGCCGGCGCCGATCAGCACGAGCCGCAGCGGATGCAGCCCGGACCCGCGGCGGTATGCCGCCAGCCAGATCAGGAGCGCGGTCGTCAGCGCGCCGGCGAAGGCGACGGCCGGCACCAGCCAGACGAAGACGCCGGCGTCGATCGGGAAGAACATGTAGTAGACCGTCACGGCGACGCCCGCGCCGGAGTTGATGCCGATGATGCCGGGATCGGCCAGCTCGTTGCGGGTGATCCCCTGCAGAATCGCGCCGGACAGCGCGAGCGCCATGCCGGCGAGCAGCGTGATCGCGATGCGCGGCAGCCGGATCGAGAACAGCACGTATTCTTCCTTGAACGTGCCCTGGCCGAGGAGTGTCGGGATCAGCCGGTCGAACGAGAGCGAGGCCTGTCCGAGCCCCATGCCCGCGACGGCGGTGACCGCGATCAGGCCGAACAGGCCGACCAGCCAGAGACGCTGCTTGCGGATCAGCTCCCTCGCCATCATGACCGTTGCCCCCCTTGGCGCGCGATGATCAGGAAGAACGGAATGCCGAGCACGGCGATGATCGCCGCCGTCGGCACTTCATAGGGTTTGCCGATCGTCCGGGCGAGCGTGTCGGCGAGCAGCAGCAGCGAGGCGCCCGCTACCGCCGCCATCGGCAGGACGCGCCGGTAGTCGGTGCCGACGAGCGCCCGCGCGATATGCGGCACCATCAGGCCGATGAACGCCATGTTGCCGACAAGGGCGACGGACACGCCGGCCAGCAGGATGACGACGCAGGACAGCACGGCCTTGACGAGGGCCGTGCGCTGCCCGAGCCCGACGGCGACGTCCTCGCTCAAGGAGAGCACCATGAGCTGCCGGGCATACAGCATCGCGGCGATCAGACCGGCGACGACGACCGGCAAGACGACGTCAAGCTGCCGCCACGTCGTGCCCATGATGCCGCCCGCCGTCCACATCGAGACGTCCTTCGACACCTTGAAGGCGATGCCGATCGCATCGGCGAGCGCGTACAGGAAGAACGAGACGCTTGATCCCGCCAGCACGAGCCGGAGCGGGGACCAGCCGTCCCGGCGCGACGCGCCGAGACCGAGGACGAGCAGCATGCCGAGCGCTGCGCCGATCGCGCCCGCGACCGTCATGCCGAAGTAGCCGAGGGAGGGGAAAAACGCAAATCCGATCGCCAGCGCCAGGTTCGCGCCCGCGGTAATGCCGAGCAGCCCGGGATCGGCGAGCGGGTTGCGCGTCATCCCCTGCATGATCGCCCCGGCGGTCGCCAGCGCCGCGCCGACGGCCATCGCGGCGATCTCCCGCGGCAGCCGGATCTCCCGGATGATCAGAATCCGGTCATTGACTTCCCGGGAGAACAGCGCTTTCCAAACATCGCGAAAAGGGATGTCCGCCGCGCCGTATACGAGCGACACGACGAACATCCCGGCCATGACCGCCGCACCGGCGGCCAGCGTCCATCCGAACGCCGCCCGGCGCGGGCGGACCGCAAGCTTCAGCACGAAGCGTCATCCTTTCCGTCACGGGCTGTTCAGGAAGAAGTCCTCGAACAGCTCGAGCTGCATTTCGAGGGTGTAGGGGTCGGTGAACGATGCGCCCTCGCCGGTCATTTCGAGCACCCGGCCGTTCTTCACGGCGGGAATGTTCTTGTACGTCTCGGTGTCCTGGAAGGACGTGTCGGCGTTCGAATATTTGCTGATGATCAGGTAGTCGCCGACGAATTCCGGCAGCACCTCGGGCGACAGCGCGTAGTAGCCGGCCTCGAGGGCGTGCTCCTTCACCTTCTCCGGCATGCCGAGGTTCATTTCCTGGTACAGCAGCTCCGTGCCGCGCGCCCAGTTGTTGCCGAACACGTAGATCGACTTGTCGTACACCTCGATGACGGTGACGGTGGCGTCCTCGCCGATCTTCGCCCTGATTTTCGCGCCGGCCTCTTCCAGCCGCTTTTTGAAGGCGTCCACCCACTCGCGGGCTTCCTTCTCCTTGTTGACCGCCTTGCCGATTTCGATGTGCATGTCGAAAATGTCGCGCGCGCCCCAGGTATACGTGACGGTGGGGGCGATTTCTCTTATTCTGTCCAGGTTCTTGGCGGTCGACAGCGCCACGATCAGGTCGGGGTCAAGTTCGATGAGCTTTTCCAGATTTTCTTCCGACGCTTCCTCCACATCCTTGAGCATCTCGGCGAACTGCACGGCGTTCTTCGACCAGATGTCGGCGCCGATGACGGGCACGCCGAGGTGCAGCAGGTTGCCGGTGAAACCGGACAGGGAGACGACGCGCCGGGGATTCGCCGGCACTTCGACCGGTCCGGTCTCCGATTCGTAGAGGATCGTATCGCCCCGGGACGATTTCGGATTTCCTCCGCCGCATGCCGTGACGACGAGCGTCAGCACCAGCAGGAGGGGGAACAGCATCTTGCGCATGAAGGCTCCACTCCTTGAACGTCGAAATGACAACCCGTTTTCGCAACGAATGATAATGATTATCAGTTTCGCCATAATGATGATAGCGGCGCGGCGTGCGCTTGTCAATGGCATTTTCATGGCGTTTCGGGCGGGGCGCCTTTTCAGCGGAACAAGCGGGCGGCGGCGTCCATCGAAACATGCGGCGAAACATTCGGGCGAAACGTGCGGGCGGAGGTTTTTTCAACGGCGGATGGCGGGAAGCAGGGAACGGATGCGGCGGCGGCGAAGGGATGCAGACAGGATGGGAGTGGCCCGCGTTTGATCCGGCGGTGACGCCCACCCGGGGAATGGGGCGGATCGCCGAGCTGTTCCGCACGTATCCCGGGACGAGGCGGTCCGGGCATCCCCAGGCGTCGTTCACCGCGAACGGGCGGCACGCGGAGGCGATTGCGGCCGAACACCCGCTCAGCCCGAAGTTCGGCATGGGTTCCCCGCTCGGCCGGCTGTACGAACTGCGCGCGAAGGTGCTGCTGCTCGGCGTCGGCTATCATACGTGCACCGGTTTTCACCTGGCCGAGACGATGAGACCGACGACGCCGGTCAAGCGGGACGGGGCGGCGATCCGGGAAAACGGCGAGCGGGTTTGGCGCTGGTTCGAGGACTATGACTACGACGCGGATGATTTCGGGGAGCTGGGCCGGGAGATGGAGCGAACCGTTCCGGTCCGGAAGGGGACGGTCGGGCAGGCGGACTGCCGGCTGTTCGGCTTGCGGGAGGCCGTTGATTTCGCCGTGCGGTGGATGATGGACAACCGGCGGAAAAAGCGAAATGGAACCTGAGCGGTTCCATTTCGCGCGCATGGGCAAGGGGCGGATGCGAAGATCCACATGCGATCCTGCCCGTCAATATGCGGTCCAGCCCGCGTCGGCCACGATGACGGCGCCGTTTACGAAGCTTGCGTCATCCGAGGCGAGGAACAGCGCGATCGTCGCAATTTCTTCCGGCTTGCCCGAGCGCGGGTTGTTGTTTGCCCCGGACATCGCCTTGCCCATGCCGAACTGGCTCGGATTGTTCATCGTGGTGCCGATGTTCGTCTCGACGCCGCCCGGCGCGATCGCGTTGCAGCGGATCCCGTATTCGCCGTATTGGAAGCCGACGTTCTTCGTGAAGCCGATGAGGGCGTGCTTCGAAGCCGTATAGGTCGCGCCCGCCCGCGAACCCTGCAGGCCGCCGATCGAAGCGATGTTGACGATGGCGCCGCTTTTCTTCTCCATGAAGATCGGCAGCACTTTGCGGGTCGTGCGCATCGGGCCGGTCGTGTTGACCGCGAAGACGCGTTCCCACAGCTCGTCGGTGATTTCGGCCGCCGGCACGAAGTTGTCCATGATGCCCGCGTTGTTGATCAGGATGTCGACGGTGCCGTACGTCTTGACGGCCGTGTCGACGAGGTTTTGCACGTCCTCTTCCTTCGCCACGTTGGCCGTGACGGCGATCGCCGTGCCGCCCTTCTCCGTGATTCCTTTGACGACAGCCTGGACGCCTTCGGCGTTCAGGTCGGATGCGACAACCTTGGCGCCTTCCTGCGCGAACAGCTCGGCGATGGCCTTGCCCATGCCGGATGCCGCGCCGGTGACAATGGCGACTTTACCGGACAGTTTCATGTTCGGAGTGCCTCCTCTCGAATTGGGAACGTTCCATGAACAAGTATATCAAGGATTTGGAAACGGCCGATGTGACTGGCATCACAACCCGGTGACGGCGATGGAGCGTTCGTCCGGATACGCGCCGACGCGGATTTCGGGTGCCGCTCCGGCCGATGCGGACAGTCCGGCCGATCGACACCCCGGGCCTGTCCGGCGCCTCGACGCAGCCGCATGGCTTCTTCGGCCGCCCGCCGGCCCGGCGTCGTCATGGCGTCGAAGCGGCCGCCTGCCGGCGGGCTCCGGTCCGGGGCCCCGGCGCACCGGACAAGCTCCGGTTACGACCGCGCGGCCATTTCCACATCTTCCTTCGCAATGTCCGGTCCGACACCCCGTATAGCTTGCCCCGTTTATGCCGTAAGCTTGCGACAGGGGCAGCGACTTCGGTTCCCCGGCGCGGTGACCGGCACGGTCGGAAGCCCCGGTATCCTTGATGGCATGGCGGCTGAAGCGCGGCGCCATTAGCATGAATTTGCGACGGCCGCGGCGAGCGCGTCCGCGAACGCCGAGAGCCGCTCGTCGCCGCTGTCCGCCGACCGGCGGACGAGCCACAAGTCGTTCACGACCGGTTTGTCCGGCACATGGAGCACGTGCAAGCGCCCGGCCTCGAGCTCTTCCCGGACAAGGTAGTCCGGCAGCACGCTGACGCCGAGTCCGCGCAGCACCATCGTCTTGATGACGCGCAGATCGGGCACGACATAGTCCGGCAGAATCGTGCAGCGGACGCCGAAGGCCTGCATCCAGAAGCGGCGGATCATCGGCAGGTCGGAGCCGTAGCTGATCCACCGCTCCTTCTCCAGCGCGATGCGGACCGCCTCGGCGTCCGCACCGGGCGGGACGTCGAGCGGCCGGATGCCGACCGCCAGGAACGTCTCGACGGCGAGCCGGGAGAAGACGAGCCCGGACGTCGCGACGTGCTGCGTGGCCACGAGCAGGTCCAGCTCGCCGTCCTGCAGGAGGCGCAGCAGGGGCCGCGTCTCGCCGAACGTCAGGATGAGCCGGTACGGCGATTCCGGCAGCGCGGGGATGATTCGCTCGTGCATGAATTCGTGCGGACCGCCGAGCCGGAGGACGGGCGCCCGTCCCGGCTGCTTGAAGGCGTCGTCCACCCGCTCGAGGCGGTCGACGGCCGGCGCAATCTGCGCGTAGAGCAGTTTGGCGCGCTCGGTCGGCACCATGCGGCGGGGAGTCCGGCGGAACAGCGGCTCGCCGACCTCGGCCTCCAGCGCAGCGAGATGCTGGCTGAGCGCCGGCTGGGTCATGTAGCGGGCGGCCGCGGCGGCGGAGACGGAACCATGCCGGTAGATGGCGACGAAGGAACGGAACCACTCGAAGTCAGCCATAAAAATTTTAATACCACCATGCGTTTTTCTTTATTTGGATTATAGCAGCGCATCGCATACACTGGAAGCGTGGCAGCCGGCTGCGAAACATGCATTTTCCCGGAAGAGGGGGATGGTTATGGCGGAGCGTCATGTGCTCATGGTGGTGACGAGCTGCGGCGAAATGCCGACGGGAGAGAAGACGGGGATTTGGCTGTCCGAATTTGCGGAACCTTATGAAGTGTTCCGTGAATCGGGCTTTCGGATTACGGTGGCGAGCGTGAGGGGCGGCAAGGCGCCGATCGACCCGCGCAGCCTGACGCCGGAGACGGAAGCGAAGTGGGCGGATGCGATCCGCGTGCTGGACGAGACGGTCCCGGTCGATTCGGTCGGCGCGGAAGGATTCGACGCGCTCTTCCTGCCGGGAGGACACGGCACGATGTTCGAC
>k87-1387383_pt1 | contig 14275 bp, 15 predicted proteins | sample MGYA00084031_6733416 | MGnify analysis MGYA00084031
ACGTGCTCGTGGATGTAGTCGAGCGCGCGCCGCAGCGCATCCGGCGTGGTGGTGTCCGGCGCCTGCCGCAGCAGCCGCTGATGCGGCCCGGAGGCGGCCATCAGCAGATTGGTCAAGATCATGGACTCCAGTTGCCGGCGCGACACCGCGTTCTGCGCGAGGATGCCGCCCTCGTCCCACTCGGCCCGCACGAACTCGATGCAGCGCAGCAATCCCCTGCCGGCGGGGGTCTCCAGGTTCATCACCAGGTCGAATTCGATGGGGGCGGAGATCGGCCTGCCCGCCAGGCCGGCGAGGTGCTCTTCGATGTCGGCGCGGGGGATCCTCAACGCGAACTGCTCGGTGTCGGCGGCCCAGTCGATGGTCTGCGCCCGGTGCGGCAGCAGGATCGCCGCGCTGCTCATCCCCGTGGTCGTGCCCTTCTCCCCGCGCTCCCGCGCGACCCGGCTGGTCCCGTTGAGCGTGACGTTGACGTGGTACCAGCGGTCGCTGGGCGGCAGATCGATCCGCACCTCCGTGCCGTAGGCGAGGTAGCCGAGGGTCAGCCCGCCGTTCTGCACCGCGTTGAGCCGGGCGTCCAGTCTCGAGCCGTTCAGCGGGCGGAGCGTATGCGGCTCGTAGACTTCGGCGACGACATGCTGGGCGAGGGACACGTCGCTGGTGCGGAGCCGGCCGTACTGCTGGAGCGGCTCCGCGGATGCTGTCGAGCGTGATATGGGCATGGGGACCTCCCACGCGGAATGGCTGTTGCGGGTGGTGACCGTCTCCCGGTTCGGGGCCGTGAACGGCCGAAACGCTCTTCCGCTCCCCTCTCGTTCAGGGAATGACCGTACCTGCTTCCTGCCGGGCCTGGCGACAGACGCGGAGCAGCTCCGCGGTCACCGCCTCCAGGCCGACGGTTCCGATGCGCGCCGTGGGCAGCGCGACCGCGAGAGCGGCGTGATTGCCGTCGATGAAACCGAGTGAGGCGCCGATCGCCGTCACCCCGGGTTCGCTCTCATCGTGATTGCATCCGAAGTGGTTGCGGCGGACGCCTTCCAGCTCCCGATGCAGGGCGGCCAGATCGCGGATCTTCCCGCCCGGCGCGGGAGGCAGTCCGTCGGCGTACAACGCGTCGACCTGCTCCGGTTCGAGGTCGGCGAGCATCGCCTTACCGCCCGATGTGCAGTGTGCGGGCATCCGCGCCCCGACGCGCAGTCCCACGCGCAGCGCCTGGGTGCCTTCGAGCCCGTCCACGAAGAGCACGTCGGTCCCGGCCCGCACCATCAGGTGGACCGTCTCGTTCACCGAGCTGAAGAGCTCCTGGAGATGGGGACGCATCCGGTCGGGCAGGGTCGGCACGTTCCCCAGCCGCAGCCGGAGGAGGGCGGGGCCGGGCAGGTACAGCCGCCTGTCACCCTGCGTGGCGAAACCCCGGTGGCAGAGGGTGGAGAGCAGGCGGTGGGCCGTGGACGGGGCGACGCCCAGCTCCCGTCCCGCCTCCGTCACGCTCAGCTCGCCCCGCTCCGCCAGCAGGGTCAGCAGGGTCAGCGCGCGGTCTACCGCCTCGACCCGATAAGGGACTTCATTCTGCTGCACAGAAAGATGATAAGACAGCTTTGCGTCATATGGAATGCCCTGGTTATGGTGCTGGACGAGGACGGAGCGCCACGCACGTCGAGTACACGGCTTCGCACGGCTCCCCGCCGCGGTACGGGCGCAGCCGAGCGTCTCAAGCAAGGGAGGCCCGACGATGACCATCCACGACCCACTCGTCGATCGTGAACCGGCCACCAACGAGATGACCCGGGGAGACGACAGCCCTGAGCTCAAGCGGCTCTACCAGCAGTTCGAAGCCGCGCACCTCACCCCGCTGTGGACCCAGATCGACGACCTCATGCCCCTCCACCCCCGGCCCAAAGCCGTCCCGCACGTCTGGCGCTGGTCCACGCTGTACCCGCTGGCGCAGGCGGCGGGAGAACTGGTGCCGGTGGGGCGCGGCGGAGAACGGCGCGCGATCGCGCTGGCCAACCCCGGGATCCCCGGCCGTCCGTACGTCAGCCCCACCCTGTGGGCCGCGATCCAATACCTGGGCCCGAAGGAGACCGCGCCCGAGCACAGGCACACGCAGAACGCCTTCCGCTTCGTCGTCGAAGGCACCGGCGTCTGGACCGTCGTGGACGGCGACCCGGTCCGCATGTCCAGAGGCGACCTGCTGCTGACACCGGGATGGCGTTTCCACGGGCACCACAACGAGACCGACCAGCCGATGGCGTGGATCGACGGCCTGGACATCCCGTTCGTCTACTACACCGACACCGGCTTCTTCGAGTTCGGCACCGACCGGGTCACCGACTACTCCACCCCGCGCTACTCCCGCAGCGAACGGCTGTGGAGCCACCCCGGGCTGCGCCCGCTGTCCGGCCTGGAGGACACCCCGTCCTCCCCCATCGCCGCCTACCGATGGGAGCACACCGACGCCGCGCTGACCGAACAGCTCCAGCTCGAAGACGAGGGCATCCCGGCGACCGCCGAACCGGGGCACGCCGCCGTCCGCTACATCAACCCCACCACCGGCGGAGACGTGATGCCCACCATCAGGGCGGAGTTCCACCGGCTGCGGGCCGGCGTCGAAACCCCCACCCGCCGCGAAGTCGGCTCCAGCGTCTTCCAGGTGTTCGAAGGCACGGGCCAGGTGGTCCTGGACGGCGTCGAGCACGACCTCGCCAAGGGCGACCTGTTCGTGATCCCCTCCTGGGTGCCGTGGTCGCTGCGGGCACGAGACCAGTTCGACCTGTTCCGGTTCTCGGACGCCCCGATCATGGAGCGGCTGCACTTCCACCGCGTGCACGTCGAGGGGGCATGACGATGAGGCTCGCGACCATCCGTCTCGGCGACACCACCGCCGCCGTCCGCGTGGACGGCACGACCGCGGTGGAGACCGGCTTCTCCGACGTCGGGGCGCTCCTGCGCGCCGACGCCCTGTCGGCGGCCGCCACGGCCGACGGTCCGCGGCACGACTTCACCACCGCCGACCTCGCGCCCGTGGTGCCCGCCCCCGGAAAGATCGTGTGCGTCGGTCTGAACTACCGCACCCACATCCTGGAGATGGGCCGCGAACTGCCGGAGTACCCGACGCTGTTCACCAAGTACGCCGAGGCCCTCATCGGCGCGCGCGACCCGATCCGGCTGCCCCCGGAGTCGCACAAGGTCGACTGGGAGGGCGAACTCGCCGTGATCATCGGACGGCGGGTGCGCCGCGCGTCCGCCGAGGAGGCGGCGGCCGCCATCGCCGGGTACGCCGTGCTCAACGACGTCACCATGCGGGACTACCAGTACCGCACGCCGCAGTGGCTCCAGGGCAAGACCTGGGAGGGCAGCACGCCCTTCGGCCCGGTCCTCGCCACGGCCGACGAGCTTCCCGCCGGTGCGCAGCTGGTCACCCGGGTCGACGGGGAGGAGGTGCAGCGCGCCTCGATCGACGATCTCGTCTTCAGCCCCGTCGAGCTGGTGCGCTACATCTCCACCATCGTCACCCTGCAACCGGGTGACGTCATCGCCACCGGCACCCCGGGCGGCGTGGGCCACGCCCGCAGACCCGAGCGCTACCTCGGTGCCGGCCAGAAGCTGAGCACGAGCATCGACGGCATCGGCGAACTGTCCAACGTCACCGTGGCGGACGGATCGGCGCACACGGCGGTGCGGTGATGGACACCCCGCTCGACGAGGCGACCCGCTCGGCGGAGCGCGGACCGCGGGACGCCGCAACGCCCGCCGCTCCCACCGGGGAACTGGTCTGGGCGCGGCGCGGCACCGCCTACTTCGCGCGGAAGCTCAACGAGCTGACCGATGCGGAGCTGGATCGGCCGAGTCTGCTGCCGGGATGGTCACGCCGGCATGTCATCGCCCACGTCGGGTACAACGCCCGAGCGCTGAGCAGGCTCATGCGGTGGGCCCGCACGGGCGTCGAAACCCCCATGTACCCCTCCCCCGAGCATCGGGACGCCGAGATCCGGCGGGGTGCCACGCTTCCGGCGCACGCGCTGCGGAGCCTGTTCGCGCACACGGCGGCGCACCTCGACGCGGAGTGGCGGGACCTCCCGGACACCCGCTGGGACGCCGAGGTCCGCACCGCGCAGGGGCGGCTGGTCCCCGTGCGGGAGACCGCCTGGATGCGTGCCCGCGAGGTCTGGGTGCACGCGGTGGACCTGGACAGCGGCGCGGACATGCGGGACTTCCCGTCCGACCTGCTCGGTGAGACGCTGGCCGACGTGCTGCGGGCGTGGCGGCGGCGCGGGGAACGGGTGGACCTCACCGTCGCCGTGGCGGGCCGGGAACCGATCGTCCTCGGCACCGGCGGCCCGACCGTCTCCGGGACGCTGCCCGACATGGTCCGCTGGCTCACCGGGCGCGGAGCGCGCGGGCTGACGAGCAGCACCGGGGTGCTCCCGGTGCTGCCCCGCTGGTTCTGACCTCCACCAGCCGCCTGCCGCCTCCCGGCCACGGTCACCCGAGACCCCATGCGGCGCGGAAGGACGGCAGAGCGGCGGCGACCTGCCACAGCCGCGAGCGCATCGGAAACCTCGATCGCCTCCCCACGGCGCAGACCGGTGACGCCACGCCGAGGCGGACGGACGAGCGTGCGTTTCAGGGGTGGTGCGTCGCGGGACTCCCCTCGACGGTGTCCCGGGGTTTGAGCTGGCGGAGGGTGTAGCCGTTGCCGGCCGGGTCCAGGTGCCTGGTGGCCTGTTTGAAGAGGTATTCGGCTCGTTCGTAGGACAGGCGACGCCGGCCGGTGTGCGGGCACAGGTCGGCGGGCGCCGGTGCGCGGGCGGCCAACCGGGACGCCTGGATCTCCATCAGCGCGACCAGGCCGTGCACCTCGGCCTCGTGGGGCATCAGGTCGGCCAGCATGTGCCCCAGCCGCAGCGCCTCCAGGCACAGCTCGGGGCGCGTCAGGTCATCCCCGGACGCCGCCGCGTACCCCTCGTTGAAGATGAGGTAGATGACTTCCAGCACCGACGACAGGCGCTCGGCCGTCTGCGTCTCGTCCGGCAGTTCGAAACGCACCCGGTGCTCGGCCAGGGTCCGTTTGGCCTCGGCGATGCGGCGTGCGATGGTCGGCTCGCCGACCAGGAACGCCCGTGCGATCTCCGCGACGCTGAGGCCGCCCAGCAGTTTGAGCGTGAGCGCGACCCGTGCCGGGGCCGGCAGCACGGGGTGGCAGGAGAGGAACATCAGTCGCAGCGTGTCGTCGGGTTCGGCCTGCCGCTCGTCGATGTCACCGGGCGCCTGCTCGGCGTCGCCGCGGCGGCGCAGTTCGCGCGCGAGCCGTTCGTGCGTGCGTTCTCGTCGCTGGGAGCGCCGGATGTGATCGACGGCGCGGCGTTTGGCGATGGCCGTCAGCCAGGCGCCGGGGTTGTCCGGGACACCCGTGCGGGGCCATTGCTCCACCGCGGCGACCAGGGCGTCCTGGGCCAGCTCCTCGGCCAGGCCGACGTCGTGCACCAACCGGGTGAGCCCGGCGATGATCTTCGCGGATTCCAGTTTCCAGACCGCGTCGATGGTGCGATGGAGGTCGGCCACGGCAACGATGAGAGCACCGCCCCCGGCCGGGGGCAAGCCCGCGGACCCGGTGCGGTCCGGGCGCGGGCGCCACCGGCGGCGAGGGCGGTGCCGACGCCCGGTCAGGGGCCGAAGACCTGCCGGATCTCGCTCACCCCGTCACCGGCGATCTTGCGGAACCGGCGGGCCAGCTCGATCGCCTCCTCCTTGGACCGCACCTCCACCAGCGCGAACCCGACCACGGCCTCCTTGGCCTCGGTGAACGGCCCGTCCGTCACGGTGATCTCACCCCCGGAGGAGGTCACGCGGACGCCGCCCGGCTCCAGGTGGCCAGCAGGATGCCCTTGGCGGTCATCTCCTCGATGAACGTGGCCATCTCCGCGTACAGCTTCTCGTCGGGGGCCGGGGTGGTGTCGACCGACTTGGTCGTCATCAGGTAGCGCATCAGGTCGCCCCCTCGCGTTCGGGTTGCTTCGCCTCAGACGTCGCCGCTGCGATGTGACAGGGAATGCCGAGATTCCCTGTCAGGTCCACGGGCCGACCGCGTGCAGATCACCTTCGGCGGCCGTCCCGCACCCCGACCGGCCCGCTGAGGACCCGCCGACGCGACGCGGAACGCGACGGCCGGCTCGGACGGCGCCGCAGCCCTCGGACACCCGCGCCCCGCCATGCCCGGTCGCGGTGTGCCGCCACCGCGGCGGCGCCGTACAGTCCCGCGCCGCTCCCGAGAGCGTGCGGTGCCTCTACCGCGCCCCCGCTGAGCGGAGGACTCTCGCCTCTCCCCGAGGGGGAGCCTGTTGCGCACACCGTCGTACCCGCGCGAATACGCGAATACGAGTACACGGTTATACGACGACGGGCGTAGCAGAAAGCGTATCGCTGCGCTTTTCAGCGCACATCACATACTCACCGCGGCCGATGACACCGCCTGCGCCGGACCACCATAATCCGCTGGTGAGAAACCCGCCGGAATCGAACCGAAGGAATTCGTGGATACGCTTCTCCTGGCCCGCCTGCAATTCTCCGTTACGGCGTCCATTCACTTCATGTTCGTTTCGCTCACGCTGAGCCTGGTCATTTATCTGGCGATCATGCAGACCGCCTGGGTGGTCACCGGAAAGAGCGTGTACGAGCGTGCCGTGAAATTCTGGGGACGCCTGTACGTGGTGAACTACGGGCTCGGCCTGATCACCGGCATCGTCATGGAGTTCCAGCTCGGGATGGGCTGGAGCGGCCTCACGACCCGGTTCGGCGACCTGCTCGGTCCCGCGCTGGCGGTGGAGACGCTGGTCGCCTTCACGCTCGAAGTGACGCTGCTCGGCCTGTGGATCTTCGGGTGGGGCACGCTGGGGAAGAAGACCCACCTGGTCGTGATCTGGCTGGTCGCGCTGACCGCCTACGCCTCCGTGCTGTGGATCCTGGCGGCCAACGCCTTCCTGCAGAACCCGGTCGGTCACCAGATACGCGACGGCCGGGCCCACCTGGTCGACGTCGGCGCGCTGCTGAGCAACCCCAGCCTGTGGGACGCCGCCGCACACGTGTTCTTCGCCGCCCTGACCGTGGGCTCGGTCTTCGTCGCCGGCATCAGCGCCTACCACTTCATCAAGCGCACCACCGAGACCGAGCTGTTCGGCAAGTCGCTCCGTCTTTCACTGCTCCTGCTACCGGTGGCGGCGTACGCGACGGTGCACTACGGCATGATGCAGATCCTCGTGATCGGCAAGACGCAGCCGCTGAAGCTGGCGCTGATCGAAGGGGCGTCCGCGCAGGCCGACGCGCTCCGTGATCAGCTCAGCGAGCAGATCGGCCCCGGTCACTTCCTGGCGCCCGACTGGGTGACCACGCTCTTCTCGGTCATGCAGGGGGCGGGTTTCGCGCTCGTCCTCATCTCCACGGCCGGGGCCATCCTGTTGATCAGGAACTGGGTGATCCGGCTGCGGGTGCCGCTCTACCTGCTGGTGGCGCTGATTCCGGTGCCGTTCGCCATCGTCGTGGTCGGCTGGCTGGTCAGGGAGATAGGGCGCCAGCCGTGGACCGTGTACGGCCAGCTGCTCACCGCCGAGGCCGTCTCCGACCTGTCACCGGTCTCCGTGACCGTCTCGTTCCCGGTGTTCACCCTCGTACTCGTCACGCTCGCGGTGCTGGACTACCGGCTGCTCGCCGCATACGCCAAGCGCGGGCCCCAGGACGACGCCTTCGGCGCGAGGTTCGACTCCACCGCGGACGATTCCGCGCTGACACCCCTGTGAGGAAGCCGCACGATGACGATCGGTTGGTACGTGACGCTGGGCGTGTTCCTCGCCGCGTACATGCTGCTCGACGGTTTCGTCACCGGAGCCGCCCTCTTGCACGGACGCCTCGGCGGAGCGGAGCGGGGCAGACGCGCGACGATCACCGCGTTCGGACCGTTCTTCATGGCGGGCGAGGTGTGGTTGGTGGTCACCGTGGCGGCGCTGGCGGCCGTCTTCCCGCCGCTGGAGAGCGCGATCTTCAAAAGCCGGTTCCCGTTCCTCGTCTTGCTGATCGTGGCCTGGCTGGTCCGGGACGGCGCGATCTGGCTGCGCAGCGGGCTCGACGGTGCGCGCTGGCGGGCGTGGTGGGATCGCACGCTCAACGCCGCCGGCTTCGGGCTGGCCGCGGCCGTGGGCCTGCTGCTAGGCGATCTGCTGGCGGGACGGGTGACGTCCGGCACCGGAGTGACCTGGTACGGCCTGGCCTCGGCGGTGGTGGTCGTGTCGCTGTTCGCGCTGCACGGCGCGGCGTTCCTGGCCGCCCGGCTGCCGGTGGACCTCGCGGCGGGACCGGCCGGGCTGGTACGGAGGCGGGCCCCGGTGGCGGCCGGCGGGTACGCGGCGCTGCTCGCGCTCGGAGTGGTCACTCAGCACGCGGAAGGGACGGTCACGTGGTCCGTGGCCGTCCTGGCCGCGGGCGCGGCGGCGCTGGTCGGGGCGGGACGTCTGGTGACCACGCGGCCTAGGACGTCGCTGGCGCTCACCGGGACGCCGCTGGCCGGGTTGGTGCTGCTGGTCGGGGTGAGGCTCTGGCCCATGGCGGAGGCGAGCCTGGCGGGGGCGGGGTCGCTGGCGTTCCTCCACGGGCTGCTCGTCTTCGTCCTCCCCGTGGTTCTCCTGGCTCAGCTGTGGCTCTGGTGGACGTTCATGCGGCGGATCGACGACGGGTCGGTCACATGGTTCTGATCGGTTTTCCGCTTTGCGGCTCGACCGGAGTGTTCGGGAGGCCGGGCGGAACATCGGCCCGGCCGTAACCGGTCGCCACACGTTCCCCTGGACCCGGCCGATCACAACACCGGAATCGATTACCCCGATATAGAAATCGGCACCACCCGACTCCGTACACATAGAGTGCGCATCGTGCATAGTCTCGGGATTCCACGGCGAGATCTCATGCTTTCGGCGGTCGCCACGCCGCTCATCGTGGCGGGCACCTATTTCGCCGCCCTGAACCGCACACCTCCCTACCGGACACCGGACGTACTGGCCTACGGCGTCGTCACGCTCGCCGGCGCCGCCCTCGCCCTGTGGCGGACCCGCCCCGGAGCGGTCTTCGCGCTCACCCTCCTGTGCGGTGCGTTCATGCTGGCGCGCGGCCACCCGCCCGGTCCTGTCCTCTTCGCGCCCCTCCTCAGCCTGTTCACCGTGGTCCTCCGGTACGGCTTGCGCTTCGGCGCGGCCGCCACCGGGATCGCGGGTGCGGCGCTGCTCGCTGCTCACCTGATGAGCGCGTCGGGCGGTGAGGTGAATCCGCTGGCCGCCGCCCCGGCGTGGTTCGCGGCGGCGCTGACGCCCTTCGGCGTGGCCGCGGCGACGCTGCTGGAGCGCCGACGCCGGGCCGCAGAGGCCGAGGCCGAGACCGAGCGGCGCATCGCCCGCGCCCAACAGGAGCGGCTGGCCATCGCCAGGGAGATCCACGACGTGCTCGGGCACAGCCTGAGCGTGATCAGCATGCGCGCCGGCATCGCGCTTCACGTCGCCGAACGCCGCCCGGACCAGGCGATCGAGGCGCTCTCCGCGATCCGGGAGATCAGCAAGAAGGCACTCGACGAGCTGCGCGTCACCCTCGATGTGATCAAGGATCGCCGCGAGGAGTCGCACCTGGACAGGATCAGGGAGCTCGTCGAGTCGCTCGGCGCGACGGGCCAGCCCGTCGAGCTGACCGTCTCCGGTGACCCGTCCCGGGTCAGCGCCGCGACGGGTCACGCGGTCCACCGCATCGTGCAGGAGGCCCTCACCAACGTGATGCGTCACGCCAAGGGGGCGACGGCCACGGTACGTCTGGACTACGGCCCCGACCAGGTCGCCGTGTGCGTGATCGACGACGGCACCGCTGTTCCGGGTAGACCCGGGAACGGGATCATCGGCATGAGGGAACGCGCCAGAGCACTGCGCGGCCGGTTCAGCTGCGGTCCCGAACCCGGCGGAGGCTTCGCCGTCCGCGCCTGGTTGCCCACCGACGCGACGGCCCGTGGCGTGCGGACGGACAGCGACGAGGACTGACCCGTGATTCGAGTACTGATCGCCGACGACCAGGCGCTGATCAGGATCGGCCTGCGGGTGCTGCTGGAAAGCACCGAGGGGTTCGAGGTCGTCGGAGAGGCCGCCGACGGCCGGGAAGCGGTGCGGTTGACCCGCTCACTCCGGCCGCACGCCGTGCTCATGGACATCCGCATGCCACGCAAGGACGGCCTCGCCGCGCTACGCGAGATCACCGCCGATCCGGCGCTCCAGGACACGCGCGTCATCATGCTGACCACGTTCGAGGTGGACGAGTACATCTTCGAGGCGTTGCGAGACGGCGCCAGCGGCTTCTTGATCAAAGACGGCGACCCCGAGGACGTGCCGCGCGCGATATCCGCCGCCGTGAACGGCGGCTCGCTGATGTCGCCCACCGTGACCAGGCGGGTGATCGAGGAGTTCGCCGGCCGTCCCGCCCCGGCGGCGTCCACGCACCGGCTGGACGCGCTGACCCCCCGCGAAGTGGAGATCCTCGGCCTGGTGGGCAGGGGCATGTCCAACGACGAGATCGCCGCCCGCCTGGTCGTCAGCCCGGCGACCGTGCGCACGCACGTCAGCAGGGCGATGACCAAACTCGGCGCCAGGGACAGGGCACAGCTCGTGGTCATCGCCTACCAGTCCGGCCTGGTGCGCTGAACCCGGGCGTCCGTCGAGAACCAGGGCTATCCGGTGTGTGAGCGGGCCCGGGCGTACGCCGAGAGCCGTGCGGGACCTCGGGCGCGGTACGGCAGCGCCGTACCGCGCCGGAAACGACCGCTCTCAAGACCAGCGGACCGGTTTCCGGGAATCGACCAGCGGGCACATGTTCGCCGCGACGAGCGCCCACACCGGAACGCCGTAAACCCGCCACCTGAAGTAATCCCCGAGCGACGTCTTTCCGGGTTCCGCGGCGACCTCGGCCAACTGATCCTGCACCCAATGTCGATCGAGTTCGCCGGTCCACTGTCCGCCGAGCGCCGCACAGTCATGCGCGACTATTCGATGTTGGAGGTTTTTCGACAGATGGCGTATGTTACCGGCGCGCATGAGCTCGGCGAACTCGACCAGAATAAGAAGACGGGTCCGCCGGGAGTAGGCCGATTCCACATGGAAGATCGTAAAGTTGTGCCCGGCGGGGCGCACCACCTCTTCTCAGCGAGCCGGCACCGCCATCTCGCCCATTTCTCAGCGAGTCGCACACCGCCGGCTCGTCGTCAAAGGCATCACCGTCCGCGAACTTTCCGGCGCATCACCGTTCGCGGTCTTATCGGTATGGATACGCAGGCTGAAGCCGTCCGCCATGTGGCCGAGCTCGGCTTTTCGGCCGGTGCCCGCCGGACGGGGCGCGCACGGCGCGTCCTCGGCCGACGGGCACGGACGGCGTGCTACCGGCGGACGGTCCGGGCCGGCCAGTCGGTGTACCTGATCCCGCCGAGCAGGGCGCCGTTCCTCGGCACCAGGGAGTGCTCGCCCGGTTCGGCGCCGAAGTAGCGGCCGTGCGGATCCGTGACGACCTCACGCGCGTCGCCCCAGGCGCCCAGGGCGCTGCGGAAGAATTCGTCCATCCGGAACCGCTCCGGGCCGGCGATCTCGACCCTGCCGTTCAGCGGCGGTCCCACCGCGATCTCGCCGAGCGCCCGGACGACGTCGTCGCTCGCGATGGGCTGGAAGTCCACGGGCGGCATGCGGACGGCGCCGTACTCGGTGGCGGCGTCGGCGATGCTCGGGACGAATTCGAAGAACTGGGTCGCGCGCACGATCGAGAACGGGATCGACGACTTCTCGATCAGTCGCTCCTGGACGATCTTCGCCCGGAGATAGCCGCTGTCGGGCAGCAGGTCGGCCCCCACCACCGACAGTGCGACGTGGTGGCCCACACCGGCCTCCACCTCGGCGGCGAGCAGGTTACGGGTGGAGGTGCGGAAGAACTCCAGCACCGCGTCCGCTTCGAAGGACGGCGAGTTGGAGACATCGACCACCACCGACGCGCCGGACAGCGTCTCGGCCAATCCTTCACCGGTGAGGGTGTCGACGCCGGTCTTCGGTGACGCCGCCACCACCTCGTCGCCCTGCTCGCCGAGCAGGGTCACGAGTTTCGATCCGATCAGGCCGGTGCCGCCGATCACCACGAACTTCATGACAGGCCTCCCTGTCCGCCGGGACGCTCTCCGCCCCTCCGCTCACCAGCTAAGGCGGGATGGCCTCCTGCTTTGTACTAACTAGGGCGAAATGTCAGCCAAGTCTCTGGCTCGACGCCGTCCCCATGGCTCCTCGCCCGGCTCGGCCGTCTCCGGGATCACGGGTACGGCGCCGCGCGGCTCACCCGATGGCCGGTCGGCTGTTTCACGCACCGTGGAGTGCAGCGGTCTCACATGGACGGCCCGGCACGGAAACGCGGCCGAAAGCCCTCACGGCATCAGCGGCCCCGTCGTTTCGAGTGATCCAGGCGTCGCCGCGGAAACCCCGGGGAGCGGCGCAGAGGTCACCGCCACCGCCGAAGGTGAGCATGGGTGACCGCAAAGGCGTTCACACCGCGTTACCGTCCCGCTGACGCGCGAAGGACCGCTGTGCCAGTTTGACGCCCGTCATCAACAGGACGACCACCGCCGCGGATCCCGCCATGGCCGCCCAGAACTGAACATCGCCCGACGGCGCAACACAGATGACCACGGTGGCGATCAGGAGCGACAGCCCGGCGGCGATCGCCCAGGGGGCGGCCTTGCGATGGACGTAATCCCAAGCGTCCGGGTCATCCAGCGTCAAGGCGGTCCTGATGCCGAACAGCATATTCGGTCGGATTTTTCGCAGAATTCCGAGGATCCCCATCCCCAGCACCAGGAGGGCGGTCGCCCCGCAGATCGCGGCGGTGAAGATGAGGCCGGGCGGCTGGAGAGGTTCGTCCACGAGATACAGCGTCATCCGGCTCCTTCCGGGACGGTGGCGGCGTCCTCACATTGCACGCTACGTGAAATACACCTACCTCGAAAACCAGCCGACATCGTCGGCGAGCCGCGTTTTCCGGTGTCATTCCGCATTCACCGTTCCGGCAGGCGGACGCGTGTCATCCGCGCCATTCAGTCCTGCGTCCACCGCCAGCTCATCGATCCCTTCGAATAGGGGAGCCCTCCGGTAGCGCCTTCCCCCCGCTCTTCGATCCGGCCGGCGCCGCCCGCGCATGCCGGGTCAGGGCACCGACGGCGACCTGCCTACGATCTTGTCGACGCGGTCGCGCGGGCCGACGATACTGACGGCGTAGCAGTCGATGCCCTCCGCCGCGGTCTCCTTTGGCGAGGTGGTCGGTGTGGCCGCGGGTGTGCCGCGCGGCGGCGGGCATGCCGGCCACGGAACAGTCAGCGGCGGAGGCCGCCTCGGCGCGGATCGTGCGCAGCATGGCGGCGTCGGCGGCCATGGAGCAGCCATCCCATGAACACACACTCCGACGTGGGGGAACCGGCACCGCACCCCCGCTCCGGTCCGGCGGCCGCGGGCGTGCTGACCACCGCCCGCCTCACCCTCTCTCCGTGGCACGAGCGGTACGCCGACGACCTCGTCCGTCTCTCCGGCGACGAGCGGGTGATGCGCCTCATCAGCAGCGGGACGTGGACCCGCGAGTACGCCAGGGAACGGCACCGCCAGGCATTGCGGCAGTGGCGAGACGAGGGCTTCGGGATGCGGGCGATCCTCCGGGACGGGAGGTTCGCCGGTCTGGTCTCGCTCACCACCTGCGCGCAACCCGACGTGGCCGCACCGGCCCTGGAGATCGGGTGGTGGATCGACCCGGCGGAGCATGGCCGGGGCATCGCGACCGAGGCCGCGACCGCCGTACGCGACGAGGCGTTCCGCCTGGGCGCCGCCACCCTGGTCGCCCGCTGCCACCCGGCCAACCACGCGTCCGAACGGATCATGATCAAGTTGGGGATGACCCTGCACGGAGACGGCCTGGACCGCTACGGCCACCCCTGCCGGGTCTACACTCTGCCCCGCCCCGGCCCCCGCGACGACCGCGTGCGACCGTCCACCGCGTGAGAAGCCCACGACGGCGCTCACCGGACGCTCCGTCGTCCCCGCAGGTGGACCGCGCCGTCAGCGGCGCAGCCGTCGCGGGGAGCGTCGCCGGAGGGGGAGCGCGTACCGGCGGAGAAGGTCCAGAACATCGGGGCAGCGCCGGGACCACCCCGGCGCTGCCCTCCAGTCCGCGCGCTCGCGCCGCTCAACGACGG
>k87-38757_pt1 | contig 14271 bp, 12 predicted proteins | sample MGYA00084031_6733416 | MGnify analysis MGYA00084031
GACGCAAACAGACACAACTTTTAAATTAGATTAAGTAACCAAACTAAACTTATCACTAATAAAACAATCGTAACGATATAGATTAATAACTTTTGTCCTTTAGTTAAAGTTTTTTCTCCATCCGTAAACAAACTAAATAACGAACCATCCTTGCCCATTAATAATGCGATAGAATAAATAAGTAAGACTAAAGATAAAATAAATAATATTAATGCAACAAATACCATAATAGTACTCCTCTCACAATACAATCTGTTTTTCTTAGTTCTATGCCTATTCATTCTATCTTAATATTCAAATTTGTAAAACAAAGCCTATATAAATAATCATATTGATTTTATTTCTATTATACTATGGTAAATCTCCTTTTTTCTCTAATCGTTTAACTTTAAATGGTGCATAAATTAATACCACAATTAATACTAATCCTAAATATCCAATGAATGGATAAAAGAATGACATTAAGTCTGTAAATCCTGCAAAACTTACTGCAAAGCCAATTAAAATAGCTACGATATAAAATATTTTAAACTGTATTGTTTCAGGAGTAGTAAAACGTGTAGCAAGTGAATAGAACATACCTAAACACGTATTAAATATCATTAAATAGATAATGATAGACATAAGAACACCTAAAATTGGAGATATATCATTTACAAGCCCTAACATCGGCATTGGTAAATCCCCTACCGTTTCAATTTTAGAAAGTATCGCAAAATGACTTATCATAATCATTATGCCTAAAATAAATCCTCCGAAGAAGCCACCCCATGCAGCTACCTTAGGATTCTTCTCACTACCACCCATAACAATTGCCATAGTTGCTCCTAAACTGATATTTAATGAAACGTAATTAACGCCTGAAATAAACCAATTCGGCACCGCTGACGTATGTTCTTTAGCTATGTCAGTGAGTTCAGTAAACGTACCTGACATAGTAAACAAGCAATAAACCGCAACAACGAGAATCGCTATAATCAATAACGGTGTAATATTACCGATAACTTTAACAACATTATCTACACGTAACATACCGAATAAAAATACTAAGAGAACCATTAATAATGTTCCAAGTACTGCTGGTATACCAAACTGTTGTTCAAAGTTCGAACCACCACCAGCAAGCATTACGACACCAAATCCAAATAAAGCGATGATGAGTACAATATCTATCACCCATGCAAGCACTTTACCAAACAATGTACCGCCAGTTAATTTATGTATTACATCATTATGACTCTGAGCTTTAAACTTACTACCTAGCCATACAAGTACCATACCAATATATGAAAATAACATTGTTGAAACAATTGCTGCAAATATACCCAACTTACCGAAACTAGTAAAATATTGTAGGATTTCTTGTCCTGAAGCAAATCCAGCACCCACAATTATACCAATTAAGGCACTACCTATTAAAAATACTTTCTTCATAGTAATCCCCTTTGTACGTAGTAATATTTTTTGTTTAAAACGTAAAATCATCATTGTGAAATAGAACGCATTACATTCCAAACCCCTTTATACACGTCTATACATAGAAAATCCGTATTGCCTTTCACAATAATGTAAACGTTTACATATTCATAGTAACTCACTTAGCTTTAATTTTCAAACCGCTGAAAATACTTATCCTTGATGGTATTTACATTATATAATACGCACTTTTCAACTAATAATAATATCATTATAGAGAAAACAAATTTTTAAACTTTTCACTATAAAACTGATACAATTATGTAGTCCAATATTAAAAAGTAATTATAGGAGTGGTCTCATGGTAGAAGAATACATATATAGAAATACCGTACAACCATCTTGGATTGACCGTAATAATCATATGCACGACGCACAATATTATTCAATTTTCAGTGATGCAGTTGTTGGTTTCTTTGAATCTGTAGATTTATCAATTTCATATCGTCCCGATCAAGAGATCACGATATTTAGCATTGAAGCACATATTTCTTTTTTAAATGAATTATTACTAGATGATCAATTTTATATCAAGTTTCATATACATGACTATGATGCCAAGAGAGTGCATTTGTTTTTAACGATGTATAATGAGCAGGACGAACGTACGGCTACTTATGAAGTCATTATGATGGGCGTAAGTCACCATACAAGACGTAGCATGAATTTCCCTGAACCTGTTTATGATAAGATCAAAACATATTTTGATAGCCAACAACCCTTCGACATTCCAAAACAATTAGGTCATGTGATTGGTATTCCTAGAAAATAACTCTGTGATACATAGAAGCCTTATCTTAAAACTAAACTTAAGTCCTAATAAGCCATTATCCAATATGACATACAAAGGCTATAAAAAGTACTACATAGATATCACAACAGAACAGTGTCTTATAAAAAAGAACCTCCAAATGATTGGAGGTTCTTTTTTATAATTAATTATTTTAGGTGATCTAACGCTTTTTTTAAATCTTCCACTAAATCTTCAGTGTCTTCAATGCCAACTGAGAGACGAATTAGCCCATCTGCAATACCTTCTTTGGCACGAATGTCTTTAGGAATAGAAGCATGTGTCATTAATGCTGGTACAGAAATTAAACTTTCTACTGCGCCTAAACTTTCAGCTAATGTGAAATATTGCGATTCACGGATAATTGCTTTGGCACTTTCTATATCCTCAACTTCAAAAGCAACAACACCAGTATGTCCTTCTGATTGTGCTTCGTGGATATCATGATTTAAATGTTCAGCGATGCTTGGATGGAATACTTGTTTAACATTTTGATGTTGTTGCAACATTTCAATAATTGAAAGTGCATTACGTTGTACTTGTTCCATTCTTAGCCCTAATGTTTTAATACCACGAATTAATAAATAACTATCTTGTGGTCCCAACACGCCGCCTGTTGAATTTTGAATAAATCCAATACGCTCAGCTAGGTTCTCATCATTTGTAGCAACTAGGCCTGAAACGACATCACTATGACCACCAATGTATTTTGTAGCTGAATGCAATACGATATCAATACCCAATGTTAATGGGTTTTGGAAATATGGCGTCATAAATGTATTATCAACAACTGATATCAAATTATGTTTTTGTGCAATTTCAGCTGATTTTTTAATATCTGTTACTCGTAATAATGGATTTGAAGGTGTCTCAATATATAACATTTTTGTTTCTGGTTTAATATATTGTTCCACTTCATCTATATGCGTTGTATCTATGAAATCTGCTTTTATTCCAAAACGTGAAAACACTTTTGTTAGCGCTCTATAAGTGCCACCATAAACGTCAGAATTTATCAATAAATGATCGCCTTCATCTAATAACATAATCACTGCTGATATTGCTGCCATACCTGAACCAAATGCATAACCATATTGACCATGTTCTAAATCAGCAATTAAGCCTTCTAATGAACTACGTGTTGGATTAGCTGAACGAGAATATTCATATCCCTGTCTCATATCACCGATGTCATCTTGCATAAATGTACTTGTTTGATAAATTGGTGTAGTTACTGCACCTGTATATGGGTCTGTAGTAGATCCGCCGTGAATTAATTGTGTTTTTTTATTCATTAATGATTCTCCTCATAATTAAAGATTTTTTGTGACATGTATCGATCACTACCATCAGGAAAAATCGTTACAATAACGCCACTATTGATGTGTTTTTTTACTTCTAATGCACCTTGTAAGACTGCGCCAGAGGAACTTCCTACAAGTAAGCCTTCTCGTTTTGCCAATAATGCTACATTTTCAAAAGCATCTTTATCAGATACCTTAACAATATCAGAAACTAAGGATTCAGGTAAAAACTGAGGCCACTTTTCAGAACCGATACCTTCAATATCATGGGGATGTTGAGCTCCTCCACTTAATATAGAACCTTCCGGCTCAACTATGACATTCTCTACATTTAATGAAGTTAAGTGTTCTGCAACACCTGTAAATGTACCTCCTGAACCTATACCAGCCACAAAATAATCTATTTCTGGCAATGCTTCTGTAATTTCTTTGCCCAACGTTTCTAAATATGCTTTCGGGTTGTTAGCAGATTCAAATTGATTTAAATAAAGTGCGCCTGTTTGCGATTCAAATTGCTTTGCTGCTTCTTGAGCACCTTGCATGCCTAGTGCTTGCTCAGTTCTTCTAACTTCAGCACCTAAGGCTTTAATAATAGCTATTTTTTCTTCTGCAAAACCTTCAGGTGCAAAAATAACTGCATTTATATTATGATGGTTGGCTGCAATAGCTACGCCAATACCCGTATTGCCTGCTGATGCCTCTACTACAGTTCCACCTTTTTGTATTAAGTTGTTCTCTAAAGCTTTTTCAATTAAATACTTCCCAAGTCTATCTTTAATACTACCGCCAGGATTGAATTGTTCTAATTTAGCATAAATTTGAACATCCTCATTACTAAAAGATTTTAATAATACCATAGGTGTATTGCCGATTAAATCATATGCAATCATCATAGTCCTCCACACACAGGTGTTTTTAATATTTATATTTTATTTATTCCCTACTATACTGATATGAATTATAAATAGTTTCAGCCCTTTTTGCAAATTTTATAATTAAAATATTGTAAAACACTTAAAATAAATCCTTACTTTTTTAATAAGAATACTTGAATTCACTATATAGCTCTTGTATAGTATTAGTTATCAGAAAATTCAAATTTATAGGAGGATTTACATTATGAGTCAGAATTCATGGCATTTAGACACATTATCAATTCATGGCGGTCAACAAGTGGATGATTCAAAATCACGCGCAGTACCTATCCATCAAACAACGAGTTATGTATTTGATAGTACAGACCATGCACAAAAATTATTTTCGCTACAAGAAGACGGTAATATTTACACGAGAATTATGAACCCAACACAAAATGTCTTTGAAGAACGCATCACGGCTCTAGAAGGGGGCGTTGGCGCTTTAGCTACTGCTTCAGGACAAGCTGCAATACATCTCGCATTATTAAACATCGTTGAAACAGGTGATGAAATTGTTGCTTCTTCAAACTTATACGGTGGTACATATAATTTATTAAAAGTGACATTCAAAAAATTAGGTATTAAAGTCCATTTTGTAGATCCTAGCAATCCTGAAAACTTTAAAAATGCTATTACAGATAAAACGAAAGTTGTTTATGCAGAAACAATCGGCAACCCTCGTATTGATGTTCTAGATATAGAAGCTGTTGCAGATATTGCACATGATAATGGCGTTCCATTAATTGTTGACAATACATTCCCAACGCCTTATTTATTACGTCCGTTTGAGCACGGTGCTGACATAATTGTTCATTCAGCCACTAAATTTATTGGTGGCCATGGTACTTCAATCGGCGGTGTCATTGTTGATAGTGGTAAATTTAATTGGGATAACGGTAAATTCCCTGGCTTAGTAGAACCAGACCCTAGTTATCATGGTGTCTCTTATGCGAAGGATGTAGGAGAAGCTGCGTTTATCACTAAAGCACGTGTTCAATTATTACGTGATTTAGGTGCATCTGTATCACCTTTCAATGTTCATGAGTTCTTAATTGGTTTAGAAACATTACATCTACGTATGGAACGTCATTCAGAAAATGCTTTACGCATCGCACAATATTTAGAAAAACATCCAAATGTAACATGGGTAAACTATCCTGGTTTAGAAAACAATGCTTACAATGAATTAGCTCAAAAATATCTACCAGATGGACAAGGCGCTATACTCACATTTGGCGTTGATGGTTCAGTAGACGATATTGCTAATTTCGTTGAAGGATTAGATTTATTCTCACACGTAGCAAACGTTGGTGATTCTAAATCATTAATTATTCATCCTGCAAGTACAACACACTTACAATTGTCACCAGAAGAACAAAAAGCTTCAGGTGTACTACCAGAACTTGTAAGATTATCAGTTGGAACAGAAAAAGTAGAAGACATCATTTCAGATCTTGATAAAGGTTTTAAAGCGTCACTTGGAAACTAATGTTAAAAGTTTCCTTAGTGACGCTTATGCAAAAGCCTAGCTTTTGTAACCCTTAATTCTACTTGGAAATTAATGAAAAAATTTCCTTAGTGATGCTTATGCAAAAGCCTAGCTTTTGTAATCCTTAATTCCACTTGGAAACTAATGTTAAAAGTTTCCTTAGTGACGCTAAGAACCAAGTTCACACTCTGAAAATATAGCACGTCAAAAACGCCCAACCTTTATTTGTTTGGGCGTTTTTTAGACTGCGCGCTATTATCCCGTCACACAAACCGAAGACTCCTGCGTGTGTAAATTTTATATTTCAACTCCTATATTCTATTAATAAAGGTATTTACCTTTGTGTTTGTTAATTAATATTGGGATAATAACACTAATTGTTCAATAAGTTGGAGGTGCATGTTTGGATAATCAAAAAGATCAAATAACCATGAATGTCATATTACTTACCGGTAAAATACTTTTATCTTCTGGCGCTGAAGTATCGCGTGTTGAAGATACTATGCGTCGCATAGCAATTTGTATGGGCTATTACAATAGCCAAGGATATGTCATAAATGTGTTTATCAATTTTTCACTTAGTGAGGAACACGATACGCGCATTTTACGTATTAATAAAAATATCACCAACTTATTGAAAATATTTCAAGTTAACGCAATTTCACGAAAACTCACGAGTAATCAATTGTCTATAGAAGAAGCTTATGACCTTTTAAAAAATATAGAACGTACATCAGTAACAATTCCATTGTGGAAGAAAGGTATAGCAGCCGGCATTATCTCATTGAGCTTTTTATATTTACAAAATGGTACATGGCCAGATGCGCTTACCGCAATCATAGCTGGTGCTACAGGATTTTTAATCGTAGAGTATATGCATAGTAAGTCACTGACTATGTTTATACCTGAATTTGTAGCTTCTTTTGTAATAGGAACAATTGTTATATTTGGGTCTAAATTATTCAATGTTGATAATATGTTTGGACCTGCTATGCTTGCTTCAGTTATGCCAATTGTTCCTGGCGTGTTAATAACAACCGCAATACAAGATTTATTTGGACGTCACATGCTTATGTTTACAGCAAAATTTTTGGAAGCATTAGTTATTGCTTTTGCGATTGGTTCAGGCATAGCAATTGCGTATTCACTATTTTAAGGGGGATTCTTCATGACTATTTTAATTACATTCTTATGCAGTTTCAGCGCCTCTTATTTCTTCAACGTGATTTACGATTCGCATAAAAAGGTATTTCTTCCCGCCGGTTTTGCTGGAGCCATGGGTTATATCGTCCATTTTATTTTAAGCGAGCATGGACAAATGGATACAATATACACAAGTTTATTAGGTAGTTTAACACTAGGTTTAATCAGCCATACTATGAGTAGAATATATAAAGCGCCTGTTGTATTGTTTATGATTCCTGGTATTATTCCACTTGTTCCAGGAAGCATTGCTTTCAGTGCGACACAGCAGCTCGTTACGCTTAATTTTACTGACGCGACTAACACATTTATTCGTGCTATTTTGATAGCAGGTGCGATTGCTTTAGGTTTGTTGATTTCAGATCAATTATCTAAAACTTTGAACATACGAAAATACTTAGCTATTAAAAGAAATAAACTTTAAAAAGACTACACACTATTGTTATACATTTCAAAGAGGTTTATAAAAACGTTATTTGATAGTAATACAACATATGTGTAGTCTTTTATTATGATTCATTCACAAAATATAAACCCGTTAATACATTAGCTTCTAAATCACTTACTTTAATACTAATGGGACTATTTCGTACTAAATGATGTTCTTTTACATAAGTTTCTATACTTTCTTTATAAGGCAATGGACTTTGCGTCACGCCGCCGCCTAATACAATATGATAAATATTAAATACACTAAATAAATTTGTACACAGTTGTTGAGTTAAGTTTAAAACTTCCTCAATCATATGAGTTATTGTTTTGTCTTTACCTTGAACATACATTTCAATGGCTTCTTTTGTACTCACTTCTCTTTTTAGAATCCCACTCGCTTTTCTGCTAATCGCTAATCCAGAAATCTCATTTTCAACACAGCCATATTGCTTACAGACAGGACATTGGTAACTACTATCGCTTTTAATTACTGTATGGCCAATCTCACCAAAGTTCCCGTCAATGCCAGAGATTAATTGTCCCTGTTTCATATAAGCCATGCCAACGCCTGTGCTAATCGTTAAATAAATGAAATCCTCAGTTTGTACTTTTATATACTGATGTTCTGCTAAAATTGCAGCATCCGTATCATTAACAAATCGTGGCTTAAATTCACTATTCTGTGTTATATAAGTACCCGCATTAAATCCATTATATTTTTGCAAATTGGGAGGATTTAAAAATAAGCCTTGATTATAATCACAAGGACCTGGCATCGCAATATTTAACGAAGTTTTATCGACATTTTCGAAATTCTCTACATAGTCATTCGCCAGGTTTATAATTTCTTCAAATTCCTTTTCGGGCACATCTTTATCCGTTTTAAATTTTTGACTCGCTACGATTTCTAAGTCTTCATTGATAAGGCCCACAATCGTTTTAGTTCCTCCAATATCAACACAAATTTTCAACATCAGGCACCAACTCCATCATTTATTAGTTTATCTTAATTATGTATAAAAAGAGGCACAGACAAAACTAATTTGCCTTGTGACAAATCAAATTCATCTTGCCTCTCCTTATTTATACATGGCTGACAATCATCGTCATGTCACCATTAAATTTTATCTCTGTATCTTCTGTTGTCAGTATAAAGTGCGTACCTTTGTTTAAACTATAGTCGCTTCCATCTACAGTAATTTGTCCGCTACCTTCAACAATTGAAACAAGACAGTAGTCATGCGGTTTTCTATAATTTAAGTTACCAGCGATCACCCAACGTTCAACTGTGAAAAAATCATTAGACACAAATTGTGTGTACTGCTGCCCTTGGATATTTTCATGTATTGGCGTCGTGTTAGGTGAATCTTCTGAAAGATGAATTACAGCTTTACTCTGTTCTAAGTGCAAATCACGTTTATTTCCATCTTTATCTACACGATCATAATCGTATATTCTATATGTCGTATCCGAAGATTGTTGCGTTTCTAAAATCATAATACCTTTTCCTATTGCGTGTACTGTTCCAGCTGGTACATAGAAGAAATCTCCTGCTTGTACTTTTACTGTTTTAAAAAGTGTATCAAATTGTTGTCGATCAATCATTTCGTTTAATTCATCCTGATTTTTAGCGTTAACATCATAAATAATCTCTGCATCTTCTTGTGCATCTAGAATATACCAACACTCTGTTTTGCCATATTCACCTTCATATTTTTGTGCGTATTCATCATTTGGATGGACTTGAACTGATAATTTATCGTTTGCATCTAATATTTTCGTTAATAAAGGGAATTTAGTATCACCAGTTTCACCAAATAATGCTTTATCTTCATTCCATACTGCTTCTAATGTTTTACCTTTATGTTTACCATTCTCAATTATATTCGGTCCATTAGGATGTGCTGATATCCCCCAACATTCACCCGTATATTCATTAGGAATATCATAATTGAATGATTTTAAAGCCGTACCACCCCAGATACGTTCTTGAAAAACAGGTTGTAAGAATAATGGCATATGCTCATACCTCCAATTATATTTCTTTTAGTATATCGTATATTTGTTCTGTATGTGTTGCATCGATTAAACTTTGACGAATATTATCATCCATTAGCGCTCTAGATAAACGCTGTAACAATTTCAAGTGCGTATCACTACTATCACTTGGTACAGTAATTAAGAAAACAATTTTTGGCAATGTGCCATCTAAGCTATCCCAATTCACGCCTTGCTTATTATTCATAACTGCTACGATTGGTTTTTTCACTGCATCTGACTTGGCATGAGGTATTGCCACATTCATGCCTATAGCCGTTGTCGACTCCATTTCTCGTTTTAAGACGTCTGCTTTCAGTTTTTCCATATCTGTAATGTAATCATATTTATCTAATTGATCTACAAGATGTTCAATTGCTTCGTCTCTTGTCAATTTCTTCTCTGATATTTCAATTACCTCTTGCTGAAATACTTCAATCTCATCATCTGTTGTTGATTGTTTATCTTCTTTTTCTTCAGCGCTATTTTGCGCAGTTACTTCTGAATCATTCTGACTTTGTTCTGTCATTCCTGCTTCTGTATGCGCTGCATCTCCAGCTATTGCTGGTGTTTTTCTTCTTAGTGTTAACACTGAGAACATTGTCACAACACTACCTACAATCACTGCTATAAAGAACCAGAGCACTTGGTCAATACCACCAAGCACAGCTACGATAGGTCCACCGTGTGCTACTCTGTCACCTACGCCACCAATTGCTGCAATCGCCGCTGCAATCATAGCACCTATCATATTAGAAGGTATAATACGTAAGGGATCTTGAGCAGCAAAAGGAATCGCACCTTCCGTTATACCAAATAATCCCATTGTAAATGAAGCTTTACCCATTTCTACTTCACCTTTATTAAACTTGCGTTTGTTGATAAATGTTGCAAGACCTAGACCAATAGGTGGTGTACATACTGCAACAGCAACCATACCCATGACTGCATAATTTCCTTCAGCAATCAATGCTGAACCAAATAGAAATGCAACTTTATTTACTGGTCCACCCATATCAAAAGCAATCATTGCGCCAATAATCAACGCTAAAATTACGATATTTGTTCCTTGCATCCCTTTCAACCATGTCGTTAAGCCTTCAAAAATACTAGCAATCGGTGCGCCAATTAAGAAAATAAAAATGAGCCCTACGATAAGTGAAGATATTATCGGTATAATGATAATCGGCATAATTGGAGCCATTGCTTTTGGTATTTTAATATTTTTTATCCATTTTGCAATATAACCTGCTATGAAACCTGCTACGATACCGCCTAAAAAACCTGCACCTGCGTCACTACCATAAAAACTACCATCAGCAGCTATCGCACCACCAATCATCCCTGGCACAAGCCCCGGTTTATCTGCAATGCTTACAGCAATATAACCTGCCAAGATAGGAACCATAAAGCTAAATGCTAAATTACCGATATTTTCAATTGATTTCCAAAATGAATCTTCCGGTATTACTAACCCTTCAGGTGTGGCTTTGCCTCCTAAAGTCAATGCAATTGCCATCAATAGTCCACCAACAACGATAAATGGAACCATAAATGAAACACCATTCATCAAATGTTGGTATATCATTTGCATGCCGCTTTTTTGCTCCTCATCATCTTGATTAGAAGCACCTGTCGCATTAGTGTCATGATGTATGTGTGCATCTTTATCGATAATACGTTGAATGAGTTCTTGTGGTTTATGAATACCTTCTCGAACACTTTCATTGATTAATAATTTCCCATCAAATCGAGATAAATCTACTTGGCGATCTGCGGCAATAATAATCCCATCCGCTTCTCTAATTTCTTTCGATGTCAAAACATTTTCAGCACCAACGCCTCCCTGCGTCTCTACTTTAATGTCTATACCCATTTCTTTACCTGCTTGCTCTAATTTCTCTTGAGCCATATACGTGTGTGCTATCCCATTTGGACACGATGTTATCGCTAAAATTTTCATAACGTTCATCCTCCTTACTTCTAATTGTAAACGCATTCACAAATAAATAAAAAAGAATAATTGCCGTTAGTAGTGGCAATTATTCTTTCACTAACTGAATTACTTTATCCCTTAAAATTTGATCTTCAAGCACTAACAACTGATCTACATCATTTTCAGTTAAATTGGCTATCGTATGAATAATCTTTTTCATAGCTGGAATATCTTGTTCTGCTATTGCTAAGAAAAAGACTAATTTCGCTCGATTTTGTTTCCAGCCAAAACCCTGCATGTTTTTAAAAATCACCACGTGTGATTTCAGTACCTTTTCAGGATCGCCGTGAGGAATACTAATCCCATTTCCTATAAAAGTAGAAGAAAATTTTTCTCTTTCCAAAGCACTTTGGATATATTTTTCGCTAACTGAATGGTTGTCCCCAAAAATAATTTGCGCCTGTTCAAATACATAGGATGCTTCTGTTAGCTCTTGCTTGTCTGAGTGTACATCAAATTGAATGGCTGCTAATTCATCCTGATTTAGCACAGGATTTTGCTTATGGCGTATAAATGATTGAATTTTATTAGCATCTTCATTGGAAAATAATGGAGAAACCTCCATTACTTGTAATGTATCTGGCACCTGAAATTTATCTATAAAATGCGTCGTAATCAAAGCATCGACACCTGAAAAATCATACTGTGACACATTTTCTAATTTCAATGTATCTATCACGTGTATCCTATCATCTAAATTTGCTATTTTAGCTTCCAATAAACTTGAAATACCCAAACCATAGTAGCAAGTAATTACGATATTAAAACGATTTTTTTCATTACGATCTATTGATGATTGAAAATGTAATGCTAAAAATGCAATTTCATCTTCTACTAGATTTATTTTTGCGTCTTTAGACAAATGATTTACTGTTTCATATAATGTGTTAAAAACAAAAGGATAATGTTTTTTTATATCTTCAGTTAATGGATTGTTAATATAGACATTTTTAGCAATACGTAAGTAGGTTCTACTAAAATGTGAATAAACATTGTCACGTAATGCTTTATCTTTAGTAAAATTCACTCCAACACTTTTTTCCATTTGATATATCATTCTATCGATATAACTTTTAACGAACACTTTTTCTAAGCCTAAATCGTATTTATTAAAATAGTAACTAATAAAAAATGAAAACAATTTAGCTGTTTCATCACTTAGACCATATGCTAATTTACGATTTATTTCGTCTATGCAATGCTGTGCTATAATTTGTGATTCTTCATCTACAACCCACGAAGCGTCATTGTCATTGTTTCTTTTAAAGATAATAATAAGATGTATGAGCAATTGTCGAATTCGAATATCGGAAGTTTGTATTTGGTAATCACTTAAGTTATTTTTAATAATTTGAAATATCATTTGGATATGTGCTTCCGGTATTTCATTTAGAATGAATTGCTCTACAGTCTGGTGTTTTGTAGAGAGCTGATTTAAATGGAGAATCGCATTTCTTATATTCATTTCGTTACCATTAACTGTAATACCTTTTTTCTTAGAAATATTTACATTAATATCAAATGAGGTACACCATGATTGTATTCTCTTTAAATAGTCATTTACTTCTGATCTTGTTAAGCCAAAGTCATTTTCCAATTGATCAACAGTCATGGGTTGTTGATGCATTAGCAATTGGTACCCTATTTTCAACAGTATTTCACTTTCTTTATTCGTATATGCTGTAACGATTTCTGCTAATTGTTCCACGCTATATAAGGTACGGTTCATTTTATAACCTCGACCCTTTACACTAACAATTAGTTCTTTCACTAACTCACTATTAATATATTTAATATCACTTCGTACAGTTCTGTTGGAAACATTCAAGTAGTTCGCTATTTCGTTTGCACTTAAATAATCATTACTATTATTTAATATTAAACGAATAAGTTTAGCATGTCTTTCTTGCATTTCTGCACCGCACTTTCCACATTCTTACACGCCTTATTAGTAAGCGTTACCTATAATATCAAATACATTGTAGCTATAACTCATTATATAAGCAAGGAGTTCACTGTTTATTTAACATCACCTTAATTTCTGCTATAAATGCTTATTTTAAATAAAAAAAGAGATAGCAACTGAATTTTTCATTCGTTACTATCTCTCAATTATTAATTTGTTACTTTACTAATTGTTTGTTTTATATATCGATGCGCCTCTTTGAGTTGCGCAATTTCTGTTGGACTAAGTTGAATTTCAAACCTCTGTTTAATACCTTCACGTCCCACTAATGTAGGTAGGCTAAAGGCACTCTCATTCAAACCATATTCATTACTTATTGAAGTTAACGGCATGATGCTCTGCTGGTTTAATGCAATTGCTTGTATTAAATAATTAACTACTTTCGATATCGCTACATTTGTCCATCCTTTTTTATAAAACACATCCATAGATACCTGATCTATTTCTGAAGTTATGCGCGTTTTATCGATAGGTGGAGTATCCGTCAATTGTTGAAATTCATCTAATGTCATGCCATAAATTCTAACTTTACTCCATACAGGAACTGCATGTTGCCCGTGTTCTCCAATCACAAACGCTTCAACATTCTTAGGATCAACTTGGTAATATGACGCAATCAATGTTTTAAATCGAGATGTTTCCAAAGATGTACCAGTACCAA
>k87-948768_pt1 | contig 14260 bp, 15 predicted proteins | sample MGYA00084031_6733416 | MGnify analysis MGYA00084031
AAAAGCAGCCAGCAGAGAACCGGCGATAATTAAACAAAAATTCAAAGCGTCTGTCCGTGCGACGGAAAACAGGCCGCCATACGTCGTATAGAGTAAAAACAAATACACGAGAAAAATGGCAACGGTGTACGGAATGTCCAACAAGAACGAGATGACGATACCAAACCCGCGAATTTGAATCACAATGTACAAAATGTACGTGATCACCAGAATGAGGCCGGTAAACATCTGCAGCTTGGCGCTGCCGTACCTCTTGTAAAAAAAATGGGGGATGGTCACGACATTGTACGACCGCAACCTCTTGGCCAACATAATAATGAACAAGGAACCCAAAAACCAGCAAACGACACTGTACAAAATAGCAGAATAGCCGTACTCGTAAATGAGACCAGGGAGACCCAACATGGAGGCTGCGCTGAACCACGTAGCGCCAAACGTCGACACACTTAAAAACAACCCGAGGGAACCGCTGGCCGTATAGTAATCTCGCAACGTTTTTGAACGGTCAATGCCGTACTTTCCCAGCCACAGAATGAGCACGGTGTAGATTAAAAAGAAGACCATGTACAGCAGTGGATTAAACATCTTTCTGCTGCTTCTCCTGAGATTCGTACTTCTTTATCAGCCATTCGGCCAAAAGGAACGGCGAGAGGACAGCCAATGCGAAGGGAATCCCGGTAAACATCCACGTCATCCACGGCAGTTGCATTTTCACCTTGTTCCTCCCTACTATGAGTCTCCAGTGTTTTTGACGGCTCCAAGTGTCTCCCCCTATCTCTACCGCATCGGGTAAGCCCCTTCCCAAACGACTCTGCGGTAATGGGCTTCGTCGGTATCCCCTTCCGTGTTAATCAAAATAACGGACGAACTTCGGTTTAACCCGAGTTTTTCTTTCACCTGTTCAAAACGGCGGTCCCTCGCCAGGCAGTACAGCAAACCGGCTGAAACCGCCCCGGACTCTCCGGATACGATGCGCTGGTCACTCTTCAGCGGATGACCTAAAATGCGCATCCCCCATGCCGCTCCCCTGTCATCACACGAACTAAACCAAAGCGGTGCGCTTCATCTTTGACAAACACGCGTTGACATCCAAGGTATTGAGCTAAATGGGACAAAGAAATGAGCGGCGTCTTCACGTAATCTGGGTGTGTGCTCTGAAAACGGTGAATCTCCGCAACCGTACCCAGTGAGAAATCCGCCGTTACGTCATGGATTCCTTCACTTTTTTTCATCTGATTGAACTGCCACTTTATCAACGTCTGACCCCTCTGAGGCAAGGGACGCACCTCCCTGTTTGACCGACTCACCGTAAAACTGCACGACAGCATGGGCCATCTTGACCACTTCACGGGCTAAACAGCTCGGTTCCACGACTTTCATGTTGTCTCCAAACCCTAATACGAACGCCTTCGCCTCTTCTTCCGTGTCGAAGCAAAGGGTGACAGGTATCCAACCGCTGTCCAAAGGATGGCCGACTGCACGAATTTTCGCGAACCAACCGGCGTATGGCAATTTTGGAAGAACGGAGGGCGCTGCTTCCACCTGTATTTCGTATTCCGGCAAATGATCTATAAACGCCTGAGTAGAAGACTCCCAGTACTGGGCCAGATCAAAGTCCGTCGGACGGACAAACCTCTCATTCGTCGACGCCGCCGACAGGATGCGCGACGCTCTGTACGTCCGCACTGTCTCATCGATTGATGCGACTAAATACCAAACACTCCCTTTCGCCACCAGTCCGAGGGGGTCCACTGTACGCTCCACCGTGTCACCGTCTGAACGCCGGTAGAGGATGTGCAATCTCTTTTCTTCCCAAATCGCCTGCTGCAGTGTTTCAAAGGCGGCAACCGTCTCCTCCGGCTTTCTCCACGCACGGGTGTCGACGTGTATGCGCTGCCAGACTTCTTTTGCACCGTGACGGTACGTGTCAGGGATGGCAGCGAGCAATTTGTTCCTGGCGTCTTCTGCCGATCGCGTCAAACCTAAATCGTCCAGCAAGTGGGCGGGAGGCGACACGAACAACGCTTGAATCTCTTTCTCCTTGAACCCAGTCAAATTCGTCCGGTATTTTTCCATCAAGCGCCACCCTCCCCCCACGCCACGGTCGGCCACAACGGGAATGCCAGCTCGACTGAGGGCCTCCATATCCCGATACACGGTTCTCTCCGACACTTCCAGCCGTTCCGCCAGCTGCTTGGCTGTCATTCTCCCGTGAGATTGCAGTAACAACAAGATGGATATCAATCGGTCCGCTCTCATCCCAATCTCCTTTAGGGTTAGCTAAATTTATTCAAAAATATGACATAAGGTGTCAAGAATACGTGCCTATACTTTAAATTATACACCACATGAAAGGAAGGATGGCCCATGCAGTCGTTGAAAGGAAAAATTGCCCTCGTCACAGGGGCGAGTCGAGGAGCGGGGCGGGGAATCGCCCTGGAATTAGGGATGGCCGGTGCCACTGTCTATGTGACAGGGAGAAGTGTGAAAGGGGACAGCACGCACAACTGGCCGGGGACCATTGACGACACGGCTTCCGACATTGAAGCGTCCGGCGGTAAGAGCGTAGCCGTTCGCTGCGACCATACGAACGACGACGAGGTGAAGGCGTTAATCGAGCGCATCCGGCGAGAACAGTCCCGGCTGGACATTCTCGTCAACAATGTGTGGGGAGGAAACGAGCTGCCAATCGAGGAGAAGCCGTTCTGGGAATTGCCGTTAACACACTGGGATCATATGTTTACCGCTGGTGTGCGCGCCCAACTGGTGACCAATTACTACGCCGTGCCGTTCATGCGGGACACAGGAAGCGGATTAATCATCCATACGACCTCTTGGGACGACGACGCGTACATCGGCCACTTCTACTACGACCTGGCCAAACACGCCCTTACCCGCATGGCGTACGGCTTATCAATAGACTTAAAAAAGGACGGCATTGCTGTACTGGCTGTTTCTCCGGGATGGATGCGGACGGAGCTCGTCTTGAAAGCGTTTGGAACGGACGAAGCGCACTGGCAGGACGTCGAGGCCTTAGCCCAGACCGAATCTCCCCGCTACGTCGGACGTGCCGTCTGCGCCCTCGCCTCTGATCCAGAAGTGCTGAAAAAAACAGGGCAAGTCCTGCGGACAGGGGACCTGGCCAAAGAATACGACTTCACCGACATTGATGGACGACAGGTTCCCCCTTTCCGAGTGTCGTAAAGCTTTTTGTTAAACGACGGGCAAGTACCGGTTCTTCTCTATTCACAGATCCGGTATTTGCCAATCAATTTCTGGACTTCCGATCTCGCGCAAGAACTGATTCGCCTTGGAAAACGGCCGACTGCCAAAGAACCCTCTGTCAGCCGAAAACGGACTCGGGTGTGGAGACTCGATGATGTAGTGACGAGAGGAAATGAGCTGTTTTTTTGCCTGGGCGTTTCTCCCCCACAGGATGAAGACGACTGGCCTCTCCCTCTCGTTCAGCGTGCGAATGACCTGGTCGGTAAACGTCTCCCACCCGATGCCTTTATGTGAATTCGGCATTCCCTTTCTGACCGTCAACACCGTGTTCAACAGCAGGACTCCTTGTTCTGCCCATTTCACGAGACAGCCGTGATTCGGAATCGTACACCCTACATCGTCCCGCAATTCTTTAAAAATATTTTGCAACGAGGGAGGCGCCTTCACGCCCGGTTGCACGGAAAAGCTTAACCCGTGGGCTTGTCCAGGGCCGTGATAAGGGTCCTGACCTAAAATGACGACTTTCGTCTCCTCAAACGGCGTATAGTGCAACGCATTGTAAATGTCGTACATGTTCGGGTACACGATGCGCGTTTTGTATTCTTTTATTAAAAATTGGCGCAATTTGATGTAATACGGCTTTTTAAATTCCTCTTCCAACAGCGGTGCCCAATCGTTTTTCAAAATGGCCATCGGTCATGCGACACATCCTTGTCTAACTTGCTCTACCATTTGTTTTCGACACGAAAAAACGAGAACCCTCCTCCAACCGGGAGTTTTAACCTTCTTAATTTTTTATTCCGTACAACTCCCGATTCCGCTCTTTAAACGCGCTGTGGTGAGAAGACACCATCTCCACCGGACTGGCGTCAGGCTGGATAAACTGTTTGGCTTTGTTGACTGCGTTCGCCGCATCCTGGAAAGCGCCGGCGATCAAATTGACCTTTCCGTCGTACTGTAAGATGTCCCCGGCGGCGTAGAGCCCGTCGACAGACGTCTCACTGCTCGCACTGCCGGCGATGTAACGGTTGTCCACCATTCTAATCGGCAGTGTACTCTTCTCCAGCAAAGACGTATCACACTCATACCCGTGGTGCACGATGACGTCATCAATGCGCAACTCGAACACGTCTCCTGTCTTGAGGTTCGTCAATTGGACACGTTCTATGACACTGTCGTCATCACCTGCCACAAGCTTCGTCAGCTTTGAATGAAAGATGCATTCCACCGAACTGTTTAACAGTTCCGTCACCTGTGCCTCATGGGCAGACAACGAACCGTTTCTGCACACTACATAAACTTTCTCAGCCACGGGCTCAAGTTCAATCGCCCAATCGACCGCCGAGTTCCCTCCGCCTGAAATGAGCACCGTTTTATTTTGAAACCGCCGGATTGACGGAACAGCATAGTGCAAATTCAAACCTTCAAACCGGTCCGCACCTTCTAACGGCAGTTTTTTCGGATTGATGATCCCGCTGCCTACTGCGACAATGACGGTTTTCGTGTAATGTTTTTGCCCGGAAGCCGTCTCTAAGACGAATATCCCTTCCCCGTCGCGTGTCACAACCTCCACTTTTTCGTTCAACACGACGGTCGGGTTAAACGTCAAGCCTTGTGCCACTAGGTGTTGAATGAGCTCGCCGCCCGAAATCGGTACGTGCCCCCCAACGTCCCAGATCATTTTCTCCGGGTAGACGTGAAGCTTTCCACCTAATCGTGGCTGACATTCGATCAATTTCGTTTTCATTTCCCGGAGTCCGCTGTAAAAAGCGGCGTAAAGTCCGGCCGGCCCGCCTCCGACGATAGTCACGTCAAACAACTCGTTCTGCACGTCTGTCCACTCCCTAAAGCAGCCCAGTTGATTATCGTTCTCAGTTAAGTGTACGCTAATTTTTTTCCTTTTACAATCAAAATGTCTTGACAAGACCCCCCCGTTCCCTTTAAAGTAAAGGTTGCCTTAGTGTTGATAATCATTATCATTTATGGTTGCGAGGGAATCACGATGGGCCGACTGTACACGGAAAAAGTCAACATTGGCTACGGAGAGCGGTTGATTGTAAAGCAGCTCACAGTCAACATTCCCGATCAAAAAATCACCGCCATCATCGGTCCGAACGGCTGCGGAAAATCGACGCTGCTCAAAGCGATGACGCGCATTATTTCGCACCGGTCGGGTGCGGTCGTGTTAGACGGTAAGGACATCGCCACGGAACGCACAAAGAAACTGGCCCAAAAAATGGCGATTCTCCCCCAAAATCCTGAGAGCGCCAGGGGGTTAACGGTAGCAGAACTCGTGTCCTACGGCCGGTTTCCTTACCAAAGAGGGTTCGGGCGCTTAAGTCAAAAGGACCGTGAGGCCATTAACTGGGCCCTGGACGTGACGGGGACGAAAGACTATCGATACCGACCGGTCGATGCCCTCTCCGGCGGCCAGCGCCAGCGCGTTTGGATTGCCATGGCCCTCGCCCAACAAACGGAGATCATCTTTCTCGACGAACCGACGACTTATTTAGACATCGCCCACCAGCTGGAAGTGCTGGAGCTGTTAAAGAGGTTGAACAAAGAGCAACAGCGCACGATCGTCATGGTGCTCCACGACATTAACCAGGCATCCCGGTACTCCGATTACATGATCGCGTTAAAAGATGGAGAAGTTGCCAAGGCCGGAACGTGTGAAGAAGTGATCACCCGCGACGTGCTGAAAACAGTCTTTCACATTGACGCCGACATCCAACTCGATCCTCACACGAACAAGCCGATGTGCCTGTCGTATCACTTAATAAAGGGAGAATGATCGACGTGAGAAAACGGTCGCTTTTCTTCTCACTGTGTGTCCTGCTGCTTCTCGGCGCCTGCAATAGCGGCCCGCAAGCAGCAGATGAAAGTGATTCTGCCAACGGCGGCAATCAGAAAGATACGATCACGTACGAATCGGAAAACGGGCCCGTGGAAGTGCCGGCAGACCCACAACGGGTGGTCGTCCTGTCGTCGTTCGCCGGCAATGTCATGGCCTTAGATGTCAATCTCGTCGGAATCGACGCGTGGACCAAAATGAACCCGCGTTTCCAAGACGCGTTACAAGGTGTGGAGGAAGTGTCCGATGAAAGTCTGGAAAAAATCATTGAACTGGAACCGGACTTGATCATCGGGTTATCGAACATTAAAAACGTCGACAAATTAAAGCAAATTGCGCCTACCGTTACGTTTACATACGGAAAAGTCGACTACTTAACCCAGCATATTGAAATCGGAAAACTGTTAAACAAAGAAGAAGAAGCCCGGGCCTGGGTGGAAGACTTTAAAGCACGAGCCCAACAGGTCGGTCAACAAATTAGAGACAAAATCGGGGAAGACACGACCGTGTCGGTCATTGAGGACTTTGACAAGCAACTGTACGTATTCGGCGACAACTGGGGCCGCGGCACCGAAATTTTGTACCAGGAAATGAAATTAAAAATGCCTGAGAAAGTGAAGGAGATGGCGTTAAAGGACGGTTACTACGCCTTATCGTTAGAAGTCCTTCCCGAGTTCGCCGGGGACTACCTCGTTTTTAGCAAATACGACGACCGGGACACGTCCTACGAAGAAACGGAGACGTATCAGAACATTCCCGCCGTCAAAAACGGACGCGTTTTGGAAGTGGATGCCAAAGCTTTCTACTTTAACGATCCGCTAACGTTGGAATACCAACTGGAAGTATTTGAAGAATACTTTCTGAACCGATAACGACCAGAAAAGATGATCGCATCATGACCAAAGAGGACCGACGTTCCATCCCCTTTCGATACAAGCTGTCAGCGGGAATGATCGTTCTCATCGGCGCGTTTGTCGCGGCGATGGTATTCGGGGCCGCTGACACGACTCTCTCCTCTCTATGGCGGGCCCTGGTGACACGTACAGCGGACGATTACGCGTCTGTCATTCGGGAAATTCGCCTGCCCCGAGAAATCGCCGCCGCTCTCGTCGGAGCGGCGCTGGCCGTTTCCGGCGCCGTGATGCAAGGGATGACGCGCAACCCCCTTGCCGATCCGGGACTGTTCGGATTGACAGCGGGCGCCAATGCGGCACTGGCCATTACGCTCGCACTGGCCCCTGCTACCCATTACCTCGGGATCACGATCAGTTGTTTCATCGGCGCAGGGGTCGGCGCCGTGTTGGTGCTCGGCATCAGTGCCGCCAAAAGAGGCGGGCTTTCCCCGCTTCGCCTCGTATTAGCCGGCGCAGCCGTGACAGCGTTTCTGAACGCCGTTGCGGAAGGCACCGGCTTATACTTTAAACTCTCTAAAGACGTCTCGATGTGGACGGCTGGAGGCATGATCGGCACTTCTTGGAGCCAGCTTCACGTTGTCGTCCCGTTTATCGCCTTAGGGATCGCTGTCGCGCTCTTTCTATCCAGACAACTGACGGTTCTCAGTTTAAGTGAGGAGGTCGCCGTCGGGTTGGGGCAACAGACGACAGGCGTGAAGACCGTGTTATTCATCGTCGTGATCGTCCTTTGCGGATCTTCTGTCGCACTCGCCGGCAACATCGCCTTTTTCGGTTTGATGGTGCCGCACATCGTCCGCGCCGTCGTCGGGACGGACTACCGCTTCATCGTGCCAATGTCGGCCATTTTAGGTGCAGCCTTTATGCTGTTGGCCGATACGCTGGGACGTACCGTCAACGCCCCCTACGAAACACCTGTCGCAGCGATTGTGGCCATGATGGGCTTGCCCTTTTTCCTGTTCATCGTCCGCACGGGGGGGAAAGCAGTTTCATGATCCATCCGGCATTGCGGAAAAAACAGCGTTTGATCCTGTTCGCTTTGCTCGCCCTCATTGTGGCGACGAGCGTGATCGGCATCGGCATGGGGGTCTCCTCCCTGTCTTACGACCGACTCATTCCGACACTGCTCGGGCAAGGGTCGTTTAAAGAAACGTTCATCCTGTATTCGGTCCGTATGCCGCGCCTCATTATCACACTCTTGGCCGGCATGGCGTTCGCTTTATCGGGTGCCATTTTACAAAGCATCACCCGCAATGACTTGGCGGACCCTGGCATTATCGGGATCAATTCGGGAGCAGGTGTGGCGGTCACGGTCTTCTTTTTGTTTTTTCCCATAGATGCCGGTTCTTTTGTGTACGCCCTTCCCTTGGTCGCTTTCGCCGGGGCTTTCATTACGGCTTGTCTCATCTACTTTTTTTCGTACGACAGGTTCGCCGGACTCCAGCCAGTCAAGTTAGTGCTTACCGGCGTCGGGTTTTCCATGGCGTTTTCCGGGGCGATGATTGTCTTCATTTCGTCAGCTGAACGCGCTCAAGTCGACTTCATCGCCAAATGGCTCGCGGGAAGCATTTGGGGAACCGACTGGCCTTTCATCTGGGCCCTCTTGCCGTGGCTGGCTGTGCTCATCCCCTTTACGCTGTCCAAAGCCCATCGGTTGAATCTGCTCGAATTGGGCGAACCGGTCGCCATCGGCATCGGAGTGGCCGTTGAAAAGGAACGCGTCGACCTACTTCTGACGGCGGTTGCCCTTGCCGCTTCCGCCGTTTCCGTCACGGGCGGGATTGCGTTCATCGGGCTCATGGCTCCCCACATGGCCAAAGCGCTAGTCGGACCGAGACATCAACTGTTTATCCCTGTCGCCCTTTTAATGGGCGGATGGCTGTTGCTCTTGGCCGATACCGTCGGCCGCCAGCTAGTGGACCCCGACGGCATCCCGGCCGGCATCGTCGTCGCCCTTATCGGAGCCCCCTACTTTTTGTATTTACTGCTAAAAAAGCAGTGAGCACGACATGTTCTTAGACGAGTCCTTTTTGTCTTCTGCACTCACGTCTCGTCCCACTCTTCTACCGGCGACGCTGAAAAAAGTCAATAATTCCCCCTGATCAATTGTTGTGAAAAATGAGGAGCACAGGTCATAAAACCTTTCGTACATACTGATTCTCGCCCTGATCTTTCACAACTACTCCCAGCTCATTTAGATCCATTTTTAAATTTTTTGCCTTTTTCTTATCTCCTTCTCTAATGGCCTTTCTTCGTTCATACAAGATTGAATTGACCTTCTCCCCAAGGGTATGATCATCTAGAGTCCAAAGCACGTATTCATCTGCATAAGGATCCTGTTCACACCAAGGGTAATGATAGGTCCGGAAGATTTTTCGTATTTTTTCCTTTGTAATGTCCGTTTTTTCCCTTAAAAGTTCTTGACCTTTATTCCCTGTTATTACAACCTCGTTTTTTTCCATAAAGATTTCTTTTACCTCTGGTTTTTTAATTATTTTTTCATGATTATCTTTATTGATCAGTATCTCTTGGTCATTTACGCTCATTTTCAGTGCTTCACTATAAACCGTTAGCGATAAAAGTACACCAATAACTACACCTGCGGACATCAAAATAGTAGATACCCAGAAAGGGTTGAATAATTCCAATAGTTGGATGATTTTAGAATCAGAAAATAAAGGTATTCCCTTTATAAAATCCAACAACTTTGGAATGAACCAACCTATCGTTCCTAAAACAACAGGAAAGCATACTGCAAACAATTTTTCCAAGAAACCCATACCAATTGTGGCCGTATTTTTCATTGGAATTAACACCTTTTGGATTTACATGACTATTTTTGTTATCATTCGGATTAATTCATCCTTATATTTCTCATAACTAAAGGATTTATTTTGATAAAGCATACTCTCCTCTATTGCCCCTTGAATCAAGATACACAACATTTCTGGATCAAAACCATCAGAAAACTCTTTTCTCTTTTGCCCCTCAAATAAAATATCCTTGAGCAGTGCATTTAACTGATCTTCTTCATCATGAACAGCTCTATAATAAGGCACACCTTCTTCATCTTTAGCATTAAAGACAATCTCGATTAATGCAATGTTATTTTTATAATTTGCCACTTGGTAAGCTAAACTAGCTTCAATATATGCTTTCAATTGTGAAATAGACGTTTGTTCTTGAACAACCTTTCCACTAATAAAATCTAATTTTTTGTTAAGTAAATACAGTAATGTTTGATTCATTAAATCCATTTTGCCAGAAAAGTGATACGAAATTAATCCTGTACTCACTTTTGCCTTTTGAGCGACTTTGGTTAAACTGACGTTTGTATAACCATATTCGTTAAGTGCATCAATACACGCTTGTATCATCTGTTCTCTTCGTGCCTCAGCGATAAAAGATTGTTTGTTCTCCATCAAAACCTGCCTCTCAATAAATTGAATGTGCAATATTTATTTTAGTCATCCAATCAATTTTTATTTTAGTCATATACTTCAGTGTTGTCAATACAAAATTAATACGCCCACCTTCTTCTGATCCTTATTTAGTTAAATCACTCACACATTTTCAATACCGCTTCCGAATAAAAAATTACCATCTTATCTGCAACAATTTTTGCCTCTATTTATGGTACGGCTCCCCCCTCATGATCTTAAACCCGCGGTAAATTTGCTCAAGCAAAATGAGGCGCATCAGCTGGTGAGGAAATGTCATGGGGGAGAAGCTGAGACGGAAGTCAGCACGGCGCAAAACGTCGTCGGAAAGGCCGAGGGACCCCCCAATGACAAACGCGATGTGACTATTGCCATAGGTGGCCAAACGGTCGAGGTGGGCTGCGAACTGTTCCGAAGAGAGACTTTTTCCCTCGATAGCTAAGGCGATAACGTAATGGTGGGCTTTAAGGTGCGATAAGAGGCGCTTTCCCTCGCGCTGTTTGACGAGCTCTGCTTCTTTGTCGCTTAACGTTTCGGGGGCCGGCTCCTCGAGTACTTCCACTATTTTTAAGTTGGTGTAAGTGTTGAGGCGCTTTTCGTATTCCGCGACCCCTTGTTTTAAAAATGTCTCCTTCAGTTTGCCGACGGTGAGTACGTGAATGTGCAAAACGGTTACTCTCCCTGCCGTTCAAGATTGTGGGCTGTGAAGCCACTTCACTCGTGTCTACGCAGTTTCCCGATGGCGTGGCGTGACGGCAATGTTTCGTCTTTTCCTCCGATAACATGATCCCCCGCATGGTCCCGCTTCTACTTGTATGGATAACCCCACCCTCTACGGAGCGGGGTTGGCGAGGTTATGCCTATGACGCGGGGGAGTGACTACGGCTGTCGATGCCGCGCTCAAGTCTTTACCGTGTCAGATCGAGGGGCGTTTCCCCTAGCGTCATTTCAATGGTCTGTTTTTTGCCCTCGCGGTAAAAGGTCAGGGACATGGCGTCTCCGACGTCTTTTTTCGTGTACAAGTACCGTTGCAGTTCGGCCGGTTTTTCGATCGTTTCACCGTCTACGGCGACGATCACGTCGTTTTGCCGGAGTCCTCCTTCGTACGCCGGTCCGCCCCGTTCAATTCTGTAGACGAGTACGCCTTTCGTGACATCGTCGGGGAGGTTGAGAACCCGTTTCCGGTCGTGAATAGATATCGCTTCAAGATCGACGTGAATGATCCCCATGTACGGTCGTATGACGCGGCCGTTTTCAATGAGATCTTTGATGATCGGCTTTGCGTCGTTGCTCGGAATGGCGAACCCCAATCCTTCAACCCCTTGCTGGGCGATTTTCAAACTGTTAATGCCGATCACCTGTCCGGCCACATTCACGAGGGGACCTCCGCTGTTCCCCGGGTTAATCGCCGCATCCGTCTGCAAGACGTGCACGGAATTCGATTCGTTGACTTGAATCGAGCGGTCTGTCGCGCTAATGACGCCGGTCGTAACCGATTGGGAGAGCTCCAATCCCAACGGGTTGCCGATGGCGATGGCCGGTTCTCCTGCTCTCAGCTTGCTGGAATCTCCGAACTCAGCCACCGCCTGCACCTTTGACGCGTCAATCTCTAACACGGCGAGGTCCGTTATTTCGTCTGAACCGAGCAGTTCTGCTGAAACGTGCTCTCCGTCGCTCATGACGACTTCAATCTCTTCCGCCCCGGCTACGACGTGATCGTTCGTTACGACGCGGGCTTTGTCTCCAATTTTTTCAATGATGACACCAGACCCGGTGCCTTGCTGAACCGTTTGCACATCTTGTGTCCACGGGTCCACATTTTTTGTCAAATTCACAACACCGACGACGGCCGGCCTCACTTTTTCGACAGCGTCCACTATATTGCTTTCTACATCGACACTGACAGTTTCCGTGCTCCCGATCTTCGTTTCGTTTTCGCCGTCACCGTTCTCGTCTTCCATTGCGCTACCCGGCATTAAACCGTTCGCCATGAGCGTCGGGGTAGCCAAGAGGACGAGCAAACCTCCGATCACCGCCGAAATCAAGCTCGTCCAAATGTAGGAGCCGCGCTTGGACTGCCGCTTGCCTTCTCTCCGACTTTCGTCACTGTAGTCGTCGTAGTAGCCCATATATGATCATCATCCTTCCGAATAATTCTTCCTCCAAACCTTTATCTACGCGCTATTCTCTCTCTAATATTATCTTAACCATGTTCGGCGCCTCAATTCCTTCGCGCGTTAGTTCGAAAACGTGTTAAAAACGCAACAGGCTAGGAAATCCGGTTTAAGGAGGACAGAATAGAAGTTTGCAGGAGATGAACGCCGCCGCTCCCAAGTAACCATCGTAGAGTGAAAAGAATCAACGACCGAGCAGTGACCGCTGCGGCAATTCTGCAAGGGGTGTGGGACGGTCGTGATATGTATCGTGAAGTTTTACTTCTTTTCCAACGTCTACCCCCGCTTCTTGCAATTTTTGGCTCACTGTCATGCGGGCCAAATCGATCATATTGTTGTCACGACTCAAATGGGCGAGGTAGACATCTTGACAGCGGGAATCTAAAATGTCCAGCAAGGCGTCCCCCGCTTCTTCGTTGGACAAATGACCAACGTCGCTTAAAATGCGCCGTTTCACATTCCACGGATAGCGTCCCATCCGCAACATTTCGATGTCGTGGTTCGCTTCGCAAATGAGGACATCGGACTCCCGCACTTGCCCTTTTATTTTGTCGCTGACGTAACCGAGATCAGTCATGATACTCAATTTCCCTCGCTTGTGATACAGGCAAAACCCCATCGGCTCGGCAGCGTCATGGGACGTGCCGAATGTCTCCACTTCCAGGTCGGCGATGGCCATCGACGTTCCCGTCGCTAAAATGCGCTTTTGGCGTTCATCAATGTCTCCAACGGGTTTCGGCAAGGCTTGCCACGTCGCCTCGTTCGCGTAAATGGGCAACTGAAAACGCCGTGCCATGACTCCGAGTCCTTTTACATGGTCCATATGTTCGTGGGTTAAAAGCACAGCGTCGAGGGCCTCCGGCTGTACTCCAATCTGTCGGAGCAAAGACGTCATTTGTTTTCCGCTTAAGCCAGCGTCGACGAGGAGCCGCACGTTGTCCGTTTCAATGTAAATTGCATTACCGGTACTCCCGCTCGCCAAAATACTGAACCGCATCGTTTCTCTCCTCTTACCGTTTTTCTACTCTTGTTCACGGGGCCAGTCGCCTGTCTCCAGCCCTCCTGTCAACGCGTTCACGTAAAGGGGGGCTTGCCCGTCCGCCAAGATACGCCACACTGGCACGATGAATTGGGGTTCTTCTGCATGTAACTGCCCTGTGTAACCGAGACTGACATCTTGAACCGCACTGCCCGACGGAATGAGTTGAGCTTCTACGACTGACTGGAGGGCGGCATGGGGGGAGATGACGACGTGCTCCTTTTCTCTCGATTCGACTTCGATCCTAACTTGGCGGTACGCCGTCAAAAAGTTCCCCTCCCGCTTCAATTCGACCGGTGCCGCGTATACGGGATAGTCTCCGACAAGTTGATAGTAGATCCACTTCCCTCTTTGTACAGCCCCTTCGTCCAGCTCGTACTCCGAAAGGTGTTCCACTTGCGCCTCCAGTGCTTCGGTAACATTTTCCGCCTCATCCGGCACAGCGTCTACCCGCGGCCGCAAAGTTTGCCACTCGTTTTCACGTTGTGTGACAGTGATGCGCAAGTAGCCAATTTCCGGCAATTCCGTGAGCAAAGTGTCGGATAACGTTATCTTTTCTGCTGCCAACAACTGGTTCAACTCTTCCACCGTTTGCACACTGACCTCGCTCGCTTTAC